>WBZL01004374.1_pt1 | contig 12285 bp, 13 predicted proteins | sample 5204291 | NCBI WGS metagenome assembly WBZL01 (sample SAMN12344345, study PRJNA552823) | activated sludge metagenome | biome: Activated sludge suspended growth; feature: Nitrification reactor; material: Wastewater; isolation source: activated sludge from nitrification reactor of wastewater...
GACATGCGGGACGCGAACGCTGTCGCCACCGTGGTAGGTAACGACGGTGTTACCCGCTACTACGTGAACACGAAGGACGGTGCCCGGGAAGTTCTCTACAAGGATTCTGACGCGTACACCACGCTGATGAACATGGGGAACAAGGAACGTCTTGAGTGGCGGAAGGCGATGTGGCTTGGTGGGTTCTATGACCCGCAGAGTTTCGTCGGGCCGATCACTGCCGACGACATTGCGGTGATGCAGGCTGCCATGACTGAGGCGAACATGACGGGTGTGACGTGGCAGGATGCTACGGCTTCCCGCGTGGAGCAGGGTGCACGTTACGGTCGCCCGATCACCGAGTCAGAAATCATGGCGCTTGACGATGAGGTGCCGGGGCTTATCAAACAGTACGCGTCGAAGAACGGGATTGTGGTCAGCGACGACTTCATTGCACGTCAACAGCGCCGTGTGCTGAACGGTAAGGACACACCCGAGTCGGTGCTTGAGCGTATCCGCGATCAGTACGTCAAGACGATGTACCCGCAGTTCAGCGACGAGTTGGATCAGGGCATGACGATTGAGGACATTGCCTCTCCGTATGTGGACATGGCTGCGTCGTTGCTTGAAATGCCTGCTGGGTCTATCGGTATGGACGACCCGATTGTGAAGCAAGCGCTACAGGCACGCGACGATGCCGGTAACCCGATCCGTCAGCCTATCTGGAAGTTTCAGGAACAGGTCACGAGTGACCCGAGGTGGAAGTACACGAACAACGCGTATCAGTCCTACGGGTCTGCGATCAACTCGATGCTCAGTGAGATGGGGCTGTAGTCATGGTGTACGTACAACCTGCGGTGTCTCTGAACGACAGGGCTAATGCTGCGGCTGAGGCTGTCCGAGCGCAGAGGCAGGCACGTGAGGCGGCTAAGAAGGCTGCCCGTGAGCAGGCACACCAGGGTGCGATGAGTGCGTGGCGTGTGCTGGCGGATAGGCCGGGACGCTACCGCCAGTACAACTCTGAGTCACGCGCCTACCCTGTGAGCAACACCCCTAAGCCGAGTAACGACAGCCCGCACAAGGCACCGAAGACGCCTAAGCCTCCGCGTGGTAATGAGCCTGATGTGCAGGCTGCCGCGCCCCCGTCAACTAACACGTGGTCTAGCCCGGGTGAGCGTGCCGCTGCCTACGCCGAGTATGCCGACACCCTGACCAAGTACGGGTTCAAGCGCGGCGAGGTGATGCAGTTTCTCAAGGGTCTGACGTACACACAGTTGCAGAATCCTGCTCTTGTGACGCAGGCGTTCCGTGAGACTGGCACGTGGCGTGAGCGGTTCGGGGCGGCTACGAAACTCCGTGAGAAGAACGGGATGAGTTACCTGAACGAAGGCCAGATCATTCAGTTGGAGGACACGTACCGGCAGATATTCACGGCTGCTGGTATCCCAGAGAAGTTCTGGGAGCAGGACGACTTGAACAACCTGATCGGTCAGGACGTGTCCCCTCAGGAGGTGGCTGACCGTGTGAAGTTGGCTGAGGATGCGATCAACAACACTGACCCTGCGTACACACGAGCGTTCCGTGAATACTACGGGATCGGTAAGAAGTCTCTTGTCGGCTACATGCTGAACCGTAAGAAGGGTGTTCAGTTGCTTTCCGAGCAGGTTAAGGCTGCTGAGATTGGGGCCGAGGCGGGGTCTACCGGGATGGATTCTGTGGGTAAGAAGTTCGCTGAGAAGTTGGTGGACAAGGATATCTCCCGGCAAGAGGCGCGACAGGCGTTCGCTAACGTGGCCGACACTGAGCAGGATTGGAAGAAGTTGGCTGCTGTGTCTGGTGAGAAGATCAGCGAGAAGGGTCTTATCAAGGATGAGTTGGGTCTTGATAAGGACGGCAAGGTAGGCCGGAAGAAGAAGCGTCTTGCTTCACAGGAGCGTGCACGGTTCGGGAACATGGGCGCTGGTACTGCTGGGCTTGGGGCCTCTACGTCGGGTGCCTACTAACCTACGCTACCGTAGGTAGTTCTCGAGATTTCCGTACACACGTTCGATATCGTCTATTGTTTCGTTAGCGAAAGTATTGACGATAGACACATTCCCCTCCTATAGCCGATGTGACCCACAAGGATCGACCGGCCCCTATGTGGCGTATAAGACCGGCAGCAAGGAGCCTTACGTATCCTCCCCGGGATATGTGAGTGGCCTACAGATGATGAGGGAGTAATAAGTGGATCAGGACGGCGACTACGAGGACGGCCAGGAAAGTTCCGGCAAGGGACTGAGGGGTCAACTTGAACAGGCACTCGCAGACAAGAAAGCCCTAGAGGCTGAGGTTGCAGAGTTGCGTGGCAAGGCTCGACAAACCGAGGTATCGAACGTGCTGACCGCTAAGGGTGTCAACCCGAAGGTTGCCAAGTTCATCCCCACTGACGTGGAGGGTGAAGAGGGAATCTCCAAGTGGCTTGAAGAGAACGCCGACCTGTTCGGTGCTACTTCGCAAGACGACGACACTCAGCAACAGGATGCAGGTATCGCCCCCGAGGTGAAGGAATCCGCATCACGGTTGCAGAACCTTGGTAGCAGTGCACAGTCTCCGAGCAAGTTGGCTGACATTGAGGCTCGCATGGCGAGTGCTCAAACGTCGGAAGAGTTGCAGGAGTTGTGGGCTGAGGCTCAAAGGTTCGTCCTCTAACAAACTCTAGCCAAGAAAGGCAAGCAAGTGGCTGCTCCTAACACCACAACCGCTGACCTTGCGAATCTCGTTACCACTGCGTACGACCGCAAGGTGAACATGGCGCTGCGCTCCAAGGCGCAGTTCCGTTCCATCGTTGACACGAAGCCGGTGCAGCAAACGCACCCCGGTGACTCCATCGTGTTCAACCTCTACTCCGACCTCTCCCCGGCTACCACGCCGCTGAACGAGGTTACCGACCCGACTGGTGTGACCATTGGGGACACGACCCCGGTCACCGTGACTCTCAACGAGTACGGTAACTACACCGTCGTCACGAAGCGCTTGCAGGAGTTCGCTCTTGACTCTGCGCTTGACAGCAACCTTGCCAACATCGTTGCTCAGAACGAGTTGGACTCGATTGACAAACTGGTTGAGTCTGTCATGGCTGGTTCGACCAACGTCATTACCGAAGAGGCTGGCACGCTGGTTGGCCCGGGTGGTGCCGGTCAGAACGTGAACGACATTACCGGGTCTGACACTCTCAAGAGCAAGCACATTCGTTACGCCGTCGCTAAGAACCGTGCTGGTTCTGTCCCGGCTGTGCGTGGCGAGTTGTTCGGGGCTTACATCCACCCCGACGTTGCTCACGACCTGCGTGCCGAGTCCGGTTCGCTGGGCTGGCGGGTGCCCCACGAGTACCAGGCTGGTGAGGCTATCTGGGCCGCTGAGGTGGGAACCTACGAAGGCGTGTTCTTCGTTGAGAACCCGCGCTGTGGTGTGGCGACGAACACCGGCACGGTGGACGTGTACCGCACCTACATCTTCGGCCAGCAGGCCGTTGCCGAGGCGGTTGCCGAAGAGTTCCACGTGGTGCTCGACGGTGCGATCACCGACCCGCTGAACCGCAAGACTGCGATGGGCTGGTACGGGATCGCGGGTTGGTCGCTGTACCGCCCGACGTGCTTGACCGTGGTTAAGACCGCTTCAAGTATCGCCTGATCGAAGCAACAAAGGTGAGGGGTCAGGGCCGAAACATGGCTCTGGCCCCTTACCTGTTTCCACCACTTTACAAGGTTTGTAGGGCTTTATAGCCCAAGTATAGGAGAGACTTAAATGGCTACCATCGTCAGCAAAGAGTACGCTACCGCGCTACTTGACACCATTGCCACCACGTACGCGACAGACGGACTTGAGGTGGCGTTCCTTACGGGTGCCCCAACAATCAGCGGTGGCACGCTGGACATTAGCAGTGTGGAGTTGTCCGGTGTGACGAACAACGGGTACGCACGTATCCCGCTGCCTGTGGCCGACCTGACCGCTGCGTCCGGTAACAACCCTGTGGCACTGTCTAACGACGCGGTGCTCGTGTCCGAGTACAACGGCGGCGCTTCTGCGTGGCAGGCGATCAACTATGTGGCTGTGATCGACGCGGCTGCCGGTGGTGACGTGCTGATGGTGATTGGGACGGCTGCCCCTGTGACTATCGCTGAGGGCCGTCGCGCTCGCATCCCTGTCGGGGCACTCACTCTGCGTATCGCGTCTGCCTAGTCCCCCACCCCTGAAAGGAGGGGGATATGTCCCTTGACGTTGATCTGACGTTTGACAGTGTGGGGCTGGCTGTACCTTCTGGTGACTTCTCTTCGGTCACTGCTACCTCAGGGTTTCAGGTATTCGGGGAGAGCACAACTTCCCCGGGTTTGGCCCATGTCACCGCTCTTCCTCGTGGCGGGTATCTGTTCACACGGACAGGTGGCTCTATGGGGACGGTGTACTACGGGACACACAACGACCCCGTAACAGACTATGAGGTTGACGGGGAAACGTTCACGGGCCACACGGAGCATACCCGTAGGTACACGCACGAGATTACTGATGCGTCGTTGGCCGACTCCACGGTGCTGTACTCGTTCACTAACGACGGTGCTGCGTATCTCGTGTTCGGCAGTGATAAAGACACTGACCCCGATCAGCGTGACGCTACGGTGCTGGTGTTCCGTCCTAACGAGTGGACGAGTCCTGGCAAGTTCACGGTAGAGGTGCCTGTTCACCCCGAGGACTTGACGTGGCACTTTGAGGAACGCCACGAGATTCTCAAGTTCATCGAAACCCCGGGCCGCATGTCAGACAATGACACGGTGTTGTCTGCGTGGGTTGGGCAGACCGAGTTACCCGCCACTGTGAAACGCTACCGGCTTGTCAACGGTAACCTTGTGTACTCCCCGTACGACGACGATGTGGTTGCACCATCCGTGTATGAGGCACATTCTGTTGACCTTAACGCAGGCTGGTACAGCATGAATGAAGAGTTGGTGCACGGTGAGTTGCCGTGGTTCACTAGCCACCCCACCTACACGGTGACTTTGGTTGACCACCGTATTGACCCGTACTGGCACCACGAAGATCCTGATTGGGTGGCGAACATTGTCCAGCCGCAGAACGGTGCCTACGAGTGGGTTCACTATGTTCGTCGTGTCTTGACGTATGAGGGCACAAGTAACACGTACGCCTTCGTTGTGGCTGCGAGGTTCAGTTACGAGGGTGCAGACGAAGGGATGCATCAATGCTCTCCGTACCTGAACAGTTATGGCACCGCGTCACGTATGCAACTTCACGACCCAGCACAGTACCACCCGATTGACGGAAACCTGTACGTCAAGTTTGAGGCGACGGGTTGGAGGATCGGGTACTACGATTTCTGGTCCAGTGCGTCTAGGAATAACAGTCCACGCTTCTACACGGTGGATTCGGATATTGGGGACAGTGGTCTGATCCCGTACCCCGCTACCCCTACTGAGGTGTTGCTCCCGATCCCGGTTGAGCCGCATCCGTATGTGGGTCGGGATGCTTTCGCTCAGGCTGTCGTCGGTCCTGTGGCGATGCTGGGTGAGGACGAGTGGGGTCTGCAAGACCTGACCTTGTTCGTGCTGTACCTGATCCCGTACCTTGAGGGGTCTGCCGACAACACCCCCGGCATGAGCATCTACTCCTACTACCCTGTCACTGGTAGGAAGAAGTTGCAGTTCGATCTTGACGAGGACGTATACCACGACGTATTCCGCTACACGGGGGTCACAGGCTACAGCAGTGTTGTGAGTCTACAGCGCCCTATACCCGGGCCAGACGCTAAGGCCACTGACCCCGGTTCGTTTACTGCCGCTATCTCGTTCGATGTTGAGAAGCCACACTCTGTGGCCGAGTCAGACTCTTTGCTGTCTGTCGTCAGTAGTGGTGTCTGGCCGGGGTTCTGGGATTCTCTTGACGCTGACGACGTGTGGTTGGATTCGTCCGACACGGTTGCTGACCTTGATGATGTGACTCTTGAGTCTGAGGGCAACGACTTCATCACTGTCACCCCTACCCCGAGCAGTGTGGTTGCTGACGGCACCATTCTTGTACAGGTGGTTGACGACAACCCCGAGCGTACGGTGTGGCTGTCATGTAGCAACATGGTTGTCGATGCGGAGATAGGCCACTTCTTCGGGATCATCGAGACACCTATCGACATTGACCCTGTGGAGTCTGACGGTGTGGCTGATGGGGAACAGTCCCGGGACTACACGGTAGACGGGCCGACTGATGTTGACTTGCCGCTGTCCGACCCACTCACACAGGACTTGGTTATTGTGGTGGGGTCGTGGTACGAATACGAGGACTTGTCGGCACTTGTATTTGATACGTCTGGTGACGGTGGCGTTAACCTAATCAACTTTGCTGCCAACTACGACCTCACGCTAGAAGGTGACCAGACACCTGACGGCGAGGTGCGTCTGTTCGGGGACTACGAGAACGAGGACGTGCCGCTGCTACAAGAGTTGCAGGTTACGGCGTTCGGCTGGTACACGCTGCTGTCCGACTACGAGAACGAGGACATGTCCCTGACGGGTGACTTGTCTGCTGATGCTACAGCGATGGTGGAGGACGGGGCACCAACTACCGATCTTGTACTCGATGCTGGTGTTACTGACCTGTCAGGTGTGGTGCTTGTCTACAGTCAGGGAACTACTGTTGTGGGCGATCCACCCACCCCGGGTACGTGTACTAGTGGTGAGTGCACGGTGACGTTACCTGAGGGTGCTAACCCTGCTGTCCCGTTGACGTACCTTGCCGATGGTCACCTTGTCTCTGTCTTGTACGAGGGCACTGTGCTTGACGTGTTCTACGTTGAGGACACTGACTTGAGCACGTTCTGTGTGACAGTGCTGTCGTCTACCGGGACTCCTGTGACGGGGCTGCCGGATGCAGAGGTAGACACGGTAACCCCCATCTACACCGTTGACACGTCTATGCAGACAACTGACGTGTTCATGGTGGGTGAGGGTGACCATGTGGGTGTCGTCTACTACGGGCCGAGTGTGTTCATCACTTCCGACAATGAGGTTGAGGTGATGTGGGACTTCGCCTCACCTGACGACTTTGAGGGTAAGCGTGTGGTGTGGCTGTTCGGGTACGACAATCCGCCGCTGTCCTTTGAGGATGCCGCCCTGATCGCTGCGTCGGGTAACGGTCGGTATCTGCGCCTGTCCCTTCCATCACTATGACCGGGGTATGAGCAACTGTTCTTCGTCATGCCCTACTCAGGATCATAGTTCGTGGGGTGCTTGTGTGCGCGCCAAGGGTCTGCGTGTCGGCTGGGCTGCCAGTCACAAAGGCATCGACCGCACGAAAGAGAAGAAGTGGGAGCAGGGGCTACAGGAGTACCGGGATGCCCGGGCTGCCGGGATTCAGCCTGCGTCTACGAATGTTCGTGACGTGAGGGCTGCTGTGGCTGCGAGCGAGGCTACGGGTTCGGCGGTGAACGCTAGTGGCTAAACAACCTACGTTCCGCCTAGAGGCACTTAAATACTTCCTCAAGGGTGAGGCTATCGCGTGGGCCGGTGACACCATGTACTTGTCGCTGCATCACTCTGCCCCGTTCGGCACTAACGCTCAGACACTCTACGAGATTTCCTATCCCGGCTATGCACGCCAGTCTATCTCTGCGTCGGATTGGGACGTGAGTGGCTACACCTTGGTGAACAACAGGCAGATCACCTTTCCTAACCCGAGCGGCGGTTCGTCGGAGGAAGTGTGGTGGGTGGGTCTTGGGACGGCACAGACAGGCACGGGTCAACTGCTCTACTACACGAACGTGTTTGAAGAGGTGTACCTGATCGCTGTTAACGAGCCGGTGATTATCCCTGCCGGGGGTTTGACCGTTAGGGAGACGTAGCCGTGCCGTGGAACGTGACCGTCGAGGGGTACATATCTGGGCAGTCCGAGTTCGAGGTCAGCCTCTTACCGCCACCCGCCCCGGCACCCGAGAAGGGGCTCTCGTTCCTGTGGACGATTCACCCTAAGCGCCGTCAGCAGGCAAACGTGGACGCGAGACGTAAGCGCAACCCGTTCCGTCGCCTGTCGGTCAACACGGACTTCCGTGCGTGGCGACGAGTCGTCTGGTATCAGGGCGGCAAGCGACCCACCACTCCCACCACTCCCGACGATCCAGTCCTACAGTAAGCGTTCCCCCGCTATCTGATTGAGAGAGGCGCTTTCGCCTGCGTGACTTAGGAGCCCAATGACTACGTTCAGCGACTTGCAGAACGAGGTTCTGCTGACCCTTGAGGGTTTCACGAACGATCAGGCTGTCATGTCTTTGGTTAGTGTGTCAGTGTCCCCTACGGACACCACGATCACGGTGACGGGTGGGGCGTTCGCTGACGGTAGCGGGATGAGTACCGGGGTGTGGGAGATTGAGGACGAACTAGTGTTCGTGCCTGACTTCAACCGTTCTACCGGGGTGGCTAGCAGCGTGATTCGTGGCTGGCGCGGAACTACTGCCGCCACTCATTCTGCCGGGATAGCGATCCGCAACAACCCTAAGTTCCCTGTGGTTCAGGTGAAGCGTGCGATCAATGACACGATCCGCAACCTGTTCCCCCGTGTCCCTGCGATCCTGTCTCACGACTTGACACTGCAAGTGAACACGTACCGCTATCAACTTCCTGTCGATTGTCGTCAGGTGCTGTCCGTATCGGCTCAAGATGAGAATGCTAACTACACGTGGACTGATCTTCGCACATGGAAGTTCGTGCCCCGACCCCTTGAGGGTGGCACGGTGATCGAGTTGCCGTACAACTCTAGGCAGCGTCTAGTGCGTGTCACCTATGCGGCAGAACCTTCCCCTCTGCTGCTGAGTAACGACGACTTTGCCACGGCGACGGGGCTTGAAGAGTTCTCCCGTGAGTCTGTGGTGTGGGGTGCGGTGTGGCGGCTGTACTCTGCGAGCGAGTTAGGTAGAGGCTTCTTCTCTGCCGCCGATCAGACAATGATGAATCGTCAATCAGACTTCGGTAAGGCCACGGACATTTCCAAGTACCTGTTGGGCATGTACCAGCAGGCGGTGACGGATGCAGAGTCTCGTATTCAAGACATGTTCCCGCCTGTACGTCACTACGTTTGGGGCTGATTGTGGCACCACCTGTCTACACTAACTCTGGCCGTGTCATGTACGACGTGGCGATCACAGGCTTGAACCCTGACACACTGACCGAAGAGGCTATCCCGTTTCTTGTCGGGAACAGTGAGGACTACCCGTATATCCGTGAGTCTGACGGAGGGGTCAGAGAGCAGATCGACACTACCTCTGAGGCTGGGGAGCAATCTCTCACAGGGTACTGGTGGCGGTCACAAGCATCGTTTGATCTTGGGTGTGGTGTTGAGTATTTCGACACTGCGAAAGATGAGTCTGTGGCGCGGAGGTTCCGCGACTCGTGTGGGGTGCATGTGTTCACCCCCGGCAAGGTGACGTTGCTGAACGCGACTAACAAGATCGAAGAGTTTGAGAGTAAGTCATACATCACCCCGTACTGTCTGCTCGATGATGAAGGACAGATCACAGACCAGGGTGTGCTGCTGGCACAGTCGTCATTCTCTGGTACTCCGAGTGGGGAGATTCTTAAGGTCACTGACGCGGGGGTTGTCACTTCCCTTGTGGATGGTATTGACGCGGTGTACGACATTTGCACCGATGGTGGCTACTACTACGCGTTGAAAGACGACGGGATTCACAAGGGTCTGATTAGTGGGGGGTCTGCGTTGCAGATCATCCCGCTGCCTGAGGCTGAGGGTGCTGACAATGTGAAGCGTGGTCGGCTTGCGGTGATGAAAGACCGCCTGATGATCGCCTTGTCACAAGAGACTGACACTGCGAGTGTGTCAGTGGGGAAGATTTACGAGGTTGCCACGTCGTTCACAGGTGATTTGCCTGACCCTATCTACACGGTAAAAGTTCCTGGGTGGCGGTGGGCGGGTATCTGTGAAGGCCCGACTGCTATCTACCTTGGGGGTTACGCAGGTAACACGGGCCGTATCTACGCGGTGACTATTGATACGTCGTCTAATCCTCCCACGTTGCAGTCCCCGTACACGGTGGCCGAGTTACCACAAGGTGAGGTGGTGACGAGCGTTATCAGTTACATGGCTACCTACCTTGTGATCGGTACGAACAAGGGTGTCAGGGTGGCGACGATCAACCCTGATTCGTCACTGACGATGGGGCCGCTGTCGGTGAAGTCTGATACCCCTGTGTGGGGGATGTGCGCTATCGGGGACTACGTGTACGCGGGCGGCAGTAGCGCTGTCCCGCTGAATGACGTGCCACGTCCCGGCCTGTGGAAGATCAACCTTGGGGTGGACGGTACTGATCCTCGCTCACAGTTAGGTATCTTCCCGGCTGCCCGCGACTTGTATGCCCCTGACGCCACTAACCCTGGCACTAATCAGGTGTTGCGTGTGTGCCCTATCGGGATCACGGGGAAGGTGGCGTTCACTGTTGATTACACGGGGCTGTACTACGAGGGCAGCACTGAGGTTGCTAACGGCTGGTTGCAGACAGGGCGTATCAGGTTCGATACACAGGAGAAGAAGTCATTTGACTTTCTTCGTGTGAACCGTGACAGCACCGGGGTCACTGTTACCCCTACTGAGGAACATGAAGGTACGTGGGGTTCCACTTCTGCGGTGACGTGGCTACGTGCTGACGGTTTGAGTAACGAGTATGAGGGGCAGACGACACGGACTGCCCGCTACAACGAGATTCGTTACACGTTCACACTGACCCGTGTGTCTAGTGGGGCTGCGTTCACGGGGTATCAGGTGCGTGCGCTCCCGAGCAATGTGGTGGGTAGGACGATACGCCTGCCGTTGCTGTGTTTCCCCCGTGAGAAGTCTCGTGAGGGTCTTGACATTGACCGTGGCACGTGGTATCGGATCAATGCCCTTGAGTTGATGGAGAAGAAGGGCGGCTACGTTCGCTATCAGAATCTCGCCACAGGTGAGGACGAGTTGTGCACCTTTGAGAGCATTCAGTTCATCACGACTCACACGCAGCAGTCCCGTGGGGATCAGGCGAACCCTGGTGGGATGCTGCTGGTGACTTTGAGGCTGGTGAACGTATGAGGCTGATGCACAAGGTGTGGGCGTGGCTGCTGGCACCGTACCCTGGGTACGCGGCAGATGGTAGGACGTTGCCGTGGCGTGTGCTCGACCGTGCGATTCGGCCTTTCTCATTTGCGGTTTCACTGGCGACGTTCGTGTTGACTTTGGGAATCGCCACGGACAACACGGTTGGGGTGTCACTGGACTCAGGGTTGGGTGGGGTAGTGATTGTAGCCGCCTCGTCCACAACTACAGCCTTGCTCTGGTGGGGGTGGTGGGCCAAGAGCACAAGCCTAATGACACACGGACTGCTGTTGGCTGCTGCGGTGTGGGCTGCTGCGGGGTACGTGATTCTGCTAGAGGGGGCGTCTTGGGTATCCGGGTGCGTGGCCTTGTGTTGGGCTATTGCCTCTGCCGGGAGTTGGCTTCTTGAGGTGAATGATCCGAATGTCAAGGGGGGCTAATGTCCCCCTCAGACAAGGCAGCGCTAGTCGGTGTGGCTGTCTACTTCATCATGCGTCTGATCGACGCGTTCATCCCACACGGTAGACATTTCAAGTTCATCGAACGATTCACGGTGGCTGATGAGCCTGAGGATTCCCCGCCTATAGACGAGGCATGAACCGCGAACCGTTGATTATCCGTGCGTCTGTGGTGGCTTTCGTTCAGGCGCTTCTCACCACGATTGTTCTGATGCAGTGGTGGGAGTTGACTCCCGAGCAGACTGCCGGATGGATGGGTGTGATTGCGCTGGGCGGCACGATGGTGACGGCGGTGTGGTCGCGGGGCAAGGTCACCCCTGTTGACGACGAGTGGTGATACGGACATGTTCGCCGCTGCGATCACTCGTGTCCTAGTCGGGGTGCTGCTGCTGACGGCGTACTCCGCGTATCACGGGGCGCGTCATGTTCGGTGAGCCTGACTACTGCCCTCTGTGTCTGGTTCAGATGAGGCGACGTGGCACTAAGGATCAATGCCCTAAGTGTCACTATCTACAGCCGTGTTGTGACGGCGGATATTGCGAGGTTGATTGTGACTGCTAAACGAGAGACACGGGTGAGCAAGTACCTGCGTCGTAGGAAGCGTGCTAACAAGGCGATTGAGTTCATGCGTGAGCACTCACGTCGCTACACCTACCGCTGCCCTCACAAGATTCTGTGGAAGGGGCATTGCGCGCACAGTGTGGCGTGTGCCCACGGCAAGTACGCCTCAGGGTGG
>WBZL01002853.1_pt2 | contig 12282 bp, 18 predicted proteins | sample 5204291 | NCBI WGS metagenome assembly WBZL01 (sample SAMN12344345, study PRJNA552823) | activated sludge metagenome | biome: Activated sludge suspended growth; feature: Nitrification reactor; material: Wastewater; isolation source: activated sludge from nitrification reactor of wastewater...
TCTAGGCCATCAGCAAGCTTCAAAATTAGCTTTTTTGATACTTCTTTTTGTCCACTTTCGACCATAGCAATCAGAACAGGCGACACATCTATGGCCTTGGCAAATTCGACCTGTGTTAGACCAGCTTCGCGACGTATTTTTTTGATTAGTTCCGGGAATGAATACATTGGTTTATCTCCATAACGACTACAAGCCGGAGTTTACCCAATCAAGTCGCGTAGTATACGAACTATCTGTAAGATAATCCTCAACACGCGTAGCACCTTGATTAACACGGGTACCCTCCGACTTGCGATACGGATGCCACAGTTTAGTTGGTAAAGAAATAAGTTGCTTTTCCATATGGCCTTCCTTTCTAACAAGCTAGTCAAAATATTTAGTTAGTAAAAGTTGGACAATCTTAATCTCGGGGCTATCGTTTCGATTGGTAAAGACATCCGGTAATATCCTAGTCGGCAAGATGTAAATCTCGTAGCCCCGATTTGGATAGTCCCTGTGCTGGAAGCACTGCTTCAAGCAACTTAACAAATGCGACGGGAAGTAAACCGACCCGTGGCACAAGTCCTCACTCCGAATGGAATGGGTCAAATGCGTTTTATAGCATCTCGATCTATCGATTTGATAGCTTTATCGCTAAACTGATTTTTAATATACTAGCCTAATACCAGTATATACAAAACGTATAAGTATTGTCAATACTTTCTGTGTTATTTTTGGAAAATAAACAGGTGCTCGTGCATTATGAGTAGAAAATTACTTTCTTGCGATTTTTTGACCCAAAAGCCAGTTGCTTTGCAGTTAAACTGTCGTTTGATTATGTCCTCTTTGAGTTGGAAACCAGCTTTCATAAACCGATCCATAACCTTGTACGCCATCGGCTGATACATTTTGTTGCGGCGTGTGTCGCCGATAAGAATCGCACAGTATTTACCTTTTTTAAGGACTCGATGCAACTCTTTTGCGACTTTTTCCATTTCATCGACAAATTTGTCGATGTCGTGAATGTTCGACAGGTCGTCGTCAAGTTTACCCTCGCTGTATTTGATAATGTCGGCATAGGGTGGGTGCGTCAAAATAAAATCTATGCTTTCGTCGTTTGCTTTGCTCAAATCACGAGCGTCACGCTTCACGACTTTTTGCCAAGCGTCATGTTCTACCTCAAAATCAAGCGAGGCTTTTGTTCGTTCTAACGCTTTGTCGTTTACATCGGAACAAATGATATGGCGGTTGAGTATTTTTGCTTCGATTGCAGTTGTGCCGCCACCAATCATAGGATCAAGTAAAATATCACCCTCGTTCGAGTATCGCAAAATCAAGTTGCGAGCGACTTCTGGCGACCAGTTACCGCGCCAATCAGATTTATGCGTCGCCCAATTACCACGCCTCGGAAAAGCCCAAACAGTCGTACATTCTAGCTCAAATTCGTCTGGGTGTAACTTTTTTGTCTTTGCTTTACTCGTGGCTACCATGATAGCTCGTTCAACGCTCCGTCTTCGAGCATGTTCAGATTAAATACATAGTCATTATGATTGTACGTTTCTTCAAGTGGTCGTTTTGTCGTATGCCAACCAAGCCCATCAGTAACCCATACAAATTCGATGTTCTGGGCTTTTAGTTCATCGTAAAGACTACGGAACTCACCACAAACAGCTTTTAGTTTTGAGCCACCGCCATTATAAAAGTTAGTTTCAAACAATTTAATCTTACCGTTTTGCGGATTATAAACGGCGAAATCAAAACTCCGCTCTGATTTATCTACTTTGATATCAAAACCCCATCTTGCCCTGATTTTACTAGATGTGGCTTGTGGCATACATTCAAGATTATTTTGTTTACAAAAGCCCTCCAAAAATAAACCGACGATTTCTTCCATCAAAGTACCGCCACGATTTTTGCGACCATTGCTATCAAGCCCAACCTCGACGCCAATAACATAATCAACAAGATTTTTTATACCATCTCGCTGGAATAATCTCGCAAGTCCCGACTTATCTAGGAACTCAAAATATTTGTCGGCATCTTTGTCTTTACCTGAAAAATCATAGAACTCTGATTCTTTTGATACTTTGTCGTATATTTCTAGGTTACTTTCTCGTACTGCAAGCAAAACGGGTAGAGCCTTTACGATGTCTGGATTAGATTCATAAAGCTTGTAGAATTCGCCCCGCAAATCATCTTTGCCGAGTAGGTAATTCAATTTGTTTAGTGCTATTTCTAAATCGGCACTATTTGCAAACACTTTATTCCAGTTTACGAAATAATCCCAAGTTTTAATTGAGCTTTTGAACGTTGATACTAAATGGTTAAAATCTTTTTTCATAATCTAATAATTCGTTACTAACACTTCCGTTATTTTGCCTCGTCCTGAACCTTTTGAGTTTATGGAACGTCCAGCAGTTATTTTGTTGATTATAATTCCGTCAATCCCAGAGTATAGCTCGTTGATGAACGGTGTATCGGAGTTTGAGAGCATAACAAAGCAGCCCTTTTCGTGCAGTTTTACAAAAGTATCACGAAGTTCTGTTTGTTCTTTTTCTAAAAATCCCTCTGCGGTGTACGAGGTAAACGATGATGTTGCATTGATCGGGTAATAAGGCGGATCAAGGTATATGAAATCACCACTTTTTGCAGTTTTGAGGACATGTTTATAATCCTGATGCGTAATCGTTACGTCCTGCAAAGCGTTCGACACTCGTCGCAAGTTGTCTTCATCGCAGATGACAGGATTATTATAGCGACCAAAAGGAACATTGAATTGACCACTCTTGTTTACTCGATAAAGGCCGTTAAATCCTGTGCGATTTAGGAAAATAAAACGAGAGGCTACATCAACATCTGACAAATCTTCAACTTTTTTAGCACGGACTTCAAGATAGTATTCTTTGTCGTAAATATGTTTTTGCAAAGATTGAATAAGCTCATCAACATTGTTTTTAATCACGTTGTAGGTGGTTACAAGCTCGTTATTTAAGTCTGAAAGTTCGGCATTTTTCGGTAGTAGGTCGAAGAAAACCGCGCCACCACCAACGAAAGGTTCGTAGTAGGTATTTGTCATTGGGTTGAAATCTTCTGGTGGATATAGACCAAGCTCGCGGAATTGCCTAAGTAGCTGTCGCTTGCCGCCAACCCATTTTACAAATGGCTTTGGCTTTGCGTTGATGAGTTTTTGCACATCTTCAAGAGTGCTATCTTTGCCGACGAATTGGAAAAGTTGTCGAGCATAGATAAGATTAACGTCAAAAGCGTTAGCGATATTTGTAGCTGTAAGACCACTCGTAGACATAAACCCTCCAATCCCTGTGTTCTGTAAGAATTATAACACTTTTTCATCGCTTTGACTTCGCTAAAACGATGAAAGCCAACCAGAAAATCCGACCCTTTCAACTAAAAAGAAAAATACGGCGGGGGGAAATTCAAAAATGATTCAAGGGGCGGTTTTTCTGGCTGGACGCGTGCCAGCTTTGCTGGCACGGGCGTCGGGGCTGAGCTTACGCTTCAGCCTTTATGCTCAAATAGGTTCGCGCTTGCGTGCAATACTCCACCAAATTAGGACTTTTGCTCTGCTTCCAAGCGCAAAAGTCCTCATTTGGTGCGGATGAGAGGACTCGAACCTCCATGTTACAAGTAACACTAGTCCCTGAAACTAGCGCGTCTACCAATTCCGCCACATCCGCTTGATTTAAGCTGGCTAGTATAATTATAGTCCAAAATTATAATTTCTAAACATTACAAAAATAATAAATTTCCAGAGCAACATTATTTGAAGCTATATATACTTTGTTATTTATCATAAAAAACAAATCTTTTTCTATTAAATAAAAAAATCAACTGATTCAATTATATAACTATTTGACATTTTGGTATTTATGTTGCAATATTTGTATATGAATACTGAGAGTCATGTTTTTGAGCGGTATGTTGACATCCAGCCTACACCTAATGAGGTAGTTATTGGCTATATAGCTAACAACATGTCCGTCAATGAGCGCGAAAGGGCTGTCGACAACGCCAGCAAATTGTTTAACCCAGCTAAGAAAATAGCTGCTACTGTGGCACTAATACCTGTTGCCGCCCACCAAGAAGCAGACAGAATTGTTCCTGCCATGACCGAGTATGCAAAACAAGTTACTTCGAAGCCATTTTCAGTTGTACTTTTTCTCAACAATCCCCTCGAAATGGATGACAGCCCAGAAATTAAAAAAACTCTAGATGCCTGTCATGAGGTTAAAAAAATATACCCCGAGCTAGATTTTAGGTATTTTCATAATTACTCCGCTGGGAACATTGGCGAAATAAGAAGAGAGCTTTGGAACAGCGTAATGATACTCGCTCACCATGATGGCTTATTCAATACCAGCGATGGCGATGTTATAGGGCTTAACCATGATATTGACCTGGAATCTCTTTCGCCCAAATATGTGGCACGAGTCCAAGATTATTACCTCAAGCAACAAGCAAGAATTGATAGTTATGGTTTACCTCAAAAACTTAACCCAGCCTTTACCGGCATTACACACAAACTTCCTGCCGACCACCCAAATATAGCAAAAGCAGTGTTTTGGTCCGATTTTATGCTAATGCAGCTAAGAAAAGAATCTGGCTTCGAAGCAAGCTTAGCCGTACCATTTAGCCACTATATTATTTCTGACGGTTTTAGAAATACAAGTACTTATGAATCTGCAAATATAACTCGGAACTCACCAAGAATGTCGATACCTAATACTTTTGGTAAAACTTCTCCGAGACGCTACATTGAAAGGCTTCAAAATAATGGTTTACATGAAATTTGGACGAACGACAGTTTTACAAATAACGATGAATGTCGACGAAATACCACTAGCAACGAAGATATTAGTGAAAAACAACTTGAAGAAATAGTTTTTGAATCACTAGAATTTTTTATTGAAAGATTCAGCCTATTTGCTGCTGATTTAGATTTCGAGAAATTCATAATTAGGTTCGCAACTGGGCCGAAAAATCCTAATAGTACACAAGGTGAAATATTTGCTTACATTAACAGTCAATACCAAAAGATGGTTAGTAGAAGGCTAAGGTTAGCTAAACAAGCTCTGAAAAATAACTTAGAGCTTCCACTACTGGCGGAATTTGTCGAAACTACTTACAACCCTAGAGACATTGCCAAGCAAAAGGAACTAGAAAATCGGGAAGCCTACGCATTTTGGCAAAGTGTCTCAAAATAACCTACTAATTTTTTGAGAACCATTCTGCAAATTCATACCATACATAGTCTTGTGGCAGATGTGAAGTTAAGCCATTGTCTAATTTTTCTGAAAGTGTATGGCCATTGAATTCAGCAATTTGCTCAATAGATATCCCTGTCTTACTTCTTGGGCCAACAATTTTACCCCAATATTCCTTGCTAAAAAGTTTTGTTGTATTGCTGTCTTTATAGCAAATAGATTCAATAAAGCAAATTCTTTTGTCTTTTTTATTGCTAAGTAGTCTCAAAAAGTCGTCGGCCTCAAGCCACCTTGCAACTTCTTTCATATATGCCCCAGGAAAACCATTCAACGCCGGAATTTTCCAAGCTGTGTCTGTTACAACTACCGGTTCATTTACTATATTGTAAGCTTGCATAGCTTTATTTTTAGCAATTTTAATAAAGTCGGGGGATTGAATTTCATCGAACTCAAGCTCAGCCTGAACAACTTTAATACCGTAAAGCTCACAACCCAGTTTTGCTTCTTTGAACTTTCGTTTATTGGTAGTTACTAAGGTTATTTTCTTCACTTAAAGTCTATTATATATCAACTAACTTTATGGAAAGTCTTGCTATGTAATATAAATTTTATGCGTAGACTAACTACTGTATATTTTCTAACACTATTCGAGCTGAGGGGGCTTGCATGCGTACCTGCAGCGTTGGTTCGGTATCAGGGCCAAAAGGTTTAACTTTAGTTTCGCCAGTTTGCACAAATCCGAGCTGTTCTAGCTTTTCGACTTGCCATTGGCCCAATTCTTGTGGCCATAAATCGACAATTACCGGCTGAGTAGGTTTCGCTAAATTGAGCGTACTTTTAAGCAACGCTTTACCAACGCCACTACTTTGAACTTCTGGCATAACTGCAATAGAGCCAAGACGAAAATAATTTTCATTAATTACAGGAGCATGGCGCTTTAATAAACGTTCTATTTTAGTTCTGCCGGTTGTGTTTTGAGCACTGTAGCTGTAGCCAACAGTGGTGTAATCTACACTAGCAAGTGCTAGCTTGGGGCTCCAAAACTGTTGGTTAGCGCTAAGTTTTGCGCCAACCATTAAATTTGGATCGGTCAGCTCTAAATAGTAGTTCGGGTTGCCTATGCCGACTGCATGCTCTACTTCTTCTTCTGTTCTTCTACTCGCAGTAGCAGATTTTAAAGCAAACCTAGCAATTTCCCTTACTGTCCACCAATGGTCAACGTATGTTTGACTAGTTTTATATATATCTATTGCTGGTTCAAGGTGTGGCAAAATTTCTTCCTTGCATTTAAAGTTGATTCTTAAGTAAACGAATTTTATTTACCAAGTATATTATACTAACATGTAGGTGCAAGTACCGAAGAAACAACTTTAATATTTTATGGTTGTATTTTTAAGACAATATCTAAGTAGCTACATTTATATTATTTCAAAGAATGGTTAAAAATGAAGAAATTAATAAAAAAGATTTTTTATAATGACCAGGGTAAACTAGTAATAGCTCAGTTCCCAAACCTGCCTATAATGTTAGCTTTTTTGTTTATAGTTCTTGGTTGGATTAATGTTTTTAATTCATCTACTCAGCTTGTGTTTAGCAACCTAGCTACATCGTTTTTGGTGGTTTGGGCTTATTTAGAAATTACTAGTGGAGTCAATTACTTTAGAAGAGCCCTTGGTGTTGCTGTTCTAATATATATTATTGTTGGCTGGCTCTAGGGTTTAATTATTGTTTTACTCGCTAACTTCTATGCCTCGCCAAAAAGCAACGTAGTTTGTAAAATCTTTTTTCACCTTTTCAATGGCACCAGGCAGTGGCTTGGGGTAGTACCAGGCGCTGGCGCTATTTAGCGAATCATCTACCTTAACATCGTAGTAACTAGCCTCGCCCTTCCAGAAACAGGTAGTTTTTTCACTACTGGGCAAGAAATACTGTTTGTTTAGTGAGTCTGGCGGAAAATACCAATTGCCTTCTATATAAATTAAATCTTTTTGGTCGGCTTCGGCTATTGTTGTTGAGTTATAAATTGCTTTCATGCATTTATTATGTCAACTCAAAATATAAAATACTACCTACATTTTAAGCTTACAATGAGAGGTTGTTTAGTTTGATGTAATAGTTTATAGTTATATCTGTTACATGCTGCCGTGCTAACAATAACAAATAATCAGTTCTAAGAGGGGCAGCTATCTGGTTCGCCATATACCTCTAGTCAAGTTAAAATAGGAGCTATATGGCAACTAAGCTATTCGTAGGGGGCCTACCCTACTCAGTCTCTGACGACGAGCTACAAGCAGCATTTGAAGCTGTGGCAGCCGTTTTGTCAGCAAAAGTAATAACCGACCGCGACACTGGTCGTTCTAAAGGATTTGGTTTCGTCGAAATGGAAACCGAAGAAGGCGCTAAAGGAGCTATCGACAAATTGAACGGTAGCGACATGGGTGGACGTTCAATTTCTGTTTCAGAAGCTAGGCCTAAAGAAGAAGGCAACCGAAACCGCGGTGGCGGTGACTACAACCGACGTGAAAATCGTTACTAGTCAGTAGCCAACCAAAACTAAAAAATCCCGAGTTAATTCTCGGGATTTTTTTATTAACAGCCCAAAAAGCTATTTTTTAGTAGACGAACGAGGTATTTGGGGAACTTGCTTAAATGACCCGCCGGCTTTAGTAACGGCTTTAATGGCCGGTTGGCTGGCTGCTTGCAACACAACAGTAACTTTTTTAGTTAAATCGCCTTTAACTACCAACTTAACCTTAGTATAAGGGTTTTCAACTAACCCTTTTTCAGCTAACGTGAAGTTATCGACTGTGCCACTAAATTTATTTAATTGACCAGTATAAACAGTTTCTGCTTTCGGTCTAATTGTTCTAAAGCCTCGTAGTTTTGGGGCTCGCATCATGATTGGTGTCTGACCACCTTCGAAACCTGGTCGTCTTTTACCACCCGACCGCGAGCTTTGCCCCTTTGTACCTCTACCGGCAGTTTTACCTTGTCCTGCGCTTATACCACGACCAACTCTTTTGGCTGACTTTTTCTTTGGAGCTTGTAATTCATGATACTTCATTATTTTGTCTCCTCATAAATATCAAAGAGTGAACCATAAAAACTTTGAGTATCTTTGAATTCGTCATCCTCAACAACTGGCGCCATTATATCAGCAAGAGCAGTAGCAAGCGCCTCTTTGTCACCATCAAATGCCTTAATAAGGCTTCTGACCGCAAACTCAGGATAATCCCATACTGCGTCTTTAAGACTATAAGAATCAGTTTTGACACGCACTGACTCTAGGCATTCTCTTACTATAGACTTACTCATTATTTTGTCTCCTTCTTGGCTGATTTAGCTTTGCTAGCTGGAGCCTTTTTTGCAACAGTTGCCTTCGCTAAGTCTGTTTTTTTCTTTGGAGCTTCTTTAACTTCGGATGTCTTTTTAGCAGGTGTAGCTAGCTTTTTAATTTTGACCGGCTTAACAATCCATTCTGATTTAGGCTTAAGCTGAGTAAGAGCTTCTAGGGTTGCGTAAGAGGTATTCAATTTATTGCTTGAACCTAAATTCTTAGATAAAGCATTATTAATGCCTGCAACTTCAAGAATAGTACGAACAACACCACCGGCAATTAAACCAGTACCAGCAGATGCTGGTTTAATAAGTACATTGGAACCACCGACCTTAGCCTGTACTTCATGAGGAATGGTACCGTTTTCGGAAACAATATCGACCATGTTTTTCTTAGCACCGTCGACTGCTTTTGATACAGCACTGGTAACATCAGCACCTTTTGAAATTCCTATTCCAATTTTACCTTTTCGGTCTCCAACTATAACTAATGCGCGGAAACGAAACCTTCGTCCACCCTTTACTACCCTGGCAACCCTATCAACATTTAGAACTCTTTCGTCGAATAGCTTTTCTTCTTTTTCTCGATTATCTTTTCTTCTTTCCATACTAGAACTCCAGTCCTTCTGCTCGAGCGGCGTCTGCTAATGCTTTTATTCTTCCGTGGTAAATTCTTCCGTTTCGGTCTAAAACAACTTTTGTAACTTTAGCTTTTTTAGCCTTTTTAGCAATTTGTTGACCAATTTGAATTGCTTTTTCGGTCATTGTGCCGTTCATTTTCTGACCTACAGTTGTAGCCGCAACAATGGTGGTAGAAGTATCGTCATTAATAATCTGGGCACTAATATTCAGGTTAGAAATACTAACCGTAAGACGAGGTCGTTCAGCACTACCATGTACTTTTGAACGAACGCGATTTTTGCGGAGAGCTAAATTCTGAGTCTTTTTAACTAATCTGTTCATATACTTCTCCTACTTTAATCCTTACCCGACTTACCGCTCTTACGGATAATTCGTTCATCTACATACTTAATGCCTTTACCCTTATATGGTTCAGGTTTTTTGAATGATCTTATTTCGGCAGCGACTTGGCCAACTTGCTGCTTACTTATGCCACTCACAACAATATTATTGGCTTCAACCGATACATTTACTCCTTGTGGAGGTTGGTAGTAAACATCGTGGCTAAAACCGAGGGCCATTTTAAGTTTAGTGCCTTCCATGGCTATTTTAAAACCAACACCATTTACTTCTAGCTTCTTTTCAAAACCTTTGGTCACGCCTATGACCATGTTGTTGACTAGAGCTCTGACTAAACCGTGCTTGGCTCGATGCTCTCTTTCATCGGTTTGACGACTAACGATGATTTCACTACCTTCTTGCTTGACATTAACACCAGGTTGCATTGACTCGGTCAATGTACCTTTAGGGCCAGCAACGGTAATTAAAGCGTCATCGACAGTGATTGTCACACCGCTTGGCACTTGGATGGGTAGTTTTCCTACTCGACTCACTTTATTTTCCTTTACATTTAATAATTAATATACTTGACAAATTAGCTCACCACCAAGGCCTGCTTTTTTGGCGCTAGCGCCATCCATGATGCCCTTAGAGGTTGAAACTATGACTATTCCACGGCCATATTTAACTGTTGGAATTTCTTTAGCTGCTGCATACAAGCGACGGCCAGGCTTACTTAGGCGCTTAATGTTGGTGATTTTAGCATTAGTATCACTTTCGTTAATGGTCACTACTAACGTTTTAAAGCCACCCTCGCCGGTTGTTTCTACTTTCGTTAAAAAGCCCGCTCTTACTAGCTCTTCGGCAACTTTGTGTTTAATTGTGCTAAATGGTAATGCAACCTGAGTTTTATTGACAGCAATTGCGTTACGGATGCGAGTAAGCATATCTGCTATTGGATCTGTTGAAACCATCATATATTGTTACTCCTTTCCTACCAACTGGCCTTAGTTACGCCAGGAACTTCACCCTTAGAGGCTCGCTCCCTAAATGATAAACGGCTAAGGCCAAACTGTCGCATATATGCTCTTGGTCGACCGGTTTCTGAACATCTGTTTTTTAAACGAGTTGGGCTTGAGTTACGAGGCAACTTAGCTAGTCCTTCGCTATCGCCAAGTTTTTTAAGCTCGGCTCGTTTTGCAGCATATTTTGCGTGCATTTCATGTCGCTTTTTATCGCGGGCTATAATAGATTTCTTTGCCACTTTACTTACGCCTTCCTTTCTTTCTCAAACGGCATGCCGAATTTGGTTAATAGTGCTCTAGAGGCTTCAGGTGAACTTGATTTACTAATAACGAAGTTTACTTGCATGCCATGTAGGGTTGTTGTCTCTTCAAAAGATAGTTCCGGAAATACTGTTTGGTCTTTAAGACCCAGGCTATAATTGCCCTGCTTGTCAAAAGCTTTAGCCGAGACGCCACGGAAGTCACGCAGTCTTGGCAGGACAATTGTAATTAGCCTGTCCATGAATTCGTAGGCTCGGTCACCTCTTAGTGTGACTTTCAAGCCAATTTTGTTACCTTCACGTAACTTAAAAGAAGCAATATTCACTTTAGAAACTGTTTCGATAGGTTGTTGGCCAGTTATCTTTTTTAAAGTGTTAGTAGCCACTTCCATAAGTTTTTTGTCGTCTTTAGCTTTACCAAGACCAACATTTAAAACAATTTTTTCAAGCTTTGGCACTTGGTTGACATTGGTAATGCCAAGTTCGTCTTTAAGCTCTTGTCGATACTGACTATTGTAAGCATCTAAAAAGCGAGTTGTGGTTGAAGTTGTAGTCGCTGTAGCCATTACTTTATCTCCTTTTTAGTAGATGCAAATACGCGAGTTTTTTTACCAGATTTATCAAATGTGTAAGCAATTCTAGTTGGTTTTTTGGATGTTGGTTCAACTATACCGACCTTTGAAACCCAAATTGGCTTGGTTATTTCTAATATTCCACCTTGAGGGTTTTTGCTAGTTGGCTTAACGTGTTTTTTAACCACATTGATTCCTTGAACGGTAACCTTATTTTCAGTTGGGTGAACGACGGTAATGATTCCGGACTTGCCCTTTTCTTTACCTGAAAGAACAGTAACTTTGTCACCTTTTTTCAGCCTTATTTTATATACATGAGTGGTCATTATAGTACCTCCGGTGCAAGACTAATTATTTTGGCATAACCTAAGTCACGAAGCTCTCTTGGAACTGGGCCAAAAATACGAGTAGCTTTAGGTAATTTATCGTCTCCAATAATGACAGCTGCGTTATCATCAAAACGGATTGTTGAGCCATCTTTGCGCTTTATAAGGTTACGAGTCCGAACAACCACAGCCTTAACTACTGACTTCTTTTTGACAGTTCCGTTAGGATTTGCATCTTTAACGGTGGCAACTATAATATCGCCCACCTTAGCATAACGTCGCCTTGTTCCACCGAGCACGCGTATACATAAAATTTCTTTAGCGCCACTGTTGTCGCAGACTACTAAACGTGATTCTTGCTGGATCATTCTGTGGGCTCCTCGGTTACTTCTGGTTCAACGTGCTTGACATGAGCAGTTTCTGTAACCTTGACTAATTTGAACTTTTTTCTGGCTGACAGTGGTCTTGTTTCTACTAACTCAACTTTGTCGCCTAGCTTAGCTTCGTTATTCTCGTCGTGGGCCATAATCTTTTTTGTTACAAAATATTGTTTTTTGTAAACAGGATGGGTTTTTCTAGTTTGAACAGCAACAACAATTGTT
>WBZL01004375.1_pt1 | contig 12279 bp, 14 predicted proteins | sample 5204291 | NCBI WGS metagenome assembly WBZL01 (sample SAMN12344345, study PRJNA552823) | activated sludge metagenome | biome: Activated sludge suspended growth; feature: Nitrification reactor; material: Wastewater; isolation source: activated sludge from nitrification reactor of wastewater...
TCCCACCTACACCGTGCCGCGTGACCAGTTCTGGGCGCAGGGCTGCGACCGCTGCCGCTACGGCATCCAGTACCCGGTCCCGGCCCTGCGCAATGACCGCCCGCTCTACCAGGAACGCCTGGCGCAATACCACGCCGGCGAGTTGCGTCCATGCAACTGTGCCGCCGGCTCCGTCCTGGCTGACTGGCTCGGCGCCACCGGCGACAACGAGCAGGAATACCAGCAGAACCTCGCCGCTTTGCCCGCCAAGCTCGCCGAGCGCCGCAACGACCAGATATTCGCCAATGCTGGCATCCCCGCCAAGTATGCCGCCTACACGCTGGCCGGCTTCGAGCAGCTCGTCGGCGCCGACCCCGGCAAGCGCGACGCCGTGCAGGCCCTGCGCCACTACCAGCAGCACGGCCACGCCCTGCAGAACGGCGAAGAGCGCCCCGGCCTGCTGCTCTGGGGACCGTCCGGCAGTGGCAAAACCGGCAGCTTGTCTCCGCTCTTCACCGACCTGGTGCGCCGCGGCGCGTCCGGCCTGTGGCTCCAGTACAACCAGCTTATGGCTGACATGCGCCGCTTCGAGGATGGCCAGGTCGACGCACGCATGGAAGCGTGTCAGTCCGTGTGCTACCTCTTCCTGGATGACCTCGGCGACCCCTCCGCCCAGAAAGCCGCCACCGACTACGCCCGAGACGTCCTGTTCCGCATTGTCGACTACAGGACGTCGCGCAACATGCCGATCTTCGTGACGACCAACCTGGCGCCCGACATGCTCATCAACCAATTCGACCAGCGCACCGCCCGCCGTCTGCTGGGCGCCTGCGCCATCCATCACATGGGAGGCAAAACGCTCCGATGATCACCTTAACCGACGTGCTCGCCCTTGGCTGCATCCTGCTCGCCTGTGCCTGCGCCGGCTTCGTCTACTACGCATGGACGGAACACATGCAGGCCATCGCCCAGCGCATCCGGGCCGAAGAGCAGGCCATGTGGGCCGACCACTTCCAGACAGCCCTGGACACCTGCACCGTCGAGAACGCCCGCTTGCGTCGCCTCCTCACCCAGCGCCAGCCACAGCCCGTCAGCAATCAGCAATCAGCAATCACCCATCAACAATCAATTCTCTACCTGCCCTTCCACACGGTCCACCCCGACCAATTCAGCCGCAACTGAACGCAAAAGAGCCGAGGCAATCGCCCCGGCTCTCTGTACATATAATAGAAACTTATCGGACCAGCCGTCAGTCAGGATCTGCGCGGTCCGGTTCCCGCCATCCGCTACCGTCCCACTGCCAGCCATCCGGCACCTTGTCGAGCGCAGCGCCAAGTACAAGCCCGTCAGCCAGCGATTGCAGGCGCATCAATTCCCGCTTCACATCCTCCAACGCACGCAGCAGGCTGGCCGGTGCGTCAATGCGTTTGGTGTCGGTCATGCGTAGTAAACTCCCCACATGTCGATGCGACTATTGTTGGCGAAGTTGCTGTTTGTCAGGATGGTTCTACCCGTTGCGCTCGTCATCGTTAGCGTGATGGTCGTGCCGCCGATGTAGCCGAATGGCGCAGACGTAAGCGATGCCATGTTGGTATGAAAGCGTGCCACCACACCAGATGCAGCAGACGCCGCAGACGCAGGCAAGCCGGTAATGGTGGCGTTGCCCGTTGCGCTGCCCTTGTTCGTGAGCGTAATGCTGAATTCCACGTAGTACAGCGCCCCGATGCGGTAGTAGTTGCCCGTCTGCGTCGAGTAGGTAATGCCGGTTGTCGCCCCGCCGAAATTCAAAACGGGCGTCCACGTCCCGATGTTATAGACGAGGCTCCCGTAAGTGATTTTCTTGTCGGTGCCGACCGAAATGTCATGCACGACAAACAGGTCGGTTGTCGCCACATCTGCCGCAGCCAACGTTGTCAGGTCGGTTATTGCCGCCATAGTTCCCCCTTACAGGTCGTTGCGCATCTTCGACAGGTACGCCCGGTTTGCCGTCAGGAACGTCTCCAGCGCATCGGCAAACGTGATCATGCCGGTCACATCCGCAGCCGTGACGCCAAGCGACTCGACATCGGCGTCGGTCAACTCGTCAGCGCCGCCGTTGTTGTATGCCCTGTCCCAGAACACGTCACGGAAGGCGACAATATCGCCCGCAAGCGCCGAGAATGTCGCCGCCATCTGCTGCCCCTGCCGTGCGTAGTTTGCCTTGCTTGCCATTGTCACACCTCCTATGGTGCGGTTGTCGTGTGCGTCCAGGTCGTGCCGGTTCCGCTCAACGCCAGATATTTGTAGCGATAGGTGCCGCCGTCATTGTAGCGAATTACGAGATTGCCGCCTTTGATGTAAATGTGAGCGTCGGAGCTTGCAGACAGCCCCAGCAGCGGCGTAGCGGATATGTCTCCGATTTGCAGGAACGCCCCGAACGTACTGACGACGGTCTGATAACTGTAAGTGCTGTTCAACGTTGTGACGCTCAGGCTGCCGCTTGTCGTTGTGCCGCTATGATTGTGAGATGCCGACAAAACGATGCTAGACCCTCTCGGATTCGACGGTGACCCCGTGTCGTTGACCCTGCTTGACAGGTACAGATAAGAGTAGCTGCTTGTCTTGTACGCACCCATAAATGCGTACTGTCCCGGCTCGCTTGCCAGGTCGCTCCATGTGCCGGAAAAGTCGATGTCGTCTAACCATTTCACGGTGCGGATATCGTCAAAGTCCGCCGTGATGAGGTAACGCACATCGTCGTCACCGATGCGGAATGTTTTCGTCCCGCCGTCGTAACTGGCAATCTGCCCGATGCCATCGGAGTTGAACAACTTCACGCCGTTTGTCGGGCTGCCCGCCGTGCCGGTGCCCTGGTAAATGCCGCCGCTCGTGCCGATGGTCAGGAAGCCGTCGATGCTGCCCGACTGCGCCGTAATCGCCCCGGTGAATGTGCCCGCCGATGCATACACCGTGCCGTTGAACACTCCGTCCGTGGCATACACCGTGCCGTTGAATATGCCGTCTGTGGCATAGATGCTGCCGGTCAAGTAGACGTTATCACTCCACAGACCATAGCCGTCGAGCGTGCCGAATTGTGCATCCGTGATACCGTCGAGCCTGCCGAGCCGTGCCCGAATCTTGCCAGCCGTGTTCCACTGCGCATGACTCTGCACACCGTCAACAATGTCGATAAATGGCGCATTGTCGTCGTCGCTGGTGAGGTACACCACGCCCTGCCGGGTCGTGTTGGATGCCGAGCCGATGCGCACGAAATCATAGCCCACTGCCGGCGTATCGCTGGCCGTGGATACCCGTGCGCCCGTGTAGGTGTAGAGGTTGCTGACGCCCGTCACCTCCAGGTCGCTTTGGAAAACGCCAGCGAAGCCGCTCCCGTCCCATTCCATCTGCTGCGCCCGGATAAGGTCGCCAACCAGGAAGCCGTGATAATGCGTCCGGTCTGCGCCCGCCTCCGTGCTGGTGCTGGTCGTGATGGCGTATAGCGTTGTTTCGAGCGTGGCGTTGGCGCCGTTGAACGTCAGTTGCGAGCCGTTCACCGTCCACAGCGGGTCATCGTCTGCCGTCACCGTCAACGCCTTCGAGGATGACGATACCAGCACGCTGCCGTTGGTTGCCCGAATCTGCTGAATCAGGAGTTCATACACCCGCATCCGACCACGAACCGTCAGGTTATCGAACGTGGCTGATGCCTTCGCCGCCTCCGTGCTGCCATAGTCAATCTGCCAGCCGGCACCGGCAAAGCCCGACGTAAAGGAGGTGTAGCCGATGGCGCTGCTGATGTTGCCCGTGGCCAGCTTCAGATTGCCCGACGCCGACTTCAGCAGCGCCGACGCGCCGGCCGTCACATCCGCCGATGCGGTAATGGCGTGCGTGTGGTTGCCGCTGGCGTTGTTGGTCGAGGTCGCCGTCAGCGTGCCCGGCGTGGTCAATGCCACGTCGTCGGCGTTGACCGTCAAGCCGTTGCCCGCTCCCACATTCAGCGCGATGCCGTCATAGGTCAGCCCAGCCCCCGCCAGCCCGGAGATCTGCGACTTCGTGGCCGCCCACGGCGCCTGACCCTCCGCCAGCGTGCCCGTATGGTAAGGACCGCTCAACGCGTGCGCCACCAGCCCCGACGAGCCCACGCCCGCCGCCGCTTCGGTGCCGGCCGCCACATCGCGCAGCCAGTACGGCCGCAACTGCGCCGCCAGATTGCTGATTCGTTCAGCCATCAGCCGCCCTCCAGCCCAATCTCGAAATTGTCGAACATCCCCGCCGGCTCCAGGCTCACCGTGCCGTCACTGCCGCACGTAGCCCGCTCCACCAGGAACGGCGACAGGCTGGCCCACGATGCCGGCAGCACGTGCGCGTTGTCCAGATGCACGTACTCGCCCGCCGGGCACAACCCCGCCGGCGCCGGCTGCCCCTGCAACGTCAACAGCCGCCCATCGCCCGTGTACTTGTACCTGGCCTCGCTCGGCAGCGGCTCGTCGAGGATGCGCACCCACTCCGTCGCCGTCACCGTCGCCAGCATGCGCGAGCCGCCCGACGTGCCCACCGCCAGCAGCGCCTCCGCCTCGTCGAGCGCCGTCAATTCGCCGTCGCGATACTGGTTGCCCACAATGTTAGCCGTGCTCTCCACCGTCCCGCCTGCCATCTCCGTGCCCGAGGCAATCGCCATGGCGTACACCTGCGTCGCCAGGTCCACCCCGCCCAGCACCCGGAAGAGCAGATCGAAGGCTGCCGACTGCCAGGCCGCGCCGTCGTACACCTTCGCCGCACCGCCCGCATAGGCTGCGTCGGCGTCGATGCCCATCTCGTAATAGTCGTCAGGATCGTTGGCGCCCGTGCGGCTCACCTCGATCCCGTAGGTCGTGCCGTAGGTGATGGCGTTCGTGTTGGCGAAGTTCACCGCCGCCCACTCGCCCGTCTCCGTCGGCAGCGTGGAGCCCAGCACATCCTGCGTCTCGATCAGCGTGCCCGGCGACCCCGACGAGTCCGTATACAGCCGCACGCGCAGCGAATCGCCCGGCGTGCCCACCTGGCGCACGCGCAGCTCAATCGTGTCGACCGTCCACGACCCCGCCGACGGCACCGTAAACGTCTGGTAGACCGCTTGCCCGTAGGCCGTCACCGTCACCGAGGCGCCGATCAGCTCGTTGGTGATGCTCTCCGCCGTCACGATGGCGTTGCCGCGCCGGATCGTCACACTCGGCCCCGCCGCCGCGTTGTTGATGGCGCCACCATAGCCCGGCGACACCTCCACCCCATCGGCGCCCGTCGTCTTGATGATGTCCGTGCCGTCGTTGGTCGTGGAGCCGCTGATCTGAATCACATCGTCAGTCGCCAGAAAGGCCAGCCCGTTGGCACTGTCGCCGATGTCATCCGTCGCGCCGAATCGGATCGTCGTCGCCGTGTACGCCACCGCCGTCTTACGGTTGGCCTCGCTCACCGTGAAGGCGCCGTTATTGCTCGACGAGCCCGCCACCTTCACCGACAGCCCTTCATAGCCAAAGTTGCCCAGCCGCCCATACACCTCGTTGATCGTCTGCGGGCTTGCCGCAAAGGCCACCGTCGACGACGTAAAGCCCAGCCCCACCGGCCATGTGTTCGACCCGTCGACGTGCTCGATCAGCCCTGCCGGCTGGCTGTAGTAGACCCGCCGCAGCCGCTGCCAATAGCCCACGCCGCGCAGCGTGGCCGCCTGCCCATCCTGACCGGGCCGCACCGTCTTGGATGGCGCCAGCCAGCGCGCAATGGCCGTCGTGCGCAGCGCCTCGGCCTCCGTGCTGCTCATCTCCCGGCTGGCATTGATGCGCCGCTCCCACGTGCCGAACTGCGCCACGCTGTCGTCATCCTGCGCCCAGGCCGTATCCGTGCTCTCCGCCGTGCCGCCTGGCACTCGCTGGCTGTAGCGCACCTGCACCCGGTTGGCCAGATTCTCCAGCGAGATGCCCACCGCCATGCCGCCGAAGGCCACTTCCACCGCCGCCAGGTCGCCCCACCACACGCGCATCCCGTCGGCGTTGACAATCTCCAGCCGATAGCCCAGCCAGCGCAGCAGTGATAGCAGCCCGTCGCGGATGCCCGTCACCTCCACTTCCGCATCCGACGGCCCGCCCACGGCATTGTGCGCCCACCGCACCGGCCGCGCCGTGCAGCCAGCCGGCAACGCCACCGGGTTGTCGCTGCGGTCGTACACTCGGATCGAAAACATGGGTTACACCGTCGGCCTCCGTGGCCGATAATAGACTCTCGCCGACATCGTGTTGGCGATGGGGCTGGCCGGGTTGCCGCTGGCCACCGTCTCATGCAGGAAGATCAGCCGCTGCGTTCTGCCGGGAAAGACCAGCAACGGCTCGCCGCGCGGGCTGGCCAGCCCCGCCGCCGCCGATGACGTGCGCACGTAGGTGATCCCCTCCAGCCCGTCGTCGATGATCGCCGCATTGTTCGCCACCGCCGCGCCGAAGAGTTCGACGTAGCGGTACGCATCCAACGGTGTCAGTTGCAAGAAGTCCAGCTCCGCAATCAGCGGGCCGGTAATCTCCATCACCAGCGTGATCGCCGTGTAGCTCGACGTATACCCGCCCGGAGGCAGCGGCACCGTGCCCAGGTCCTTGACAATGCCGTATTGGTCAGCCGCCCCGAAGACGAACGTCTCGCCCGCATAGAGCAGCGTCGTCCCCGCCGAATCGTAGACCGCCATGCGCACCGTCGCATTGCCCGTCGTATCCTGGAACCGCGCCAGCACCCGGAAATATCGCCCCAGCGCATAGCCGAGCTGCGCCGCCGAGATAGTCCACGCCAGCGACAGGTCGATGCCCGTGGCCAGCGAGATCGCCAGGTACTCGCCCCCGCTGCAATTGGCGTCAACCGTCGGCGTGCCGCCCCCGCTGGCGTCCTCCGCCTCCAGGATGTGCGTAAAGCTGGCCGGCGTGCCGTAGGCGTTGGTCGCCATGAAGAGCTTGCGGTAACTCTGCGCGCTGCCCACCGTGTTCGTCAGCTCGACGCGCACCGGCGCCGGCAGCACCCCGCCCACCTGCGTGGAGGCAATCTGCACCCAATTGTCGTTACCCGTACCGGCGTCGTCGTGATTGTAGATCGTCCGGCCGCCCGTCGCCGCCGCTTCGTTCGACGTGGAGAGCTGCAACTCCGCCTCGGCGCCCTCCCACCACGGCGCCCGCTCCACCAGCACCGCCACCCGCACCCGTGCCGATGTGGCCTGCGTGATCATGCGCTCGCCCGGTTCCGACGACCACACCACCCGCCCGTCGAAAAGCTCGCTGCGGTAATAGTCGTCCGTGCCCACGGGGCGGTATTCCAGCCACACCCGGGCGCCCTGCTGCGTCTCCCGCCGGCGCCGTGCATCGTTGAGCAGCCGCTCGACCACGTTGACCGCCGAACGAATGTTCGCCACCGTGCCCGACAGAATCCAATCGATCTGCTCGGTCATCGTGCCGCCGGCGCCCGTGCTGGGAATATAGCTCACGCCGTAGGAGGACGCATAGGTGCCGTCACTGCCCGAGAGCAGGATCGTCGTCGTGCCGTCCGTAATCCTCAGATTCATCGGCCGCGCCTCCGCATCGCCTCGGCCACCCGCAGCGCCAGGTGCTCAACATCCACATTGCTGTCGACGTTGGCGTAAATCGTCACCCCGCCCGCGCCCGCCAGCATCTCGCTGCTCACATCCGCCGGGTAGATCTTCGAGCCCCGCGGCAACTGCACCAGCTCCGGGCCGCGCTCGCCCACCAGGCCCACGCCGCCAGGATAATAGTCCGTCCCGCTGGCATAGCCGCCGGGCAGCCCAAACCGGCCGGCGAGCCCGCTCAGCGAATCGGCGATGCCTGCAACCGGATTGGGGATTGAAATGCCAGCAACCCACGACTTGAAGTCGTCGATCACCTTCTTCAACCCCTCGATTGCATCTGACACCGGCTGGATGGCATCGACCAGCGCCTGAAACACACTGTCCCATGTGCTTTTGAGCGTGCCCAGGTACATGGCGATATCGTTGAATGCCGTATTGATGCCGCCCGCCAGGTTGTCACCGGCTGCGGCGCCCACATCCTCGAACCACTTTTGAGCGTTGGCGCTCCACTGCTCCATGGCGCCGCCCAACATGGGGAAACCCTCCCCAGCATCGCGGAAAAACGCCTGCAACCCGTTCCAAACCTGATCGGTGATGTCCCGAATGCCCAGGAAGTTCGTCGACCACGCAGCCGCCAGCCCCGCAATCGCCACCACCACCAGCCCCACCGGGTTGGCAATCGCCGCAATCGCCGCCGTCACCGAGCCCAGCGCCAGCAGCACCGGCCCGGCCGCCGCCGCCAGGCCGATCAGCCCCAAGATCATCTTCTGCTGTTCCGGGTCCGCCGCTGCGAAGGCCGTGGCCCAATCCTGCACCTGCTTCACCAGCGGCTCGATCAGCGCCAGCACATCCATCAGCGCCGGCCCCATGGCGTCGCCAAGCTGCTGGAGAATCACCTCCAGCCGCACCTGCAACTGCTGCCACTGGAAGCCCATGGCGTTGATGCCTTTTGTCTGCGCGCGGAACGCCGCTTCCGTCGCACCCGCTGCGCCCGTCATCGCCGCCAGCTTCTGCGCATACGAATCCGCCTGCGGACCTGCCAGCGCCAGCGCCAGCGTCTGCGCCTCGATGCTGCCCATGTACTTCTGCAACGGCTGGCCGCTCGCCTCCGCCGCCGCTATCACTTGCTGAATCGTCCCTTGCAGCCCCAACTGCTGCACCATGGCCGTACCCGACTCATAGCCCAGCGACTTGATCAGCTCCGTCATCTCGCCCGTCGGCGCCAGCAGCGACTGAAGCACGCCGCGCAACTGCGTGGCCACCTCCGACGCCCCACCCGTGACGCCCGTCGCCGTCGCCATCACGGCGAACAACTGTTCCATCTCCACGCCCATGCTCGACGCCAGCGGAACCACCAGCCCCATGCTGCTGGCCAACTCCGGGAAAGTCGTCTGCCCGAGCTGCACCGTCACGAACGCCAGATCGCTGACCTTCTGTACCGCCTCTTTGCTCGTGTCGCCGTACCCCTTGGTGACGGCACTCGTCAGCGCAATGGCCTCTTCCGTCGTGGCCAGCCCGGCCGTCGCCGCCTTGGCGTTTATCTCCAGAATCTTCACCGTGTCCGCCGTATCGCCGAACGCGCTGACCACCTGGTACAGCCCCTCGGCCAGATCCGTCGTGCTCTTGCCCACCTCCGGCCCGAGCTGCTGGATCGCAACCTTCAGCTCTTCCACCCGCTCGGCAGGCACCCCCAAACTTGCCACGTTGGCCATCAGCGCGTTGAACTCCGTGGAGGCATTCACCGCCGCCGTGCCAACCGCCACAATCGGCACCGTGATGCCAGCCGACAGCCCGGCCCCGACGCCCGCCATCGTGCGCCCCAGGTCGCTGATCTTCTGCTTCGCCGAATCCATCCCCGACGCCAGCCCGGAAATGTCGGCGCCCACCTTCACGACCAGACTGCCGATTGTCGCCATGCTTATCTCACATCCGCCAGCACCGTCAGCACGCCTTGCACCAGCGTGATCACATTGCCGCCGCTCAGTGTCGCCTCCAGGTCATACGCAAAGGTGCCCACCGCCATGGCCGCCGTCTGCACATCCGTCAGCGCCACATAGCACGCCTGCGCCCCGGTAATCACCCCGGCGTAACTCGTCACAGTGCCCGCCATGTACACCTTCAGCGCCACCGTGCCGCCCGTCAACGTCGGCCACGTCGAGCCCGTAAACGTCAGCGCCCGCCCGTCGGCGTTGGCATAGTCGTCGCCGCGCACCAGCGAGATCGCCGTCCCGTCACTCGCCACCGGCGACACCACCGTCACGTTGGCGGGATTGATGGAGCCAGCACATAGCCCGCCGTGCCGCTGGCATACGACCCCGGCACCGCATTCAACAGCGGATCGCCCGCCGCGCCCGCCGCGCTCCCACGCCCCTGGCCAAGTACGTAGCCCATGCCGCCGCCGCCGCCAAGCGGGCCGCCCAGCATCGACCACAACGGCAGCTTCCAGCCCGCAGGTAACGGAATCAGCCCGGAACGATAGGCCATATCACGGAAGGTAGCGTTAAATTCGGAGTAGTCGCCTAAGAGACGCCCACGCCTAAAATCACGCTTCCAAATCTGGTATGCTTCCCGTGCCGTAACTGTCATGCGCTCAACTCCAACACGCCGCCAATCGACGCCCGGCTGCCCAGCACGGAACGCATCACGACCGCCCCCCAAACATCGACCGCAGCAGCGCCTGCATCTCTTCCGGCGCCTGCTCCGTCCGCTCAAATTCCGGCATGAAGTCGTCCGGCTTGAACGCCTGCCGCTTCCCTCGGTGAATGTTCGCCATCGTGCTCGCCACAATCCCGGCCCGCAGATCCGCCCGCTTCTCGCCGAACGGCTCAACCTGCGCGTAGGCCATCCACTCCGACAACTCCCGGGCACTGATGCGCCCCAGCAGCTCGTCGACCGTGCAGCCCAAGGCCAGAGCTAAGCGGAAATAGAACCGTCGCTCTGGCCTTCGTCTAAATTTTCCGTTAGATCCTTGACATCGGTCGGCGTCAACCCCGACAGCCGCATGGCCGCCAGAAACACCCGTTCCAACGCCTGCGCACTCTTCTCGCCCAGCGCCCCGATGTCCCGTTCGTCGAACACCCGTGCGCCCTCGCCGTCCACCACCGACAGCGCCACCAGCCGCGCACGCACGTTCTGCAAATTTAGCCGCACGTCCTTGCCCTTGGCCGACGCCACCGCCGCCTCGAACGAATCCCGCTCCCGGCCCGTCAGCCCGCGCACGCGCACCACGCCGCCCCACTCCGGCACGGCGACATCCTCATACTGAAGGTCACTCGCCTCCAGTATGTCAGCCTTGCCCAGATACGCCATGGATCAGCTCCCCGCCCAGGTAATCGCCCCGTCGATCATCAGCGTCACCGATGCCGACAACTTGTCGTCATACGGCGCACCCGGCTCAAATCCCGTCACGTAGGCATTGAAGTTCCACTTCGTCGTCGCCGTCGCGTCCGGCCACTCCAGCGAGAACGCCTGCTTCGTCTTGTTCTCCCAGATGTAGATCAGCCCGCCGGCGCCTGCGCTGTGCGTCGTCTCGTCCGGGTCCCAATTGATGTCCAGCGTGATCTCGCCCGCGCTGATGAACGTGGGCGCAATCTCCCGGTACGATGACCCGGAATCGTGCGCCGTCAGATCAATCGTTTCCGTCGACAGCGACGGCCCCGAGATGTTCGTCACGTTGGCGACAGCAGTCCCGGCCGCCACCGAGCCGATGTACAACGTAGTCCCGTAAGCAGCTAAACCTGCCATTGCCTAAACCTCCATGAACGTAATCAGATAATCCTGCACAACACGAACCAATCCCGTCTCTTCGTCGGGCAGATTGACCTGGTTCTCGGCAAAGCAGGATCGAATATCCACCCCGCCCACCGTCCCCACAAAGCCCGACAGACACGCCAGCACCGCCGCCGCGCACGGCTCCGCCGCCGCCAACGTGCCCGCAATCGAATCGACCTGCATGCGCACCAGCGTCGGCGACTGCTGGCCGTCGTGCGCATAGCTGCGCACCGTCGTAATCCGCTCATACACCAGCGCCGGCAGCGTCCCCGCCTGCGGCATGTGCATCGGATACACCCGGCTGCCCACCAGCGCAGCCACGCCCGCATCGCCCGTCAGCTTGCTATACAACGCCGCCTCGATACTCATGCCCCAGCCTACCCCATGCCAGGGAAAGCCCGATTCCCGCCAATCAAAAAGCCCGGGCACCAGCCCGGACCCCAACACCCCAACACCTCACAACCCCAAACCTACCGCTCCACCAACTCCCCCACCTTCTTCCCCATCGTATCCTGCGCCTCTTCCCGCTTCATATCCACCGCCGGTCGCAGAAATGGCCGCGCCGTCGACGCCCCCACATCCGCCCGGGCCCGGAACCGATCCCCGATCTGCAACGCCTGGCGCTCTTTCGGCTTCACCGGATGCGCGCGTGTCCCGAACTCCACAAAGTGCGCATACCACGCCTTTTTCGACGGCCCCACCGACACCTCCACCGCGTTCGCCCGCTTCGCCGTCGTCGCGTGCATCATCGCCCCGCCGATGGCGCCGCCCGCATTGCTGGCCGCCTGGCGCTCGATCACCGTCGCCCCGGCCGTCGCCACCAACTCCAGCCCCCGCTGCACGTTGATCCCGCGCCGCGTGAACTCCTTGATCACATCCTCCAACCCCTCGATCTTGACATCAATCGCCGCCATAACTCGCCCCTCGCCCCTCGCCCCTCCTACAAATCCACCAGCTCCCGGCAC
>WBZL01004376.1_pt1 | contig 12278 bp, 12 predicted proteins | sample 5204291 | NCBI WGS metagenome assembly WBZL01 (sample SAMN12344345, study PRJNA552823) | activated sludge metagenome | biome: Activated sludge suspended growth; feature: Nitrification reactor; material: Wastewater; isolation source: activated sludge from nitrification reactor of wastewater...
GCCGACCGCGGCGAAGTCACCGCGGTCCATCAGCTCGGCGTAGCGGGCGAGCAGCTCGGCTGCGGCCCATCGGTCATCGGCGGTGATCGACACAGCGGAACCTCCTGCGGGGGCATCGTCGCACGCCCGGATCGTGTTCGCTCGCGATCGTGTTCGCTCGCGATCGCGTTCGCTCGCGATCGTGTTCGCTCGCGATCGGGCACCGCCAGTGGATCGGGGAACCGATCGGGTGTGCCTGTCGTCGGAGAGACATGAGTTCGTCCCGGACCGCATCGTGGTTCACGCCCCGCCTGCTATTAGGCGGTCTGATCGCGACCGGTCTGATCGCGGTCGGTCTGGTCGTGGTGGGGTGCGTCGATCGTGGGGAGTCGGTCGTCGCTGGGGGCGACGTCCGGGACCCGGATCCGCCGATCCTCGAGCTCACCCGATCCGGCGGGTGTGGCGACGTGTTCATGTGGGCGACCACCTCCGGAGGCGACGTCGCTGTCACGGTGTCCTGGAACCGACCGTTCGAACAGCAGCGTCGGGCGGCGGAGGTCCGATTCGCGGTTCCCGACGACGAGATCGTCGTGCGGATCGAACGGGGCCGCACGCTCGAGCGGAACATGTGCACCGACCTGATCGACGGAGAGTCCGAGCCGGAATGGGTCTGGACCGCCACCGCCGGGCGAGGCCACCTGGTGGTCGGCGAGTTCGACCCGGTCACCTGGCGAGCTCGGGCGACGCTGACGCTCGAAGGTGTGGAAGGGTCCGACGGTCTGAGGTTCGCCCCGGCGGAGCTCAGCACCGACCAGATCGGGTTCTTCTCCGGCTGACCGCGGTCATGGTCACCGACTCCGTGCCGTACGCGGTGTTGCCCGCGCTGAGGCGCGGGTGGTGGGGTTCCTGGTTGGTCGGGGTGGTGTGGGGTGTGTGTCCCCTTGGGGTGGGGTCCCCGCGCGTCAGGCGGGGTCGGGTGGTCGGCGCGGTGGTCGGGGTCGGTGGTGGGTGGTCATGGTGAGGCCGCGGGCGGTGGTGATGGTGAACAGGCCATCGTTGGGGGAGTCACCGGGGCCGGGGTGGTGGTCGTGGGGTGTGGGGGTGATGTGCCATCCGGTGCGGTGGATGATGCCGTGGTGTCGGCGGCACAACAGGACGAGGTTGGTGGTGGCGGTGGTGCCGCCGTGGGCCCATTCGATGACGTGGTGGGCGTCGCACCAGCCCGGCGGTGCGTCGCATCCGGGGAACACGCATCCGCCGTCGCGGACTTCGAGGGCTCGTCGCATCTCCCGGGACGGGTGACGGAGCCGGTCACGCACCGCGATCGGTGTCCCCAGGCGGTCCATCAGGATCTCGGAGATGTTCGTGTGGCAGACCAGCAGCTGCCATTGTGCTGCGGTGAACCAGAGGCGGGTGCCGTCTCGGGTCGTGACCGGCACCCCGACCAGGGCACCCATCCCGGTGTCGCAGCGGCACCCGCTGTGGGGACCAGCGCCGGGCTGGTCATGGAAGATGCCGGAGTGGTCTCGCGGTGTTGCGTGTCGGGCGGCGCCGGTGCCGTCGAGCACGGCGGCGAGCCGCGGGTCGAGCTCATCGATGTGGTCGGCGTCGACGACGACGCTCATCTCGCTGGGCGGCCGGCGACCCGACCGTGCAGCGAGCGCGGCGGCGCCGTGTCGGACCAACTCGAGCAGCGCTTCGGCGCGCAGCTCGACCCGAGACGGCACCTCGATTTCCGCGCAGCGTTCCCGGTCAGTGCTGTAGGCGCGCCACAGACGGTCGGTGGCGGCATCGACGAGCTGCTCGAAGTTCTCGGCGTCGGTGCCGACGAAACACCCGTCCAGAATCAACGCGTCCCCACAGCGCCGCGACCCGACCCGTGAGCGGGCCTCGTCGGGTTCGACGCCGTCACCGTCGGCGTAGCGGGCCAGGTCCCGTACCAGAGCCGCCCAGACCTTGAACGTCGGTTCGCACTCCGAGAGCACCAACAGCTGTTCCTGCGCCGCGGCCAACGCGTCACGGTTGCGGGAGTTGCACACCCCGGCCAACAACCGGGCCCGATCCCATGACAGCGCACCAGAGCTGTACTGCTCGAAGATCCGCGGCAACCGCTCCGCCAGCACCCGCCCGACCCTCAACCGGTCCCGCACCGTGGCCCGATCCACCCCGTGACGCTGCTCGCAGAACGTCGCTGTGGTCATCCCGAAACGTTCCTCGCACACCCCGGACCGATCCAACGACGACAACACCCGGACCGTCACCGCGCCCAGAAGCCGCGACACCGTCTCCAACTCGTCGAACAGACCCAGACGAGCATCCACATCCAGACCCTCGACATCCACCCCGACCAGGTCAGTCACCGCCGCGGATACCACCACAGCCGGCTTCGGCACCCCGAACACCAACCCCCGCACCCCCGACCCAGCCGCGACCGACACCTCCGCCGAACCGTCCGGATCCACCGAACCGTCCGGATCCACAGAACCGTCCGGATCCACAGAACCGTCGTCCCCAACCATCGAACTCATGTTCGACACCCTACGAACCCGGTGTGACACTCCGACCCGGCCCAGCCCGGAGGGGCTCTGCCGGACTCGGACCAATCGGATTCCGTAACGCTCGTGCGCAGACATGACGCGCGTTGATGCGCGCGTATTTCCGCGATCCTGTCCCACCCCTTCATTAGGGTGGCGGCATGGGTCGTCCCCGAGTCTCCGACGAGCGGCGCATCGCCACGGCGGTGCGCCTTCCCGAGTCCGTCCACCGTCGGCTGCAGGCCGCGGCGCGGGACCGGGACGTGTCGGCCAACCTCATCGTCACCCGGGCGGTCGAGGAGTACCTCGACCGCCTACCCAGCGCCGACGCAGTCCTGGCCCCCGCCCGCACCGGCACGCCGAGGACGGCATCGTGAGCCCCACCCGCGCCGCGAGCCCACGGAACGGCCGGACGAGATCGGCGACGTCGACCGCCAACTTCGGCTCCGGCCGTCGTGAGAGCCACGACGCATCGGCGTTCTACGACCGGTTCGTCGCCCCCGAGATCTCGACGGACTCGACGGTCAACCCGCCGGCCGAGCTCGATGTCATCTACAAGACCGACGCCCGCCGGATGGCCGAGGTTCCATCGGACTCGGTCGCTCTGGTCGTCACGTCCCCCCCGTACTTCGCCGGCAAGCAGTACGAGGAGGAGCTCGGCGTCGGCGGGGTGCCCGCCGACTACTTCGAGTACCTCGAGCTGCTGCACGGGGTGTTCGCCGAGTGCAAGAGGGTGCTCGAACCGGGCGGTCGCATCGCGGTGAACGTCGCCAACCTGGGACGGCGGCCGTACCGGTCCCTGTCGGGTGACGTCACCGAGATCCTCCAGGACCTGGGCCTGCTGCTCCGCGGTGAGGTCGTGTGGTGGAAGGGCCGCGCCGCCGGCGGGTCCTGCGCGTGGGGGACGTTCCAACGCCCGGCCAACCCGGTGCTTCGCGACATCACCGAGCGGGTCGTCATCGCCAGCAAGGGCCGCTTCGACCGGGCCCTCACCCCGGCCCAACGCCTCGAGCGCGGCCTGCCGTCCACCGCCACCATCTCCCGTGACGAGTTCATGGAGGCCACCACCGACCTCTGGGAGATCTCGCCCGAGAGCGCGACCCGCGTCGGTCACCCGGCTCCGTTCCCCGTCGAGCTGCCGCAGCGGCTCGTCGAGCTCTACACCTACGAGGGCGACGTGGTGCTCGACCCGTTCATGGGTTCGGGCAGCACGGCCGTCGCCGCGGTCCGGACGGGCCGCCACTTCATCGGCTTCGACACCGACCCCGAGTACGTCACGATCGCCGAGAGTCGGGTGTCCGGCGAACGGGAGCGGATCTCCACCGAGCGGCCCGATCCCTCGGGCGTCGGCCCCGCCGGGTCCTTCCGGGTCGAGCTCCCCGCCGCGCCGGTCGAGGCGAGCTCGGGCGATGCTCCGGATCCGTTGGCCGTCGCGGTCCGTGACGGTCGCCAGGCACGCGAGGTGGCCGAGATCCTGCTGGGTCAGTGTGGGTTCGACCACATCCGCTCCGAGGTCAAGCCACGCGGTCTGGGGATCGTGCTGAGCTTCGTGGCCGCCGACCGGACCGGCGCGGACTGGGCCTTCGACGTGTCGGGGACGTTCACCACCAACCGGTCTGGCCTCCGTCGGGCCGACACGCTGTGGAAGTCCCTGGGCAAGGCAGCGGTGCTGCACGAGAGCCGAGCGTCGGACGACGGCGCGGGGATGCCACTCGTTCTGCTGACCACCGATGCTCCGGCCAAGGGGACCTCGGGTCACCAGGCGCTGAGGGTGCTGCGAGGTCAGGACCGGCCTGTGTTCGACGTGGTCGAGCTGCTGGACCCCGACGGCCACGCCCGGCTGCGTTCGTACGCGGAGAACGGTCTCTGACCGAAGTCGTGTCCGGGCGGCCCCGGCGGCTCTCGGGCGTCCCGGCCGTCGGGCTGTCGTAGGGTCCGGGTGGTGGGCAGCGACGAGACGCCCGGAGCCGTCTCGATCGAGACGACAGAGGCGGAGCACCGCACCGAGCGCTGGTCGGCCGCGGGGCTGTGGGACCCCAAGGCGCCCGACGCCCAGGTGCGGGGTGCCCAGAAATCCGGTTCCGCTCGTCGGATCCCGTGGGGCAAGGGGCGGCGAAGGCTGCACCGATCCAGGGCGCGTCGGCCGGTGCGTTCAACGCTGAAGGCTCGCGTCACCCGCCGCCGGTTGCGTGATCACACCAGGTCGACGGCGCATCGCAGACCTGGAGCGCTGGCCAGTCGTCGGTCGGCCGTGACGAGCGGTACCCCTGCCGCCTCGGCAAGGGCGACGTAGCAGGCGTCGTACGCAGTCACGTTCGGACGCAGTTCCCACACCCGCGGCAGCAGGGGCGAGGTGGGGTAGACCGTGAGTGGAAACGTCAGCAGATCATCCATTGCTTGGTCGGCCTGCTGCGGGGTCAGGCCCCCGTGGGCCGCGTGCCGCCGCAGCACCGACGCGACCTCGACCCGGAGCAGGTCGGGCGCGGCCACGGTCTCACCCCGAAGTCGTTCGCGGAACCGCTGGCCATCGCTCCCGACGTCGGCCACGACTGGAGCGAGAACCGAAGCGTCAACGACGAGCACGTTCCTCGTCGCGTGCCTCGATCGCGTCTCTCGCCGACAACGTGCCCGTCGCTCGTCGCTGGATTCGGTCGAGGACGTCCTGCACCGTCGGCGTTGCCGCGATCTCTGCGAGCTGGGAGGTGAGGAACTGCTGGAGCGACTGGCCAGCTTCCTCTGCTCGGCGGACCAGAGCCGCATGGACTGCGTCTGGCACATCTCGAACCTGCACGTTCGGCATGCATGCATAGTACATGCACGTGGAATCTCGTCTGCAAGCTCGACGTAGCGGATCGTGGCAACAGCTGCTCCAGATTGGAGTCCCGTGTAGCGACGGTGCAGTGGCATGGTCATGGCATCGCTCGTACACGTGTCAGCACCACGGTCGATGACGAGCTCCTCACAAGGGCTCGGGAGGTGACGGGCGCACACTCCGACTCCGTGCTGTTCGACCGGGCACTCGACGCGCTCCTGGCACACCATCGACCGGCCGAGATCGACGGTGCGTACGCCGCGTACGACGAGCATCCGCTCGACGAGGCCGATGAGTGGGGCGATCTTGCATCGTTCCGTTCCGCCGCTGCTGCGTCGTGACTGACCTTCCCCGGCGCGGCGAACTCTGGTGGTGTGAGCTGCCTGAGATCGGCAGCAGGCCGGTCGTCGTGGTGAGTCGAGATGTCGCCATTCCCCGACTGGGCCGAACCTTGATCGCCCCATGCACGACGACCATCAGCGTTCTGGGGCGGTCAGCTGGCCGTCTCCCGGCAGTCGTCAACGGTCCGACGGTTCGATCCAGCAGTGACCGCTGACTCGGGACGACACCCGAGCAGGCGACGATCACCGAGGGGTTCATCGAGCACGATGGACATCGGCTCGACCACCAGGTCCGCGGTGCACTCGTTGCCGAAGAACTCAACAGTGGCCCGAATCGTCACCGAACTGCTGGTCTCAGCGACGTCCCAGTCCTTGAACTCCGAGCAGGAACTACCGCCGAACTCGGCGCGGACGTCGACCTCCCGGCCGACGGGCGGCGAAGCCAGACTCCAGTCGACTTCGGCCTCGGTGCGGTCCTCGGCGCAGCCCGTCGCACACGCACAGACGGTCAACACTGCGACAAGGGCGAGCCGAGTGACCATGTCCACCTCCCACGAGCGAGGGCACCGGAATCCATCAAGGAGTTCGAGGCGTGTTCTCGGGGTCGTCGCCGCCGCGTCACTCGACCATCTCGGCGTGCTCGGGGTGGGTGGGGGCGGTGACAGCGGCGACGTACTGCTCATGGCCCCACGTGCCCCCGCTCGACCGGGGCCTGTCGAGGGAGTGGCCCGCTCCGATAGCGGTGCGGGGCCACGTCAGAGTGATGGGCCGCGGATCGAGGAACCCGTCGATCAGGTCGTCGGGGATCGCTCGCGGAAGGACTGAAGCGTCAGAAGAACTGGTCGATGAGCACGGGGTTGCCGTCAGGATCGACCAGGGTGATCGAGCCTGCGCCGGTGCTCCCCGGTTGGATCGCGCTCTCCGGAGAGAGCCCCGCGTTCCGCAGCGCCACCTCGAGGTCGCGGATGTCGGTGAAGGAGTCGAGGCGTTCCATGCGGGCGGTCATCCCGGGGTTGAAGGTGAGCATGTTGCGATCGAACATGCCGGCGAACAGACCCAGCGTCGTCTCCCCGTTCTTCAGGATGAGCCAACCTCCGTGGGCGTCGCCGCCGGTCACCTCGAAGCCGAGAGCCTCGTAGAACGCACGGGAGGCGGCGAGATCGGCGACCGTCAGTGAGAGCGAGAACACGCCGAGCTCGAGCGTTCCCGGCAGCGACGGGTCGGCGTGGGCGATCCTCGGCATGGTCGATGGATCGAAGTCGTGATCCGCTTCGGTCACGGATCAGGCCTCCGGGGTCATCACCGAGAACACGGCGCCCTGCGGGTCGGTCATCGTGGCCAGGGTGCCCACGCCCGGCATCGCCGTGGCGTCCATCAGCACCTGGGCGCCGAGCTCCCTGGCCCGGTCCACGATGGCGGCCGCGTCCTCCACTTGGAAGTACACCCCCCAGAACGCCGGCATCCCCGGCATCGGTGGCGCCATGGCTCCGGCGATGCCGCTCTCGTTGCCGCCCGCCACGTGGAACACGGTGTAGTCGCCCCCCGGCATCGGTGCGGTCTGGGAGGTCCAGCCGAAGACCTCGGCGTAGAAGCCCGCGACCGACGCCGGGTCGGGCGTGATCAGCTCGTTCCAGACGAGCGAGCCGTGTTCGTTGACCACCTCGGCCCCGATGTGCTCCTTGGCCTGCCAGCAGCAGATGACCGCGCCCGACGGGTCGGCCAGGACGGCCATCCTCCCCGCATCCATCACATCCATCGGCGGTTGGACAACGGTGCCGCCGGCCGGTCCGACCTTGGCCACCGTGGCGTCCGCGTCCGCGACCGTGACGTAGCTGCTCCACACCGGCGGCATGCCCGCAGCCGCCATCTCCGGGGAGAGCTTCATCATCCCGGCCGCGCTGCGTCCGTCCCGGCGGGCCATCGTGTAGTCCGACCCGGGCTGGTCCGTCGGCTCGTCCTCGTAGGTCCAGCCGAACAGCTCACCGTAGAACGCCTTGGAGGCGTCCGGATCCGGAGTGGCCAGGTCGATCCAACTGGGCACCCCGTTCGGATACGACTGCATCGTGGTCATCTCGCCCCCCGGTTCGGTGTCGGTGCTCCGAGAGACGGTAGTATCAGAAAGTCAACCAAACAAGGTGTGAAGTTGAACCAGAAGCTCTCGACCAGCTCGCCGCGGTCCTACGAGCAGGTGTGCCCGGTCGCCCGTGCGCTCGACGTCGTCGGGCAGCGGTGGACGCTGCTCATCGTCCGGGACCTGATGTTCGGCCCACTCCGGTTCAGCGATCTGCGCGAGGGACTCCCTGGTCTGGCGCCCAACCTGTTGAGCGAACGGATGAGGTGGCTCGTGTCCGAGGGGCTCGTGGAGCGCATCGGGCTGCCGCCGCCGGCGGCGCGCCAGGTCTACGCGCTCACGGCGCGCGGGCGGGAGCTCGGCCCCGTGATCCACGAGCTCGCCCGCTTCGGCGTCGGCGACTGGGCCGACGCCGACGCATTCGGTCCGCCGCGGCGGTTGCTGCGCGGCGCGCTCCTGGCGCTCATGTCCCCATCCGAACTGGGTGAGCCGTCGTGGTCGGCCGAGATCAGACTCGCCGAGGGGACGATCGGCCTCGAAGTGGCGGCCCGACCCTCCTCCGGCGGGTCGCTGAACCGTCTCCGGCTCTCAGATCCGCCGCCGCCCGGTGCGGAGCCGGACGTGACGGTGACCGCCTCCCTGGGAACGCTGGTCGAGCTGCGCCGCGGGCTCCTGGCCCGGTCGTATGCAGAGCGTCGGGGACGGCTGGCAGTGACCGGTAGTCGACCGGCAACGGTCGAGTTGCGACGGCTGCTCGGCTGGACGTGAGCTTCCTGACCCGAGATGTCGGCCGGTGCCGGACCTGGCCACCGACGGTGACGATCATCGCTCCCGAGCGTTGACGACCCGGCCCGGGGGCGATCCCTCAGCCCGCCGTGCCGTCCTGTAGGTGGGTGGCCGCTGCGGTGCGGTGACATGCAACGACTGGACCTGCTGCCCGCGTGCGCAGTCACATCAGGGGGCCGCCGAGTGGTTCGAGCTCGACCGAGGACGAGCCCTACCTCGACCATCCTCAACAGCACCGACCGCACCCCGGATCTCGACCCGCGTCCTGCGCGGTCGTGAAGCACGCCGAGCTCCATCGCTCCCGACGTACCCGCGAGGGCAGCAAGGACGGGTCCGTCGAGACTCGGAACGACCGTCGTGATCGGCATCGAGACGTCCATGCCACCTCCTCGATCTGCGTGCGAAATACCGCACGGTCGTGCGATATTTCGAACACTTCCTCCCTGGGCCGAACCGGGTGACGGGCGGCCGACGCACCCGATTTCGTGACTGCCCTACGGGCCGGCTTCGAGTTCGGCAAGGAGGTCGAGCAGCCCGGCGGCCTCCCACGCTCGATTGCGCTTCGATTCCGAGAGCGGGAGCAAGATGCCCGCGTCGACGAGTTGGTCGACGGCGACAGCTGTGGAGGACTTGCTTCGCCCGGTCACGGCGTGGATTCGGTCCGGAGCAGCAGCCTCACCAGCGGCCGCAGGGCTGGACGGGCCCGGTCGTTGAGCGAACCGATCTCGGCCTCGGCACCGGAGACCACGCCAGCCAGCTCAGCGGGGATGGGAGGGTTGAAGTCGCTGAGCCTGTCCGGAAGGAAGGCGTCGTACTTGCAGGCCTTGCGGTACTTCGGGGGCGCCTAGAGCGTGGGATCGTGGGCCCAAGTGGCGCTGATGTACCGACCTCGCATCTCGGACCACCTCCCTCTCTTAGTCCGGGTTAGAACCTAACTCGGACTACTGACCTACCGTCGTCCGACTTGCGTTGCACGGCGCGAAGAAGAACCTGCTGGGCGTGGGCCACAGTTGGGCCTCAGTCCTCGGGCGGGCATGCCCGCTTGCCGGCGCTGCAAGCCGGCACTCGTCGAGGGTCTCGGACCTGTCGACGAGCACGCGGCGCCAGATGGGCGGTTTGATGTCGCGCGACGTGACCTTGAGCTGGAACACCTTGGCAGTAGCGGCTTGCTTCGTGGTGCTGGCCTTGCGGGCGTCGTGCGCTGCCCTCTTCGGTGACACCGGCCGCCGACCCGGCAACGCTGTGAGCGGGACCTTTGGAGTGGAGCTGATGGGACTCGAACCCACGACCCCCTGCTTGCAAAGCAGGTGCTCTAGCCAGCTGAGCTACAGCCCCGGAGCGGAGCACTCTAACCGGGATCGGGGCGGCGCTCCGCTCCGTCGCTCGACGCAGCATCACGTCGAGCGGCAAACGGGAGCTCGGGCTCGACCCCGCCTCAGCGAGTCGGGGCGGTCATCAACCAGGGGTCGTTGATGTCGAGGTACCTGTCCACCTTCATGACCGACTGCCACTCGGTGAACATCTCGGTGGCGCCCTCGGGCATCGGGGCGGCCTCGCCGTCCCGGGCGGCCCCTTCGGTGGTGAAGTACGCCACCTCGGTGAACTCGTCGTCGCCGTAGTAGGCGGTCAGCGCCCCCAGGAGGTCGGGCCGCAGTTGGGTGAGCATGTCGTCGGAGTCCCGCTCGAGCGCCTTGGCACGGGCTTCGTCGGTCACGTGGCCGTCCATCACCTGCACGAACCGGGCGCTGTCGACGCCGCCGTGGGTCATCAGGTCCACATCCTCGGTGTCGTGGAAGGTGACGGGACCGTCGAAGCACTTCTCGGTCTCGGCCCACCAGGCACCCTGCTCGGGCCGGTCGCTGTTGCGTCGGGCCGACTCGCGGTCCTCGAACCGGGCGATCAGGATGCAGTCACCGTCCGACGTGCATCCGCCGGTCGATCCCAGGTAGCCGACGGCGCCGGGCATCAACTCCGCCTCCCAGACCTCGAGTCGCCGGTGCAGCGCCTCGGGATCCGACGTCTTGCCGTGCATCACTTGTACGAACATCGGGCCACCTCCTCTGTGTGCTGGTGGGCCACCCCTCACGCTCCGCCCGTGTCGCGACCGGGTCAAGGGCGGTGGCGGGTGAATGTCCGATCCGCCATCCCGACGACCGGGGGTCGACGTGGCGAACAGGGGGGAGGATCATCGAGAGAGGAGGACGCCGTGGACGCCACCGAACTGCTTGCCGACGCGATCGAACGGATCCGACACGGCGTCCACGAGGTGGTCGCGGACCTCGACCCCGAGCAGCTCTCCGCCCGGGTGGCGCCGGACGCGAACCCGATCGGTTGGCTGCTGTGGCATCTGACCCGCGTGCAGGACGCCCACGTGGCGGACTTCCTCGACGCCGGACAGCTCTACCTCGACGGAGGGTGGGCCGCCGAGCTCGGGCTCGACCTGGATCCGTCGGACTCGGGCTACGGGCACCGCGCGGCGCAGGTCGCACGGGTGCGGATCGAACGTCCGCAGCGGCTGATCGCCTACCACGACGCGGTCGCGGCCCGGTCCCTCGAGCTGCTCTCCGGCCTGGGCGACGACGATCTCGACCGGATCGTCGACGAGTCGTGGGATCCGCCGGTGACCGCCGGGGTGCGGTGGGTGAGCATCGTCGAGGACTGCATCGCCCACCTTGGTCAGGCCTCCTACGCCCGGGGGATCCTGGAGGCGCATTCCGCGGGCGCCGGCTGAATCCGGGCTCGGATCCTCGTCCGGGCCCGGCGGTTCGGCCGGGGTGTGGTAGTCCGTCAGTCCATGTCCGAGCAGCGGCGCGAGCGACGCACCGAACGGGGCCTCGATCGGCTCGTCGCCTTCAGCGACGGCGTCGTCGCGATCGCGATCACCCTGCTGGTGCTACCGCTGCTCGACGTGGCCGACGACGTCTCCTCGTCGCACGTGTGGAGCGATGCCTGGCCCCGCATGCAGGGCTTCGCCATCACGTTCGCGGTCGTGGCCAGCTTCTGGGTCGTGCACCATCGGCTGTTCGAGTTGATCGACGGCTACAACGGTCGGCTGGTCTGGGCGAACATGCTCTGGCTCGCCACCATCGCGTTCCTCCCGTTCTCCTCCGAGGTGGTCGGCACCGGGGACCTCGACGACATGACGGTCCGGGCCCTCTACATCGGATCGCTGATGGCGTGCAGCGTGGCGCTGGCGGTGATCGACGTCGCCATCCTCCGTTCTCCCGACACGTGGCCCGGCGGCGAGCGCCCCGACATCGATGTGACCGCGGTCGTGGTCAGGCTCGGCATGATGGCCGCCGCGTTCGTGATCGGCACCTTCGTCGCCCCCGTCGGGCTGTGGGCCCTGCTCCTGATGTTCCTGGCCCGTCCCATCGCCGGTTGGATCGAGCGGGGCCGGTCGGAGCCGGCGACGACCTGAGGCGAGCCGGCGCCGGTGTTGCCGAGCGGCAGGTGACGCTCAGCTCCCGGCGTCCGGGACGGGTTCGGGAGCGGCCCCGATTCGACGGATGCTGCGAGCGGTCAGCGCGAGGACGACCGCGACGATCACGGTGCTGGTCTCGAGGTCGTAGGAGTCCACTCCCAAGAGCACTGCCTCGGCGATCACGAGCGCGGCGGCGGCCCACAGGAAGACCCGGAGCCGCTGGCGGGCCAGCTCCCGGGGGGTCCCCCCGACGAGGCCGATGAGCCCGATCGCCAGCAGGATCACCGCGACGGGGATCACGATGTACTGGATCGACCCGAACTCGAACTGG
>WBZL01004378.1_pt1 | contig 12275 bp, 7 predicted proteins | sample 5204291 | NCBI WGS metagenome assembly WBZL01 (sample SAMN12344345, study PRJNA552823) | activated sludge metagenome | biome: Activated sludge suspended growth; feature: Nitrification reactor; material: Wastewater; isolation source: activated sludge from nitrification reactor of wastewater treatment...
TCGGCCTGCTCGCACTGCTGGTAGAGGCGCTCGACGTGGTTCAGCAGGTGGCTGAGCGGGAAGAGGAGGTCGCGGTTGAGGCGCTCCTGGCTGGGGCCCCGCGAGGAGGGGTCGAGGATCTCGTCGACGAGGGCGAGGAGCTGCTTGGCGTCGGCGAGGATCCGCTGGAGGTTGGCGATCAGGAAGTCGTCGCCGTCCTCCTCCGCGTCCTCGATCAGCATCTCGCTGTAGCCGATGATCAGGTTGAAGGGCGTGCGGAGGTCGTGGCGGAACTGCGCGGCGCTCGACCGCTGGGGCGCCTGGGCGGTCGCCGGCGGGGCCTCGTCCTCGGCGACCGGCGGCGGCGCGGGCGGAGGCGCCTCGGCGGCCGCGTCGCCCTCGAGGAGCCCGTCGGCAAAGGTGTCGTCGAGGTATTCGCCGTCTTCGGCGCCCTTGACGACGTCCCCGTCGCCGCCGCGCTCGTCGTCGTCGATCAAGGAGCCGGCGAAGGGGTCGTCGTCGGCGCGCGCAAGTGGATTGGCGGCGTCGTCGCGACGGTCGTTGTCGTGCTCGGTCGACAAGGGCACTCCATGCTGGCGCTAGCGGGGCCCGGATTGCAACAGGCTTGGTACCCCCCGCCGCTACCCGCCGAGGACGACGCCCACAGGTAGTCCTCCGTGGGCGAATTCCGCGCAAGATCGCGCCAGGGTCCCCGATTGCGGGGCCTCAGGAGGGGGTGGCGAGGCGGGCCATGAAGGCATCCGCCATCGACTGGAGGTCCTCGCTGCTGAGCTGCTCCTCCTTGGCGATCTCGTAGACCCGGCGGTGTTCGTCGGGGATCTCGGCCAGGAAGCGGCTGGGGAGCCGCTTCTGCGGCTGGCCGCGCTCGACGCGGGCGGCGGCCCGGGTCAGGAAGAGCTGGTCGCGGGCGCGGGTGATGCCGACGTAGAAGAGGCGGCGCTCCTCCTCGATGTCGCCGGCGATCGCGTCGCTGATCCGCGGGGCGGCGACCCGCTTGTGCGGCATGGTCCCCTCCTCGCAGCCGAGGATGAAGACGATCGGCCACTCGAGGCCCTTGGCGCTGTGGAGGGTGGTGAGGGTGACCTTGCCGGGGGCGTGGTCGGCGCCCTCGTCCTTGCTGTCCTTGTCGAGGGTGGCGAAGTAGTCGTTCCAGCGCGGACGATCGCCGCGATCGCGCGCGCGCTGCTCGAAGCGCTCGAGGCCGCCGAAGAGGCCCTCGACCGCCGACCACTTCTGGTTGGCCTGCTCGGCGGAGGAGGCGTCGCTGGCGACGACGTCGCGGAGGCCGACGGCGGTGATGATCGAGCGGAGGGCGGCGACCGCCGAGGAGCCGGGGGCGTGGGCCTGGGCCTGAGCCCGACGGACGAGCTCGGAGAAGGACTCGAGGGCGGCGAGGGGGCGGGCGCCGAGCTCGGGGACATCGCGGGCGCGGTGGACGACCTCGAGGAGGGTGAGGCCGCGGGCCTGGGCGAAGGCGTCGAGGCGGGCGATGGTCTTGGAGCCGATCCCGCGGGAGGGGACGTCGAGGGCGCGGCGGACGCTGAGGTCATCGCGCGGGGTGACGAGGACGCGCATGTAGGCGAGGACGTCCTTCACCTGCTTGCGGTCGAAGAAGGCCTGGCCGCCGAGGATCCGGTAGGCGATCCCGTGCTCCTGCAGGAGATCTTCGATCGGCTCGGACTGCTTGGCGGAGCGATAGAGGATGGCCACGTCCTCAGGCCGCTCGTGGCCCTCGATCACGAGCTTGCGGACCTTGCGGGCGACCCAGCGCGACTCCTGCTCCCCGTCCTCGGCGACCACCTCGGTGACCGGGCCGCCGCCCTTCCGCTGCGGGATCAGGCGCTTGTCGTAGCGGCCCTTGTTGTGGACGATCACCCCGTTGGCGCAGTGGAGGATCGGCGCGAAGGAGCGGTAGTTCTGCTCGAGCTTGATCACCCGCGCGCGCGGGAAGTACATGTCGAAGCCGAGGATGTTGGCGACCTTGGCGCCGCGCCAGCCGTAGATCGCCTGGTCGTCGTCGCCGACCACGCAGACGTTCTCACGCGGGCCGGCGAGGCGGCGGACGACCTCGAGCTGGGCGCGGTTGGTGTCCTGGTACTCGTCGACGAGGAGGTAGTGGTAGCGCTCGCGCCAGTAGGCGCAGAGGCGCGGGTCGTCGGCGAGGCGGTGGGCGATCCGACAGACGAGGTCGTCGAAGTCGACGGCGCCGAGGGTCTGGAGGCGATCCTCGTAGGCCGGGTAGACGTCGGCGGCGACCTCGTCGTACTCGCTCTCCTGGCGGCTCGGGTGGGCGGCCTCCTCGGGGGTGATGAACTCGTTCTTCCAGAGGGAGATCCGCTGGACGATCGCGCCGAGGTCGTAGCGGCGGTCGGCGCCGGCGCCGTGGTGGCCGTGGTCGCGGAGGAGCGAGCGGACGATCCCGTACTGGTCGCCCTGGTCGAGGATGCCGAAGCGCTTGGGGACGCCGAAGCCCTCGGGGGTCTCGCGCATCATCTGAGCGCCGACGCTGTGGAAGGTGCCGAGGACCAGATCGCCCGCCGCCTTGCCGATCATCTTCACCAGGCGCTCGCGCATCTCGTCGGCGGCCTTGTTGGTGAAGGAGAGCGCGACGATGGTGCCCGGGGCGATCCCGCGCTCGAGCATGTGGACGATCCGGTGGGTGATCACCCGGGTCTTGCCGGAGCCCGCGCCGGCGAGGACGAGGAGGGGCCCGTCGATGCAGAGGACGGCCTCGCGCTGCGGCTTGTTGAGGGCGCTGAGATCCATGGCGGAGCGCGGCGTTGTACGGCCTCGCATCGCGCGCCGCAAGCCTTGTCGAGGCCGCTCGGGTGTGCGATCCCTGGGCGGTGCTCGAGATCGTCCAGGTCGAGGTCGGGCTCCTGCACAACTTCTCGACGATCGTCGGCTGCCCGCGGCGAGGTGAGGCGGCGCTCTGCGATCCGGCGTTCGAGGTGGACCGAATCCTCCGCGTGGCCGAGGCGCGCGGCTGGCGGGTGACGGCGATCCTGATCACGCACGGGCACGAGGACCACGTCGCGGGGCTCGACGAGGCGGCGGCGGCGACCGGGGCGCCGGTGTTCTGCCACCCGTTGGAGGCGCCGACGCTGCGGCGGATGGCGGGCGACGTGCGGGCGTGCGAGGACAGGGCGACGGTGCCGGTCGGCGAGGGGGAGGCGCGGGCGATCCACACGCCGGGGCACTCGCCGGGGTCGATGTGCTGGTTCGTGCCGTCACCGCCGTCGCTCGTCACGGGGGACACGCTCTACGTGGGGTCGTGCGGGAGCGTGGCGGACCCGCGGGCGTACTTCGACTCGCTGCAGCGGAGGATCGCGGCGCTACCGGAGGAGACGCGGATCTTCCCCGGGCACGACTACGGGAAGACGCCGACGAGCACGCTCGGCTGGGAGTTCTCGACGAACCCGGCGCTGCGGGCGGGGTCGCTGGCGGAGTTCTGCGCGTACAAGCGCGTGCCGCTGGGCGAGAGGTGAGGTGAGATGAGGTGAGGTGACGGGCGGCGAGGATCGCCTGCTCAGGGGCCCGCGGGGGCGGGGGCGGCAGGGGCGGCGCGAGGGCCCGGGATGAGGTCGAACGAGAGGCCGAGGCCGAGGAGGAAGGTGAAGAGGACGCGCTGATTGTCCTCGGTGGGGGTCGTGGTGACGCGGGTGGCGCGAGGGCCGATGAGGGCGCCTCCCCAGAGCTCGAGGTTGGCGCGGGCGCCGAAGGGGAGGCGGGCGCCGCCGCTGAGGAGCGCGGCGTGGTGGCCGTAGGTGTCGGTGGCGGCCCCAGCGGCGCCGAAGGGCGGGGTGTAGGTGGGCGGGCCGAGGGTGTCCAGGGCGAGGTACTCGGCGCGGACGAAGCCGAGGCGGGCGTAGGCGCCGAGCCCGAAGCCGGCGCCGCCGAGGCCGCGGTGGACGGCCTGATCGGCGGCGGCGATGTTGCCGACGAGGAGGCCGCGGAGGTGGACGTAGAGCGGGCCGACGGCGCGGGCACGGAGCTCGAGGGTGCCGCCGAGACCGAGGAATCGACCGCCGACGCGGCACTCCTCGTAGGTGCCGCGCGAGAAGCAGAGCTGCTCTCCGAGGGAGCGCGGGCCGAGGACGGGCGAGACCATCAGCTGGAGGCGCGGCGGCGGGCGCTGGTGGTCGACGCGCGCGAGCGGCCGCGCCTCCGCCGAGATCGCCCCGCCGGCGATGAGGGCGAAGACGAGAGCGACGAGAGCGCGCGCTCGATGCACTTGCACAGGATGCCGCGTCGACGCGGCGCCCGCCACCTCCGAGCGCTGGCGCGCGCTCTCGCCCGCACGCGAGCGCGCCTGGCCGCCCGGCCAGCGGTCCTTGCGAATCGCGGGGCTTCGTAGTTTCCTAGCAGCGTCTGGTGTTCCGTCCTGCCACATCGCTGGCCGTGGGGCTCTCGCTCCTGCTCGGGCCCTCGCCCGCGACGGCGGCGCCGGAGGTGAGCCCGGCCCCCGCAGCGGCCGCACCGGTGACGGCCGCCGAGGCGCCGGCGAAGGCTGCCGAGGCGCCGGTGAAGGCCGTCGGGCCCGAGGTCCGCGCGCCGTCGCGGGTGAAGGTGCGATCGGCCCTGCGGGTCGGCACCACCGACTACGGCGGCTCGCGGATCTCACCGGGGCTGGTCGCGCGGATCGAAGCGCTGGGGCTCACGGAGCTCCGCAGTGCCGGCATCATCACCGCGGTCAACGGCGAGTACACGGTCGAACTGGTGATCGCGCCGCTGGGCGACGAGAGCTACGTGACCACGGTGACGGCGTTCCGCGGCGACGAGGAGATCACGAGCGCCCACCACCGGAGCCGCTGCGAGCTCTGCCTCGAGGACGAGCTGCTGGTCCAGGTGAAGGGCCTCGTGAAGTCGACGGCGGAGATCCTCGACCGCCACGCGAACCCGCCGCCGGCGGTCGCCGACACCCAGTCGGCGGCGACGGCGACGAACGCGGGGACGCAGACGACGCAGACGACGCAGACGACCACGGGCCCGAGCGGGGACGAGGGGGCGACGACCGGCGGCGACGACGACGACGACGACGACGACGGCGAGAAGAAGCCGACGCGCCTCGGGAAGGCCGGGCGCGCGGGGGTCGGTACGCTGGTGCTGGGGACGCTGGCGCTCGGCTCGGGGATCGGGCTCTTCGTCGCCGGCGAGAAGCAGGGGGCGAACTACCAGATCCCGAGCTTCGTGCTGATGGGCACCGGGGCGCTGGCGCTGGTGACGGGGATCGGGCTCCTGGTGGTGGACCGCGAGACGCGGCGCGCGAACCAGGCGGCCGTGCACGGGCTGGCGCCGATGGTGGGTCGCGGCGGCGGCGGCGTGATGTGGGTCGGGCGCTTCTGAGTCCTGGCGTACGCGCGGGGTGGCGCTCCGGACAGGTCCAAGTGGACATGTCCGGAGGGGCAGGCTAGGCGTCGACCGCGTCGGCGCCCTCGGCGGCGGCGGCCTCGGCCTCGAGGTCGATGTCGGCGGCGCGGCGCTTGACGAGGGGGAGCGGGCCGAGGGGGTCGGCGCGCGGCGGCGGCGGCGGAACGGGCGGGCCCCGAAGGGCCTGCTGGACGGCCGGCGGGAGCTCGGAGGCGAGGGCCTCGAAGGCGGCGTCGGCGGCCTCGAGCGCCGTGTCGGTGTCGGCGACGCGGGCGTCACGGGCGCTGCGGAGGGCGAGCTGGAGGTGCTCGCGAGCGCCCGCGGGGAGGCCCTCGCCGAGCTCGGCGAGGACCCTGTCGCCGCGCTCGATCCAGCCGGCGAGGCGGAGCTGGAGGTCCTCGGCGCGGGCCTGGCGGCGGGCGGCCTCCTCGAGCGCGCGCTCGTGGGTGACGAGCTCCTGACGCTCGGCGTCGTCGAGGACGCAGCGCTCCTCGACGGTGAGGACGGCCTCCTTGCCGCGCGCCCACTGGCGATACTCGAGAGCGAGGCGGCCGCTCGCGTCGACGGCGAAGGTGAGGTCGATCGCGGGGCGGCCGCGGAGGGTGCAGGCGGCGACGAGGGCCGGCGAGCGGACGCCCTCGTGGACGCGAAAAACGGCGGGAGGGGCCTCGGCGGCGCCGGGCGGCGGCTCAGCGAGCTCGATGAGCTCAGTGTGAGAGGCGGGGAGCGGGGCGGCGCGCTGGATCACGACCTCGGGCTCCACGCCTTCGCGCTCGAGGACGATCTCGCGGCCGAGGATGTCGACGACCTGGAACTCGCGCTGGCCGCGGAGGACGGCGGCGTAGAGGGCGGCGCCGCGGGCGACCGCCTCACCGCCGAGGTAGCGGGTGTGAGGGGCGCGGCGGAGGATCGCCTCGACGCGGTCCTGGAAGAGGGGCATGCGCGCGGCGCCACCGACGAGGACGATCTCGGCGAGGGCGGCGGGCTCGCGGCCGGCGTCGGCGAGGGCCTGCTGGAGGGCCTCGACGCAGCGGTCGATCGGCGCCTTGACCAGCGCCTCCATCTTCGCCTGGGTGATCTTGGTGTGGAGGTGGCGGGTGCCGACCTCGTCGGCGAAGAGGAAGGGGAGGTGGATCGCGGCGTCGCGGGCCGACGAGAGGGCGACGCGCGACTTCTGGGCGACGTCGCGGAGGCGGACGCGGACGGTGGGATCGGCGAGGGCGGCCTCGCCGGCCTGCTCGACGACGGCGTCGCGGAGCCACTCGACGATCCGCAGGTCCATGTCGGCGCCGCCGACGTCGTCGACGCCGCGGTGGGCGAGGACCTCGACGCCGGCGTCGCCGACGGCGACGATCGACGCGTCGAAGCGGCCGCCGCCGAGGTCGCAGACGGCGATGATCTCGTCGCCGATTCCGACCCGCTCGGTGCGGTAGAGGAGCGCGGCGGCGGTGGTGGCATGGACCATGCGGGCGAGGTCGACGCCGGCGATCGCGGCGGCGTCGGCGAGGGCGCGTCGGTAGGCGTCGCCAGCGTGGGCGGGCACCGTGAGGACGGCGGGGCCGAGGGGCTCGCCGAGGAGCTCTTCGGCCTGGACGCGGATCTCGGCGAGGAGCGCGGCGGCGAGGCGCGGCGCGGCGTAGGTGCGCTCGCCGAGGCGGACGCGCACGTCGCCGACGGGGCCGCGCTGGAGCGCGAGGGGGGCGAAGTCGGCGGGGTCGAGGCCGTCGAAGCGCCGACCGAGGAGGCCCGCGACCGCCGGAACGACCATGCGCGGACGCGTGATCCCGAGCCGCCACGCGCGCTCGCCGGCGATGAGGCGCCCCTCGGCGTCGAGGGCGACCCACGCGGGGATCCGCAGCGGGGTCTTGCCGCGGGTCGGGATCGCGACGCGCTCGCCGTCGCTGAGGCCGAGGCTCACCCACGAGGCGCCGAGGTCGATCGCGGTGGCGAGGGTCATGCGGCCCGGGCAGGGTAGCGGAGCGGCGATCGCTGTCAACCGGCGTCGGCGGCGGCGTCGATGCGGAGATCGTGGCCGAGGTCGGCGGCGATCCGGCGGACGATCGTGGTCGCCGCGTCGGTGAGGACGGTGCCCGGCCCGAAGACCGCGGCGACGCCCATCGCCTCGAGGGTCGGCACGTCCTGCGGCGGGATCACCCCGCCGACGACGACGAGGATGTCGGCGCGGCCGAGGCGGCTGAGCTCTTCCTGCAGGCGCGGCACGAGGGTGAGGTGACCGGCCGCGAGGCTCGAGACGCCGACGACGTGCACGTCGTTCTCGACCGCCTGCATCGCCGTCTCCTCCGGGGTCTGGAAGAGCGGGCCGATGTCGACGTCGAAGCCCATGTCGGCGAAGGCGGTGGCGATCACCTTGGCGCCGCGGTCGTGGCCGTCCTGGCCCATCTTGGCGACGAGGAGGCGCGGGCGCCGGCCCTCGGCCTCGGCGAAGGCGCGGGTGAGCGCCTGCACCCGGACGAGCGCGTCTTGCCCTTGCACGGCCGCAGAGTACACCCCGGAGATCGTCTGGATCACCGCCTTGTGGCGGCCCCAGACCTTCTCGAGGGCGGCCGAGATCTCGCCGACGGTGGCGCGGGCCCGGGCGGCGACGATCGCCAGGTCGAGGAGATTGCCGGGCTCGCCGGCGGCGCAGCGGGTGAGCGCGCCGAGGGCCGCGTCGACGGCCGCCGGGTCGCGCTCGCGGCGGAGGCGGGCGAGGCGGGCGATCTGGGCCTCACGGACGGCGCTGTTGTCGACCTTGAGCACCTCGATCGGCGGCCCGGGGGGCGCGCGATGGCAGTTGACGCCGATCACCGACTGAGCGCCGCTGTCGATCCGCGCCTGCGTGCGCGCGGCGGCCTCCTCGATCCGCATCTTCGGCAGGCCAGCCTCGATCGCCCTGGCCATCCCGCCCATCGCCTCCACCTCCTGGATCATCGACCATGACTTCTCGGCCAGGTCGTGGGTGAGGCGCTCGACGTGGTAGGAGCCGCCGAGGGGGTCGACGACCCGGCAGATGCCGCTCTCCTCCTGCAGGTGGATCTGGGTGTTGCGGGCGATCCGGGCGGACGCGACGCTCGGCAGCGCGAGCGCCTCGTCGAAGGCGTTGGTGTGGAGCGACTGGGTGCCGCCGAGGGTCGCCGCGAGGGCCTCGACGCAGGTACGGGCGACGTTGTTGTAGGGGTCCTGGGCGGCGAGGCTCCAGCCGGAGGTCTGGCAGTGGGTGCGGAGCGCGAGCGACTTGGGGGAGCGGGCGCCGACCTGGCGCATCAGCTTGGCCCAGAGGAGGCGGGCGGCGCGGAGCTTGGCGACCTCCATGAAGAGGTGCATGCCGATGCCGAAGAAGAACGAGATCCGGGGGGCGAAGGCGTCGACGTCGAGGCCCGCGGCCTGGCCGGTGCGCACGTACTCGAGGCCGTCGGCGAGGGTGTAGGCGAGCTCGATGTCGGCGGTCGCGCCGGCCTCCTGCATGTGATAGCCGGAGACCGAGATCGAGTTGAACTTCGGCATCCGCGCCGCGGTGTAAGCGAAGATGTCGGCGATGATCCGCAGCGAGGGCCCGGGCGGGTAGATGTACGTGTTGCGGACCATGAACTCCTTGAGGATGTCGTTCTGGATGGTCCCGCTGAGCTGCTCCGGCGCGACGCCCTGCTCCTCGGCGGCGACGACGTAGAGGGCGAGGATCGGCAGCACCGCCCCGTTCATCGTCATCGACACCGAGATCCGATCGAGTGGGATCGCGTCGAAGAGGATCCGCATGTCGAGGATCGAGTCGATCGCCACGCCGGCCATGCCAACGTCGCCGACCACCCGCGGGTGGTCGGAGTCGTAGCCGCGGTGGGTCGCCAGGTCGAAGGCGATCGAGAGGCCCTTCTGGCCCTCGGCGAGGTTGCGGCGGTAGAAGGCGTTGCTCGCCTCGGCGGTCGAGAAGCCGGCGTACTGGCGGATCGTCCAGGGCCGGCGGGTGTACATGGTCGCGTAGGGGCCGCGGACGAAGGGCGGCAGGCCCGGCACGGTCTCGAGGTGGGTGACCGGCGCGAGGTCGGCCGGGCCGCGGAGCGCCGGGATCGCGATCCCCTCGGGCGTGGTCCACAGCGGCCCCGGCTCGTGGCTGTCCGCGGGGACAGGTCGCAGGCGGCCGACGAGGGCGTCGTAGTCGAGGGCGGCGAGGCTGGCGAGGTCGATCAGGCGGGTGGCGGTCATGGCTTCGGCTCCTCTCCGGCGGCGGCGAGGCGGCCGCGGAGCTCGCCGAGGGTGGCGAGGACGTCGCAGCCGAGGTGGAGGAAGATGTCGACGCCGGCGCCGCGGAGCGCCTCGACCTGGTCCTTGGGCCTTCCGGCGAGGAGGAGGACGCTCGCGCCGGCGGAGCGGAGGCGTCCGGCGAGGGCGGGCACCAGCGCGGGGTAGTCGCCGTCGGCGCCGCAGATCACCGCGGCCGCGGTCGGGTCGGCCGCGAAGGCGGCGAGGGCGGCGTCGACGCTCGCGTCGGGGGATTCGCCGACCAAGGCGACGCCGCCCGAGGCGAGGAGGGCGCGGACGAAGTCGATCCGCGGCTTCTGGGCGGCGAGGTCGCCGACCGCGACGAGGCGAGCGCGAAGGGGCGTCGCCCCGCGGAGGGCCTCGAAGCCGGCCGCGAGGCGAGCGCGCGCGAGCGGAGCCACGCTCTCCCCTGCCCCCGCGTCGGCGCCGACCAGGGCGGTGATCGACGCGCCGGCGCGGAGGGCCGCCGCCGCCGCCGCGAGCGCGCCCTCGTGCGCGCGGCCGTCGGCCAAGGGGTCCGTTCCGCCAGGAACGCCAGGACCTGTGCCAGCGGACATGTCCTGAGGATCCGCTGGCGTCGGCGGTCGGTGGGGCGGGACCGCCTCGTCGAGGATGGCGAAGCGCGACACGCCGGTGATCGGCTCGCGGACGGTGGCGATCGCGTCGCCCTGGACGCGGGCTTGGGCGGCGATCTCGGCCTGGATCGCGCCGGAGCGGAGGACGGCGACGAGGCCGCCGGCCCGCGCGAGCCCGCAGAAGCGCTCCCAGGCGGCGCGCGCGAGGCGGTCGGTGAGCGCGTCGACGTACCAGGAGCCGCCCGCGGGGTCGATCACCCGGTCGAGGTGGGACTCCTCGCGGAGGAGGAGCTGGGTGTTGACCGCCCAGCGCTCGGCGTCCTCGTCCACGCCGAGCGCGGCCGAGAAGGGGTGCGTGGCGACGCTCTCGGCGCCGCCGACGACGCCGACGACCGCGGCGGTGGTGCCACGCAGGAGGTTGACCCAGGGGTCGAAGCGGGTGAGCTCGCGCCAGGAGCCCTCGACGTGGAGGGCCGGCGCCTGGGCGGCCGCGTCGCCGCCGAGGGCCGCGACGAGGCGCGACCAGAGGAGTCGGGCCGCGCGGAGCTTGGCGAGCTCGCCGAAGACGTCGCGACCGACCGACATCGCCAGGAGGATCCGCGGCGCGACGCGATCGACGGGGAGGCCGCGGGCGCCGAGGCGCTGGAGGTACTCGACGCCGACCGCGAGGAGCAAGGCGAGCTCGAGCGCCGGGCTCGCGCCCGCGTCGGCGAAGGCGATCGACGAGGCGATCACGCTCCGCGCCCGCGGGGCCGCGTCGGCGAGCTCGCGGACGACCACCGCGAGGTCGTCGAGGGCGCGCTCGAGGTCGACGCCGAGGCCGCCGAGGGCGAGGGCGCCGAGCGGGTCGCCGCCGACGGTGAACTCGAGGGCGCCGAGGTCGAGGCCGAGGGCCCGCGCGCGATCGAGCACGGACGCGGCCACCGGCAACCCGGCGGCGCCGACCTCGAAGACCGGCGCGCATGTGAGATCGACCCCGGCGAAGAGGGCGTCGAGATCGCGTGCGTCGCGAAGGGCCACGCCGGGGCGGACGCCTGCATCACCCGTTCGGCCGCGCTGGGCTCCTTCATCGAGGCGGATCCAGAGCGAGTCGGCGCCGGCAGCGAGCGCCCGCCTGGCCGACGCCGCCGCCGCGGTCGCGGACGCCTCGTCGATGGGTTGGCGGATCCGCCAACCCGCGCCGGCGCTGGCCGGCCGCACGCCGCGGACGAAGGGCGGAGCCCCGGGCGGGGCGTCGAGCCCTGGATCGGCCGATCGGAGGTCGACCGTGTAGAGCGGGGCGACCGCGATCCCATCGCGGCTCCGGGTTGCGAGTCGCTCCAGCGGGGCCCCGGCGAGCTCGCGCGCGGCGGCCTCGCTCCAGGCGTCGCGGGAGGTCGGCGGGAAGTCGCAGAGGCGCGATCGGGGGGCGCTCGGCTCGGACACGGCGGGACTATAGCGCCAGCGGGCGCTCGCCAACGAGCCTGGCGAGGATTCCGCGCGGCGCGCGCGAGGGCCCCGACCGCCGCCAGTTCGCCCGAGAGCGCCGCCGCGTGGTAGGAATCTCCTCCGATGTCGTCCACGCGACCCGCCCGCCTCTTCGCCTGGTCCGTCACGGCCGCGGCCCTCGCCCTCGGCACCAGCTGCTCGGCCATCACCAAGTTCCAGGATCCCTGCACCGACAACGTCGGCTGCCGCGAGGCCTTCGGCGTCGGCTGGGTGTGCGGCGACTCGGGGCTCTGCGAGGAGGCGGCCGAGGAGCCGCTCTGCCCGGAGAGCAAGTTCTACCCCAACAAGCCGAGCGACAAGGACACGATCCTGATCGCCAGCCTCCTCGACAACGACGCCGACGTCGACATGGTCGACGCCGCGGTGCTGGCGATCAAGCAGACCCTCGACGAGACCGCGCCGCCGATCCCTCGCACCTTCGCGCTGATCCGCTGCGGCTACGGCGGCGACGAGAACACCCAGGTCGACAACGCCAAGAAGGCCGCTCGCTACGCGATCGACGACCTCGGCGCGGTGGCGATCGTCGGCCCGGGCACCTCGCGCCTCGCCGAGGCGGTCTACCAGGAGGTCGGCGACCGCGCGCTCATC
>WBZL01004379.1_pt1 | contig 12274 bp, 7 predicted proteins | sample 5204291 | NCBI WGS metagenome assembly WBZL01 (sample SAMN12344345, study PRJNA552823) | activated sludge metagenome | biome: Activated sludge suspended growth; feature: Nitrification reactor; material: Wastewater; isolation source: activated sludge from nitrification reactor of wastewater treatment...
GGTCATCATTGGGGCCGCCATGCGCAAGTTGCTCCATTTGGCCTATGGCGTTTTGAAAAATCAAACCTATTTTGACCCAAACTACACACGCTCGCACGCTCAGGTAACGTAATATCTTTAGGGTTTGAACGGGTAGTTCTCGGATATCTTTCAGGGTTTTCCATTGTGATTTTCAGGTGGATTTTCATTCCCGGGTGAAGTTGATCCGGGCGCTTCAGGCGGAGCGGCAAGGGATTGGCTTTGTTGCTGTAAAGCTTCGGCCTCTCCAGGGACCCCGGTTGGGTGACAGGTGATGCAGGTTTCAAGATCTTCGGTCAGCACCGTATCTTCGGTCAGCACCGTATCATGAATTTCACGCATTTGTTGGGGCTGGTGATCGTGACATTCATAGCAGGTATGCGCGGCGTAGGAGTCTGTGTGGCAGGTGCGACATTCAAGGGTTCCCTGCCCGCCGTGATCCAACGGGAAATTATGGAGAGTCAATTGGGCTGGTAGCCAGGCCACTGTCGTATGACATCGTTCGCATGTCTCGCCAAAAAAGCCTTGATGAACAACCGGGTCTTCGTGACAGCCAACGCAGGCGCGCGGGGTTCCGGCGTACACCTGTTCGGTGTGGCAATCCTCACAGGGGAGGTCTACATGGGTCCCATCGAGCACGTAAAAAGTATTGTGATCAAAATCCGTAAGGCGATCATGGCCGTCATGACAAGGGAGGCAATCCTCGCCATATTGCGCTAGATGGCCGGCCATATAAGCTGGACTTTCGTCCATGTGGCAGGTAATACAGTCCAACGTTTCGTGGACATAGGTGTCCTGACTGTGGCACCCCTCACAGGTGAGTGTGTTGCCGTTGTAATCTTCCTGGTGTAGGGAAAGACTGAAATCGGCTAAGGCGGTGTGATCTACATTTTGAAAAGCAAAATCCGAAATGACAGCCTCGCGGCCTTTATGCTCAGTATGGCACGCCTCACACCGGGTAATAGGTAAACGGCCATGCAATCCTTCCTGGCTGGCGCGCTGTTCGGCAACCTCAAAATGGCATTTCTGACAACGCGTTTCTTCCACACAGTGAATAGGCGCATGACAATGCGCGCAATCTTTTTCAAACTCGGCATGGGTTTGGTACGTCCCCAAAACCACTTGCTCATCATTCACGGCGCTCAAAGGTCCTGGGAAAAGAATCTCAGCACCTTTTAGGTAAAAGCCGCCCCCCCCCATGACCGCCACAATCGCCACCATCAGGCTACGTTGAATGGGTTTTGATAAAGCGCGAATCCATTGGCTAAACATGGGAGTACCTCATTCCTGACCGGAAATCACCGGTAAATACAACGAATAATTGGCAAATAATTCCATTGTGTACAAATAAGCGCGTCCAACCAAATCATGGTCAACCCGAAATTCGGGTGCGCCCACTACCATTTCAACTCGCCCATCGCCATCTACATCCCCCGCCATCCCGGTCGCATAACCAAACCACGTTTCCGCTTTATTTCCGACGAGGCAACTGATCAGGGCTAATTGCCCATTTCCACCTCCGCCGTAAATAAACACCGCACCTTCTTCGGGTTGATCCCCTTCGTACAGATATGCCCCCACCAACACCTCACTGAATCCATCCCCATTCATATCCCCTGCCCCTCCCACGCTCGCCCCATATCCCGACCCGGTTTGCCCACCCCACCCGACCCACGCGGGATCCCCGCCCAGCCCATCCATGGAGCCCACATAGACGTATGCCGCGCCCTCTGCGGTCACACTCCCATCCTGTCCTCTGGCCCCGATGATCACATCATCAAATCCATCGCCATTTACTTTCCCCGCCGCACCCACTGCACTCCCCAAGCGGGCATCCGCTTGCTCTCCCATCACAAACCAATCGGCTGTGGGCGATAAGCCAGTTTCCGAACCCTGAAAAACCCACACCGCCCCCGCGTTTTCCACCGTTTCGGATAGATCGAAAAAGGGTGCGCTGACGATCACATCCCCAAACCCATCGTCGTTCACATCCCCTGCGCCAGAAACGGCAAATCCTAACCCGGCCCCCGCCAGGGTCCCCGTGACCACCCAAGCATGGTTCGTGCCCAATCCCTCCTCCGATCCCAGGTAAACATACGCCGCGCCCGAAAACGAATCCGCCCCCCACGCCCCAACGATCACATCGTCAAAGCCATCCCCGTTCACATCCCCTGCCGATGAAACAGCGTATCCAAACTGTGCCTCCACCTGGTCTCCTTCTACAATCCACTCAGGCAACTCTCCTAACCCGTCCGAGCCGCCATAAAACCCGAATACCGCCCCCTCCTCGGCCTGCCCCCCGTTGTACCGAAACGCCCCGATAATCACATCATCGAAACCATCGCCATTCACATCCCCGGCGGAGGCCACTGCGCCGCCAAACCGTGCGCCAGCTTGCGGACCAGTAACCTGCCAGTCGGGGGTGCTTTTCAACCCGCCGGGGCCGCCATAATAGCCGAACACCGTCCCCGCGCGGATAATTTCATCTCCGTGCTTGGGCGTGCCTACCAGCACATCCGCAAACCCATCCCCGTTCACATCACCTGCAGAGGAGACTGCGTACCCGAATTCGCTCGCAGGCTGTTCGCCATCGGCGACCCAGTCCGCAATAAGGGTGTCGCTCTCCGCTAGCGTTTCTTCTTGGGCAGGGCGAGAAAGGAGGGTCTGCTGGGGGAGGAATCCCCCCCCCAGCAGAATGAAACAAATGAACAGGGTCAAGAAACGGAACATGGAGGAGGCCTCTTCTGTCACTTGTTTATCTTATGGAGAAATCACAACGGGCAGGTTAAGCTGGTAGATGACTTCTGCAACAAGCAAGGTGGTGGTTTTGATGGGGGACCAGTTGCCTTCTGCATCCTGAACCCGAAAACTGATTTGATGCACACCCAAGCTTAGGGACGAGGCCGAAATTTTCACCGCAGAGGAGGTTCCCAAAACCCCATCGAGATTGGATACCCATTCATAAGCGACCACACCGTCTCCGATATGATCGTTATCTTTTCCCGTTCCAATCAGAGTGAGCATTCCGCTGTCACTGGTGGCGATGGCCGTGTGGCTTTGGTAAAGAACACTGCCGGTTGGAATGGCATCCACATCATCCAGATACATTACCCGGCGGAAAATGATATCGCTATCCGTAATCACGTCTTCTTCCAGTTCGCACCATTGGTTCCAGGCGGCATAGAAAAACGTACCGGCGGGATTGGATGTGACTCCAGCCTCCCCGGAGAGATCATCTTTTTTATTTTCCAACCAGTCCCAGCGTAATTCCACTTCGCCGGTATTTTGGTTGTACCATTCCACATAGTCGTATTCATCGCCGTACACATACGCCCGGCTGTAGAATAGGTCGAGAGGCGTCGCCTCCCCTTCAGCCACGGTGGTATTGTCGCCTGTTTCGTAAACGACGAAGAAGACGGAGGGATCACGCTCGTCGTCGGGGTACAGGAAACTTCCTTCGGTCAGGATGCTATCAATGGTGGGAGTATAGCGTGGGTCCAATACGGTGATCTTTGTGCCGACCAACTGCGAGACGTTGCGGGCTTGTTCAAACGCACCTGCGCCGTAGGTGGTACAGACGGGTTCGGTATCGGTCAGGTAGGTCTCGCAGGTTTCGGTGCCAGTGCCGCCGAGGTCAGCCGGGGTGGTCGTCCAGGTCAGCCCACCGTCAAAGGAACGGCGCACATACAGGTTGTATTTGTCGTTGCCGACAGAGTTGGCTTTCCAGTTGGGGGACCAGGCATACAACATCATGATGAAATCGCCATCAATGAACCCGCGATGGCCCTTGGCAACATCGTATGGGTTAACCCAGGACTCATCGGCGAAGTTCTCCGTTGTTTGGAGCCATTCGGTCACTTTCGGGAAGGGCGAGACGCCGCCATCCCACGGGAATTTGTCGGCGCAGGTTTCTCCGCTTGAGCCGTCGTCGCACATCACAATATCTGTGCCGGATACGTTGATGCCTGGGTCAAGGCAAAGCCCTTCGACATAGCGCGGGTTACTACCATCGGTGAATTCCCAGGTCCCACAGGCCAGGTTGTGATAGGCGTAAGGGTTGTCTACGAGCGGGTCGAAGGTGTCAGGCAGGACAAGCCGTCGTAGGAAGATGTCGGCTGGGCCACCCTGGTTGATGATGCCCTGTTTGTAGATCAGGATGCCGGTCGTATCGGAGGTTCCGAGTTCTGCCAGGGATTGGGACATCAGGTTGAAACGCCGGGCAATTTCGGTTTCATAAAACAGGTTGCCAAAGTCATCTTCCAACATCTCGAAGTAACTGCCAGTCGTATGGTCTATCGCGGGAGGATTCAACTGCCCGCCTTGGGCGACCATGTCGGGATGGAACATGTCAAAGCTGTGATACCAGATGTTTTTGCCGATATCTTCAGGCTCGGTCTCCGGGTCGGAACCACCTTCACCGAGGGCTTTCATTTCTTCGTAAGCCATGATCACCCAGGCGCTATCGGTGATGCCATCCCCATCCTGATCATAGGGTTCCAGAGTCAATCGAGCACGGGAAGCTCCGGTGCGCCCCCAAAGGACGCGGCCATCTTCGGTTTTACAAAGATTGATGGTCGTGCCACCTGGGTTGGTCCAGGAAACGGATTCGGTGCAGAAGTCAGCCGCGGGGTCTGGCCCAGCGTACTGGGTGCCGGTCTCGTAATCGTAATAGCAATAGGCGTTGATGAGGTCGCCGTTCGGATCGGTCTGTGAATCAGCCTTGCACATGTTGTTATCGGTCAAGCGGGTGGGCATGGCAAGGGGAATGCCGATTTGCGGCATGGTATCGCCGACGTACTCTTCTAAGGGGATGATGTTTCCTTCATCATCTTTCACAAGGTCGAAGTCTTCCCAGTCAATATAGCTGTACCAGACGTCGGTTTTCTGATTGACGACGGCGCCGCTCCACCCTTCTCCGGGGCCAAGACCCTGTCCGGGGCGTAATCCCTCGGGGTCCTCTTGCCAGACGAGCACGAACCCGGCATCGGCAACGGCCATAATTTCAACGCGGTTCGCATCCCGCCGTCCAGAAGTCAGGCGTTCGGCTTTGCGCCAGGTGATGTCATAAAGGCCAGTTTCTTCATCCAGTTCCAAGGAGCCACGGGCTGTCCAGACACAGCTATACGGGACTTCGCCGACCTCAGGAAAACCTTGTAAAGTGTAATCCACGGAATCTTGTGAACCTGCAATGCCGAACAGGTCTTCCAGATAAAGGTCAGAGAGGCCGTAGGTAGTCTGGAGGAGTTCTTTCTCCTCGTCCGTCAAGGTGTAAGTGGGGTTGCCGCCCATACAATATTTGCTCAGCCAGCCCGCCAACACTTTGTCGCCATCTTCGGCAATGGCAAAGGTCATATAATGGACATCGCCTGGATAGGCAGTGCCGTCTGCGAGGTTAAAGGATGAGAGATGGGCACTATCGGATAAATTGCGGCGTTTCCAGGTCGCACCGTCGTCGAGAGAGAGTGCACCAAAGGCATCGCGCGTGCCGAAACCCACGCCACTGTAGAAGATGGGAATGTCGTCATCGATCATGATATTGCTTCCACCAGTTTCTTCAACGCCATCAATGTAAATGGTCACGAGCGGTTTGGCAAAGTCACGGGTTTCAACCAACGCGCCTTCGGCATCATAGTATTCAATCGCGGTCAATTCTCCATCGGCGGTTTGGGCCGGGACATAAAACTCCATCATATGGATGGCGGCCTCTTCTGACTCTTCATCGGGTGTATTGGAAACGTTCCGCCGGAACATTTGCCCATCATCGGCGGACACACTCCCAACCATCAAAATGATTGCCAGAAAAACGCAGATAACCATCAAAAGACGTTTTTGGGTACTCATAATAGGTTCTCCTTGTTTGGTTCTTGTTTGGGAGGGTTGATCTCCCAAATTGGATAAATATCGGCTTTCGTGCGGGTACATAAATAGCCGAATAATTCTTCTAAAGTTGAAAAAAAAACCTGCTCTCGATTGGCAATATTTTGTAAAGACGCTCGCCACGGACCAGTTTCGGTGTCGCGCCACAAGCGGAGCAGGTAGGACTGATATCGTTCTGTTTGCATAAGTGGGTTGATCGGGAAACATCAAGAAAAATTTTTGAGGGCAAGTGCACTTTATATCTGGTGACACTTGTCGCTGGCAAATAACAGGAATATATCGTTTAATAAGAACTCCATCGGATACATCGTGTGGTCAGAAAGCCCTATTGTGATTTTTGTTCATCGTGATTAAATTATGACGAGAGGGCGTTACCCGGTCGTGAGGGATGTGTGATAGGAGCGTGACATGGATGTGAAATTTGATAAAAGCTCATCTGAAAATCGCGAAACCAACAAGCCACAACTGTCCTTGTTTTCATTTGGGAATTTTGAAGTCAAACTTAATGAGCGGCAGATCACAACTCAATTTCGAACTGATAAAGAACGGGGGTTGTTAGCTTATCTGATTGCTGAGTCTCACCGTCCCCACCGTCGCGAAATTTTGGGTGAGTTACTGTGGCCTGAGCGGGAGGAAGGGATAGCCCGAACCAACTTGCGCCAGGCCATTTTAGGATTACGGCGCGCCGTGGGAGATACGAACAGCCCCGCAAACTTCATGCATGTCACCAATGAATTCATTCAACTTAATCCTGCGGGCCAAGTTTGGTTCGATGCAGGTATCTTTGCGGGGCACATTAAATTCGCCCAAAGCCATGCGCATCCAATGGTGGATGAATGTCCCGTGTGCATACAGCATTTAGAGGAAGCCGTCACGCTTTATCGTGGGGAATTTTTAGAGACTGTTTTCGTGGATAGTCAGCCTTTTCAAGAATGGATGGTGTTTAAGCGGGAGACCCTTTTTCGTGACTTGTTATCTGCGCTACAATCGCTTGCATCTTTCTATGAAAAGCAGACAGACTACGAAACTGCGCGCAAATTTGCCCTCAAACATGTATCACTTTACCCTTTGGAAGAACGTGCCCATCGGCAATTGATGCGCCTCTTGGTTTTGAACGGTCAACGAACAACAGCCTTGGAACAATATCAAATCTGTAAAAAACTCTTATTGGAAGAATTGGGGGTAGAACCTGGCCCACAAACCCAGGCATTGTATGAACAAATCCGTCAGGGGGTGTCGTTGGTCGATCTTCATACGACGCCAACCAATTCCCCACCCAGTCAGGAACATTGGGAAACCTATTTTCCGAACAATCTTCCGACTCCTCTCACCGCAATGATCGGCAGAGAGGAAGAAATCGAGCAGTTGACGCGCTGTCTTGCAAGCCCTGTTTGTCGTTTAACGACCCTCATTGGCTCCCCCGGCGTAGGAAAAACACGACTTGCAATTCATGTTGCAGAAAAAAACCGTGATAAATTTCCTGATGGCATTTGGTTTGTCCCACTAGAAACCATTAAATTAGAAGAAGAGCTTCTACCTGCCATTGCGAAGGCGATTGGATTTGTGAATGAAGGCCAATCGCTTCGAGATGCCTTGATGCATCACCTCCAAACCCAAAAGGCACTCATCATTTTGGATAACTTCGAATACCTCCGTCCAGAGGGTGGCGTATTGTTAGAACTTTTGGAAAAGGCTTCAACAATAAAAATTATGGTGACTTCGCGGGAGCGAATAAATTATCAGGTGGCTTGTATCTTCGAGATCAAGGGGCTTCCATACCCTGAAAATCCACATGCGGATCACGCAATGAATTTTCCAGCAGTGCGTTTGTTTCTGACCCGCGCACTCCACCGGCAAATACAAGTTTCCATTCCTGCCAACGAATTAAGCCATGTTGTCAAAATATGCCAACTTCTCGAAGGCCTACCCCTGGCTTTAGAATTAGCCGCCGCCAGTGTCCACCAATTTAGCTATACCCAAATTATTGATGGAATCCAAAATAACCTGGATATGCTAAAAACTTCAATGCCGGATGTGCGTAAACGCCACCAAAGCATGTATGTGGCAATTCATCAATCCTGGACGTTACTCTCTGCGGATGAACAGAATGTCTTTGCGCGGTTAGGTGTTTTCCAGGGGAGTTTCTCTCTGGATGCCGCTATCTACATTGCAGGGGGTGCAGTGTCTACCCTGGCCAGCTTGATAGATAAATCCCTCGTTGAAATGAATGTGTCCAGGCATTACAAGCTCCAACTCATTTTACGGAATTTTGCAATCGGAAAATTAAATACAAACCCAACTGAAGCAAGCAAAATTGAGGAAAGGTTTGCACGGTTTTACATGGACTTTCTCCAACAATTTGATTTGACTCAGATTTCACATCTTCATCACCCAGTTATCAGTGAGATTGAACAGGAAATAGATAATATTCGTTCAGCATGGTTGTGGACCGCGCAACATCAAGCGTGTGATGGCATTTCTCAAAGCATGGATGTGTTATGGACCTACTTCAATTTACGCGATCAGCTTAAAGATGGAGAGAATTTCTTTCAAATAGGTACTAAGGCTTTAAAAGCCTGTTTGCACCTTTCGGATTCCGGGTGGCTATTAAGTAAAGCGTTGGCTAGTTTGGGGTGGTTTCTTTCTCGCCAGGGAGAATACGACACGGCCAATAAATATTATTCTGAGAGTATCGCTTGTTTTGAAAACCATCATCAAGAAGAAGCCCTGGTTTTTCCATACTTCGGAATTGGATATGTCGCCTATCAACTGGGGGATTATCTGTCTGCAGAAACTTCTTTTTATGACGCAGTCCAGGCGGGTGAAAAATCCGCGGAACAAAAATGGACCTTAATGGCAAAGCTATATCTAGCCTTGGTTCAGTTCGCTTTAGGAAAAAATCCCAATCCTGAAAAAAACCTTGTAGACATTCTCATTTCCTTCGAAAAGAAAGCGAACGTTCAGGGCCAATTGCGTACCCTAAAACAATTAGGAGATATTGCACATATGCAAGGAGATTTAGGGCGGGCAAAAAATTACTATATGCGCACAGCTCAGTTGGCAAAACAACTTGAACAGACTGGCATGGAAGCCCTCCTCTCACTCAAATTGGGGACCATTGCTTGTGAAGAGGGAACGTTCCCAATAGCGAATGATTACCTTCAAAAAGCATTGCGGATTTTTCAACATAACGGAAACCGGCAATACCTTGTGCTCACCTTACGAGAATTGGGGAGTGCCGCAGTTCTGGAAAACCAGTTCCAGGAAGCGATTAAATATTTTCGGCAGGCCCTTAACCTGGCTCTTGCCTCACGCCAGGTTCCTCTTCTACTCGAAGTCTTGAGTGGAATCGCTTGTATGCTTGCAAACACTCAACGCCAGGAAACCGCATGGGAATTGATAAGCCTCATCCAATCTCATCCGGCAACACACCCATTAACACATCGACGAGTGAAAGCCTTACTCACAACTTGTACCCAAACTTTGGATGAGCAGAAAAGGGTTTGTGCTTTCAAAAGAGGACGGTCACTCGATTTAATGCGTGTCGTAGCTGAATTTCAAGTTTCACTTTAGAAACTCATTCCATTTTTTCCCTATACGCTCCTTCTTAAAAAATACTCTGACGCACAATCTCCATTATGGTTCTGACGCGGCCAGTGTCACCAAAACTCGCCCTCATTCGTTAAGTCAAAAACACGGCGTAACAGCCATCCAAAAGTTTGCGTCAGCCAATCCACCAATTTGCCGCGATACCCGCCATCGGCCCAAATGATTTGGAACCGTCACCAGCCGTCCATGCGATCCACTCACGCCCGGATCAGAAGACAAAATACTTCGTCTACTGATCCCTTTTTTCGGGTGTTTATCCTATTCTTGACTATTCCACAAACCCTGAAAGTTACGGATCAATGATGATAATCCACCAATGATCAAAGACGTAGTAAGCCGTTGGGGTGGTTAGGACAATGGCAAAGCGGTCATATAATAAACCCGGCGGAGGAGGCGGCAGGAGAATTTGCTCGTGAATGGGCGCGCCGCCGCCCCACATGAGTTGGTTTTGTGCCTGTCCCACGATCTCACCCCCAGAGAAGCCCACCACTTGAATACAGCCTGCATTCGGGCAGGTATGGTCAAGCGAAACATCCGCACCAATGACCGGAAACCCCTCCAAAATGGGCAGTAAATCATACTGTAACCCGCCGACGACTTGCAAAAGATTGTCGGCTTTCGTATAAAGAGGCGGGTAGCCCAAATCGGCTTGGGTCATAAAGTAGAGAGGCACCTGTCCCGTGGGGGTTATCTCAACTGTGGTTGTGACAAAAGTCGGTAACGGAAGCGTTGACCCAGGCGGAACCGCACCATCGGGAATCAGGGAGTGATAAATGAACCAAATCTTCAGCACGGGACATGGCTCTCCCGCTACGCCATCCACACCATCGGGAATATCCACCGGATCACCTGTGCCAAGCCCCTTCGCGCCTGGGGCTCCAGGAGGTGCCCCATCGCCGCCATTCCCGCCATTTCCCCCTTGCCCGCCTGTCGCGCCGCGGATACCTCCCCCACCTTTCCCTTTCAGCCCGATTTGCCCGCCCGTCGCACTGGCCTCCCCCCCCTTCCCGCCATCCCCCCCTGCCATATGAGGCCCAAATTTATCAGGCCCACAACAGTTTGCCCCGTTGCCGCCATGCCCCCCTGCCGCAATGGCATTCCCCCCGTTCCCTTTCAGATGCGAACCGGGGGCCATCGCCCAAATATTGCCTGTCGCCCCATCCCCACCCTGTCCACCAAGACTGGTGGCCATCCCTCCATCGCCACCCTTTCCCCCGGGACACTGATCACAATCCTGTCCATCCCCCCCCGTCGCCATCGCCACCCCACCCGTCCCACCGTTGCCCCCAGCCTCGGTGGGATTGCCGTTGACACTACCCGGCAACACAATAAGATAGCCGATCCCCCCACGATCTCCCCCCACCCCACCGGTAGCCGTGGCGTCACAGCCATTTTCACAAGCTCCGGGACCATCATCCGCAGTCGCCGTCGCATCCCCGCCCAACCCGCCATTTCCTCGCACCAGCGTCACGTTGAGCCCAAACACAATGTCCCCGCCCCCAAAGCCGATACTCCCCCCCAGCCCCCCCTTCCCGGCGGTCGCGGTGGCCGGACAACCGGACGGGGCCGTACAAGTGCCCCCCTTTCCCCCATTCCCCGCCGTGATCGTGACATTATTGCCGATGTTGACCGCCGCATCCCCATAGACCGAAACCCGGCCTCCCGTTCCGCCGAGTAAGTTACTGGCATCACAAGTTCCGGCGATGACCAGACTGTCAGCATCCTTGCCATGCTCGGCAGTTAAGTTCGCATTGACATTGACCGGTCCGGCATTGGTCACGCGCAATTCCTTCCCCGCTTTAGCGCGGATCGGGCGGTTGATGGTAGCCCCGGCCCCCGTCACTGCTTTCGGCCCGGCTTCCTCTCCCGGAAAGGCGCGCCATACCCCCTCTTCAATGTCGAAGATCAAGTCGGTGGATTCGTTTTCTGTCGCCGTATCGGCAATGAACACCTCTCCCTCAGAAACGATAGCTTCTTCCGCGGTGAACGTTGACCCGATCATGATCAGCCCGTCCGCGATGATCTTGATGCCGGGTGGCTCGGCAGGCGGGGTGGGACAGGGATTGGACACATACCCATCAAGGGTAAACGCTCCCGTCCCGCGGATTTCAACCTGGTGACACGCGGAAATCAGATTCCCGCCAATCTCGGTTTCCCCCACCACCTGGATGACTACATCTCCGGTGATCGTCACGGTAATGCCTTGGGGGATGGAAAACCCGGTGTACGTGTGGGTTCCGCCCGAGATCGTGGTGTCCGTCGTCGGGGAAAAGGGGCCGTGATGATGGATGAGAGGTAGGTAGACTTCGCTGTTTCCAGTAACTTCGGCCATCACGGTCTGAACCTGGGTCGTTAGCCTAGGTTGGGGTCTGCTCAAGGCGAAAACACTGAGCAGGCCGACTCCCAGAAAGATCATTAAATACACCTGCGGGTTACGTCGCTTAAGCGGGGGGAATAATCGATTCGTCAAATGGGATTCAAGGCGGGTGGGATGCATGATGGCTCTCCTGAAGGGGTTCCATGCGACTGGTAAGACCAATCATAAAAAATTAAGAAAGGTTCGGATGGACGAGGTTGAAAGCGAGATGAGCCGGATGCCTTCTGCGAATGGAACGGATGGATTTCCCCGCAAAGTAGACTTCACACCAGGAAGGAGTTGAAGTTCTCACCCACAGGATGATGTGGTGTGAAAACCCCAACTTATGTTGTACTTAAATGCTAAGGCTATCCTTCCCCCACCTACCCTTTTTTTCAGGAGAGACGCAACCCT
>WBZL01003255.1_pt1 | contig 12270 bp, 10 predicted proteins | sample 5204291 | NCBI WGS metagenome assembly WBZL01 (sample SAMN12344345, study PRJNA552823) | activated sludge metagenome | biome: Activated sludge suspended growth; feature: Nitrification reactor; material: Wastewater; isolation source: activated sludge from nitrification reactor of wastewater...
CGCGGCCAGCCGGTTCGCAGCATGTTCAGAAACTCTTGTGTGTCTTGAGGAGAAACTGCACTGACTTGATCGACGGGTCGCCGTCGAGCGGGAAGGCGAGGTCGACGTGCAGCACGTTGCCGAGTGCCGAGCGCGTATTGCCGAACCTCAGGCCGATTCCGACATCGCGCAGCGTGCCGAGTTCCGGCACTGCGAGTGCGCTCGCGCCCCAGGTTCGGCCGACGTCGACGAAAGCCGCCGCGCCGACGCGTGCGAGACGGAAGGGATACCAGTCCGTGAAGTAGCGTCCCTCGATGGTCAGCAGTGCACGCGCCGTGCCGGTCTGGTAGCGCAACGGATAGCCGCGCAGCCCGGCGTCGCCGCCGAGCATCAGCTCGTGATCGAGGTCGAGTGCGCTGCCTGCATCGGCGGCCAAGCCGACAAAGAGCACCGCTTTGTCGCTCGCCCGCCAGAAATAGCGTGAGCTGATCGAGAGCAGCGAGTCACGCAGGCTGCCGCCTTCGATACGCGAGCCCCAGTTACCCGAGATGAAAAGACTCTGGTCGCTCGGCAGCCGGTAGCCGCGGCTCGCGCCGAGCGAAGCCACAAGGGCGTTACCCGTCGCTCCAAACGCGGCCTGCGAGACGCCGAACTCGGCCGAGAGCTGCGTGCCGAAGCGCACGTCTTCAGTCCTGCCGATCTGGTCGAGGTTGTGCGCGGTGACAAAGTCGTCCTGCAGCAGATCGAGTCGGACATAGGGATAGGCGAGAGTGCGATCATCCGGAAGGGGGCCAAGAAGGGCGGTGTCCGCCGGCTCGAAGCGCGCGCGGTCGTAGCGAAAGCCCGCGGTCCAGCGACGCGTCCAGTCGCCGCGCAGCCCAGATGACCAGCCGCGATGGATGTCGAAGGCCTGCCGGTCGGCACGCCAGGCATCCACTCGCGTGCCCAGCACATAGCGGTTCTCGATCTGCGAAAGGGATTGCGCCGACACGCCCGCGCTCCAGCGTGCGTCGAGCTCATAGAAGGGGCGCTCGAGGCCGAGAGTCCAGCCGCTGCCGTCGTCGCTGTCGATGAAGGATGCGTCACTCGTCCAGCGGGAGCCCCAGACAGCGGGGTCGTGCCACGAGAGGCCGATCGACGTACGGTCGACATTGTTGCTGTAGCCGGCGGAGAGCTGCTTGCCGCGACCGAACAGGTTCAGCTCCTCGAGCTCGAAGCCGAGCGAATTGGCGCCCCCCGTGCGCGACAGCGACAGGCCGGGGTTGGTCGTCCAGACGTCTTCGGATCGCACGCGCACGTCGACCACGCCATCGTGCCAGGCGACCGGCCGGATCACCGGTTCGCGCAGGTAACGCTGGCGGCGCAGGGCCCGTTCGGTTTCATCGAGCACCCGGCGCGAGTACGGGTCGCCGCTCGCGAAGAGGAGCTGGGCGCGAATGGTCGACTCGCGCGTCGTGACGTGCAGGCGGTTCACCGCCCGATAGAGCACGGCGTCCTCGCGCGGGTCGCGCTCGTCGAAGATGTCATCGGTTTCGATCGTGATCCGGCCGATGCGCGCGCCGTTACGCTCGAGTTCGGCATCGGTCGGCAGTACAAACGCCGGGTCGTGCGCAACCGTGGCGACATCCGCGAGCACCGGCGGGAGAGCGCCGGGCAGCCACAGCAGGAGGAGGAGTGAGGGGCGGAAGGCACGCATGCACCGGGTTCGACTGACCTGGCAGGCAGAATCAATCGCCGATTGATCTTCGCCCCCCGGCCTGTCTAACCTCGTGCCGATGCGACAGGACGACCGCGCTCTCGTGGCGCGCCTGCTGACCGGCGACGAAAATGCGTTTCGAAGCTTCTTCGACGAGTATTTCGACCGCCTCTACCGCTTTGCGCTGTCGCGCAGGGCGGGGCGCGCCGACCTTGCGGAGGAGGCGGCGCAGCGCACACTGTGTCGTGCGGTACGTGCGCTGTCCCAGTATCGCGGCGACGCTGCACTCTTTACGTGGCTCGCCCAGATCTGCCGCAATGAGCTTGCCGGACTGGGCGAAGCTGAGCGGCGGATCGGCGAGCGCGAGGAGAGTTTCGACGCGAGCGAGCGGGCGCTGCGGCGCGCGGAGGCCGTGGCGGTCGACGAGCCGGCGCCTGAGGAACGCGCGCACGGCAGCGATGCGGCGGGGGAACTGCGACGCGTGCTCGATGAGCTCCCCGGCCGGTACGGCGATATCCTGGAATGGAAGTATCTCGAGGACTGGAGCGTGGAGCAGATCGCGGAGGAGCTGGGCTCGACATTCGAGGCAGCGCAGTCGGCGCTGGCACGCGCCCGCATTGCGCTGCGTTCCGCGCTCGAGGCGCGTGGGCATGACTGGCATGAGTTGCTGCCGTGACTGAAGAGAAGGAAGGCTGGACCGAACTCGACGAGGCGCGTCTGGCGCGCCTCATGCGCTCCGTGCCGCGCGGCATGCCGGACCCGGCGGCGCGCGCGCGCGCGTTCGAGGCGGTGCGTGCGCAGTGGCGGCAGGCACAGTCGCAGGTCGCAAGCTCACGCGCCTCGCGGCGTGCAGGAAGCTGGCTGGCCGTTGCAGCCGTGGCGGTGATTGCGCTCGCAGGAACGCTATGGCTGCAGCCCTTCGCGCCACAGATCGCGAGCCTCGATCGGATGTACGGCAGCGTGAGCGCAGATGACGTCGCCCTCGCCACCGGCGCACGGATCCGCCGCGGGACGACGCTCGCGACCGCTGCTGATTCCGGTGCGTTGCTGCGCTACTCACCGGACCTCACGCTGCGCCTCGATGCCGGCACCCGCGTGACCCTCGCAGATGCGGGCAGCCTGCGGCTCGAAAGCGGCCGCGTGTATGTCGCGATCACGCCGGGCGCGGCCGTCTCCTATGTCGTGCATACCGCAGCCGGTGATGTGCGTCACGTCGGTACGCGCTATGTGGTCAGCGCACACGGCACCGGACTCGAAGTGGACGTGCGCGAGGGCATCGTGCAGGTCGAGATGGGAGCCCGTACCGAACGGGCGGTCGCAGGCGAGGCCCTGCGGATGGGTGCCGGCGGCACCGTCGAGCGTTCGGTCCTGACCGGCGATGCCCAATGGGCCTGGGTCGAGAGTCTGCCCGCGCCGATCGCGATCGAGGGCAAACCGCTCGCCGATTTCCTGCGCTGGTTCGCGGCCGAGACCGGCCGCCGCGTGACCTATGCCGATGAAAGCACGCGGGCGCGCGCGGCGGCGGCGATCCTGCACGGTTCGGTCGATGGGCTGCCGCCCGCGCAGGCGCTCGCAATTGTCACTGCATCGGTCGATCTCGAGGCCGTCGTTCCGAAGGAAGGCCCGATCCTCATCCGGTCCGCGCATCACTGATAACATCGGCGAATGCGAATTCCTGCGCCGCGACTCGTGCGCGACACGGTCGGGGGTCTCCTGCTGCTCGCAGCCCTGGCGCTTGTGCATGCCGCCGAAGTCGGTGAGCCACTCGGCCACGCGCTCGAGCAGCTCGCGAAGTCCGGCCTCAACATCGTCTACAGCACCGCGCTCGTGACACCCGACATGCGCGTAATCGCGCCGCAACGGCCCGGCCCTCCGGCCGAGATTGCGCGCGAGATCCTCGCGCCGCACGGGCTCGCACTCGAACCTGTGCAACCCGGCGCTTATGTCGTCGTGCGCCGGAGCATCGACGGGGACGCCGCGATCGAACTGGTCGTCGAGCGTGCCGGCGGTTCGCCGGCCACGGGTGCGCGCGTCACGCTGCAGCCGGGCAACCGCATTGCGACCGCTGATGGGGCAGGCAGGGTACGATTCGATTCGCTGCCGGCGGGCGTCTTCGACGCCGAAGGAATCGATGCGACGGGCGCGGCGGCACGCTTCCGCGGCATCCGCGTGCATCGCGGCGAGCGGTGGAGCGGCGTGTTGCGACTGGCTGGCGGAGGCGAGTCGCTGTCGGAAGTGAGCGTGCTCGCGAGTCGCTACCGCTTCGATCAGCAGTCGCGCTTCGCGCCGGTCGAGTTCACGCGTGAAGACCTTTCAGTGCTGCCAGGGCTCGACGAGGATGCGCTCAGGGTGACCCGTTACCTGCCGGGCACCGCGACGAACGGTCTCTCGGCGCGCGCCCATGTGCGCGGCGGCCGCACCGACGAACTGGGGGTGTACTTCGACGGTGTGCCGCTCTTCGAGCCGTTTCATTTCAAGGATTTCCTTGGCCTGCTCGGCATTCTCGACCCCGCGACGATCGGCAAGCTCGATTTCTGGAGCGGCGTGTACCCCGCCCGCTTCGGCGGGCGCCTCTCGGGCGTGCTCGACATCACGCCACGCACCTGGACCGGTGCCGATCATCACGAGATCGGGGTGAGCCTCCTCTACGCGCACGCGCTGTCGCAGGGCCGGCTCGAATCGCACCCGCTCGAATGGCTCGTCGCGGCCCGCAAGAGCACGATCGAGCAGTTCATGAAGCTCGCCGAGGAGCGGTCGGGCGAGCCGGCCTTTCTCGATGTCCTCGCGCGCCTTTCGTGGCACTTCGATGATGGCAGCGATCTCGCCGCCGGCTGGCTGTTGCTGAACGACGAGCTGACCGCTGACCTGTCGGACGGCACCGAGCGGGCACACGCGCGCTATCGCGACGGCACCGGGTGGCTACGCGGGACCTGGCGTATCGGCGAAGCCGCTGCGCTGCGCGGCGTCTTGTCGCGCACCGAGCGACACACAGTGCGCACCGGAACGCTGGCACGGCCAGGCAGCGGTGCGGGCCAGCTGCTGGACCGGCGGTTCATGGATGCGACGACCGCGCGCCTCGAGTTCGGGGCGCACAGCCCGCGAGCGACATTCACGCTCGGTGCGGAGATGATGGATCACGACTCTTCGTACGAATACCGCGCCACTGCCAGCTTTGATCCGCTGCTTGCCGCGGCGCTCGGTCGATCGGCCGCGCTGGCGCGCAATCTCGCCTTTGACGCCGGCGGACAATCCTGGAGCGCGTACGCTTCCGCGGTGATCGCGATGTCCCCGCGAGTCGATGTCGATGTGGGCATGCGCCTGGATCAGCAGCGCTACCGGCCGAATCCCCGCGATTCGCAATGGTCGCCGCGCATCGGGGTCGGGTACACGCCGCGCGCCGACACCACCCTGCGCCTCTCCTGGGGCCGGATCTCACAACCAGAGCGGCCGGATGAGCTGCAAGTGACAGACGGCGAAGCCGGCTTTCAGGCCGCGCAGACAGCGTCGCAGACCGTGGGCGCGATCGAACATCGCCTGTCGAATGATGTCTCCCTGCGGATCGAGGCGTTCGACAAGCGCATCAGCCACGTCAGACCGGGCTATGAGAACCTGCTCGATCCCGTGACGTTGCTTCCCGAGATCGAAGTGGACCGCGTGCGTATCGCGCCGCTTGCGTCGCGTGCCTACGGCGCCGAACTCACGATGCGCTGGGAGCCGCACCGCACCTGGTCGGCGTGGCTGAGCTACAGCTGGTCCGAAGTCACGGACCGGTTCGAGGACTCGCGTGCGCTGCGCACCTGGGACCAGCGGCACTCCGCCGTGACCGGAGTGTCGTGGACGCGCGGGTCCTGGCAGGTGTCGGGCAACGCGATCTGGCACAACGGCTGGCGCCAGAATTCGCTCGTCGTCGAGGCGGTGCCAGGTGACGATGCGCGACTCGTGCTTGCGCCACGCAACTCTGACTCATGGTCGGACTATTTCTCGTTCGATGCGCGTGCGAGCTGGCAGCGCGCGCTGCCGGTCGGTGCCCTGCAGGTCTACGCCGAGGTGAACAACTCGACCGACCACGCCAATCTCTGCTGCACCGAGTACCGCATCGGTGTCCCGGGCGATGCCGCAAGTCTCGTGGGCGAGCGCTCGACCTGGCTGCCGCGCTATATGCTCGTGGGCGTCACCTGGTCGTTCCCGTGACGCCAGGCGGCGCGTAGGTTGCGAGCCATTCGCGCACTTGCTGATACCAGAAGAGCGAGTTGCCGGGTTTCAGCACCCAATGGTTTTCGTCCGGGAAGTACACGAGCTTCGAGGGCACGCCGCGGGTCTGCAGCGTATTGAAGAGTTCGATGCCGTGATTGACGGGCACGCGCTGGTCGAGCTGGCCGTGGATCACGAGGGTCGGTGTGACGAAGCTCCCGGCCGAGGTGTGCGGCGAGTAGCGGGCAAACTCTTCAGGTTTCTCCCAGTAATTGAAGAAGCGCTCCTTCGACGCGCCGTAATCCGCGCCGATCTGTGTGAAGTTGTCGTACACAGCCGCGTGCGCGATCAGTGCCTTGAACGGGTGCGGCCGACCGAGCAGCGTCGCGGCGAGGAAGCCGCCGTAGCTGCCGCCGCCCGCCACCATGCGATCGGCAGCGACGAACGGCTGCGCTGCGAGCCACTCTGCCGCCTTGATCGTGTCTTCGTAGGGCAGCGTGATGCGGTCCGGGTTGATCGAATCGGCGAAGGCCTGGCCGAAGCCGCTCGACCCGTGGAAGTTGTGCCACGTGACGATGTAGCCCCAGTTCGCAAACACATGCGCGTTCCAGCGGTAAGTGACCGCGTCCTGGATGCCATTGTGCGGGCCGCCGTGCAGCAGCATGTACACGGGATACTTCTTCGCGGGATCGAAGTCGGGCGGGTAGATGACCCACATCTGAATGGGGTCGCCGCGCGCGCCTTTGTAGGTGACGCTCTCGACCTTGCCCATCGCGAGGCTCGCGAGCGCACCGTCGTTGAAATCAGACAGCTTGGTGGCCGTGCCCTGTGCAAGATCGAGCCGCACGAGCGTCGCGGGCTCTGAAAAACCCTGCCGGAGTGCGATCGCCGTCCTGCCCGCGACGTCGAGGCCCGAAAAGCTGCTCGCGCCGGTCACAGGGCGGGGCGTGCCGCCCGCGAGCGCGAAGCGGTAGATGCGCGACGAGGCGGCATCATCGATCTGGCCGTAGAGCGCTTGCGAATCGCTCGCCCAGACGAGGCCGTCGGCGGAGCGGTCCCATTGTTCGGTGAGACCACGGGTGGTGCCCGCCGCGCGGTCGAGCAGCATCAGGCGTTGCGTATCGGCGTAGAAACGCGGGGTGCGCTTCTGCGTATACGCGAGGGACCTCCCGTCGGGCGAGTACACCGGGTTGCTCTCGTCTGCGACGCTGTCCGCGTTCAGGTTGCGCGCCGGCTTGCAGCCGCAGGCCGGGATCACAATGATGTCATCGTTCGGATCGATGCCGCTCCTGTCGCGATCGGCGACGAACGCGAGTTCCGTGCCGTCGGGCGAGATGTCGAAGGACGAGGCGCTGTATTCCTGCTTCGAGAGCCAGTAACCCGAGCCGCGCGTGATGGCCGTCGTCTCACCACCCTCGAGCGCGATCGAGAAGAGCTGCGGCTCGCGGTCGTCGAGGAAGTGATCCCAATAGGCGATCGGCGCACGATCCCAGACCTTTGCACTCGTCTTCGAGTCGGCGCGCTCCTTCAGGCGCTTGCCCTGGTCCTCCCACTTGACGAGATCGGACCATACGTCGGCGACAAAGGCGATGCGCTTCGCATCGGGGAACCACTTGAATGCACCGACACCGACCGGCACGTTCGTGACGCGTCGTGCCTCGCCGCCGTCGATGGCGATCACGTAGATCTGGTTCTGCTCGTCCTCGCCGCGCTTCGAGAGGAAGGCGACCCACTTGCCGTCGGGGCTGTAGGCGGGCGCCGTGTCGTTCGCCTTGTCGCTCGTCAACTGGCGCGCCTTGCCGCCGGCCGTCGGAATCATCCAGAGGTCGGTGCTGCCCTTGTTCGTGCCGAGGTCGTAACGCGTGACCGGCAGGACGGCCCATGCACCGTCGGGTGACAGTGTCGGGCTGCCGAGACGCGCGAGACCCCACATCGCCTCGGCGGTGTACGGGGTCGTGCCGGTCGCCCCTGCAGCGATCGGGCAGCAGGCGAGCAGTGTGAACAGGCCGCGAGTGAGGACAGACATCGGGTTCTCCCCTTGTGTGCGTTCACGGTGTGCACGGACATGTGCAATGGCCCGCGATTGTGCCCGAACCGGGGCAGTGCTGCCGCCCATCTGCGACGAGCGCCGCGTACAATTCGCCCGGCTCCCCGATGCACGAGGAAATGGCATGCCCGTGTCCCCGCTCGATCGTTACTACGCCGTCGCGCTGCAAGTCGATTGCGATGGCGTGCACCCGGACCCCGACCGCGCGAGCGCGCGCGAGCGCATGGCCGCGAGCCTCAGGCGCATCGATACAGCCATTGCCGGCGCGAAACGCTGGGTGGGCGATGACCTGCGCCTCGTGGTGCTGCCCGAGTACATCCTCACCGGCCCGCCATGGGGCGAGGCGATTCCCGCGTGGGCGGACAAGGCGGCACTCGACGACGAGGGGCCTGAGTACGCGACGTTCGCGCAGCTCGCGCAGCGCCACGGCGTGCATCTGGCGGGCAACGCGTACGAAACGGACAGGAATTTTCCGGGGCTCTATTTCCAGGCGTCGTTCGTGTTCGACGACAGCGGCAGGCGCGTGCTGCGCTACCGGCGCCTCGTGTCGATGTTCGCGCCCACGCCGCACGACGTGTGGGACCGCTATCTCGAGCTTTATGGCCTCGAGGCGGTGTTCCCGGTCGCGGACACCGCGCTCGGCAAGCTCGCGGCGATTGCGTCGGAGGAGATCCTCTATCCGGAGATCGCGCGCTGCCATGCGATCCGCGGTGCCGAAGTGCTGCTGCACTCGACCGGCGAGGTCGCGGCGGTCACGCTCACGCCGAAGCAGATCGCGCGCCGCGCACGCGCGCTCGAAAATCTTGCGTATGTGGTCTCTGCCAACTGCTCGGCGATGCTGGGTATCGACGTACCGGTCGATTCGAGCAACGGCTTCTCCGACATCATCGACTACCTCGGCAACCAGATGGTGCAGGCTGGGCAGGGCGTGTCGATGGTGGCGTATGCGTCGCTCGACCTTGCGGGCTTGCGCGCCTGGCGCCGCCGCCCCGGCATGGGCAACCTGCTCGCACGCCAGGCACTCGATCTCTATGCCGCGAGCTTCGCGGCGGCCAACATCCGCGAACCGAACGGCTTGATCGAGAAGGGCAAGGTCGTGGTCCCCGACCGCGCCTACTTCCGTGAGAGGCAGGCGCGGGCCATTGCCCGGCTCGTCGAATGCGGAGTCGTCACGCCCTGACGAGCGGCGCGCGACGGGCTACGGGCAACGGGCAACGGGCTGCGGGCGACGGGCAAGAGGCGCGGTGATTTATCCGCCTCCTCGCGGGTCGAGCGCACCGTCTGCGACGGTGTGCCCTCGGCGCTCTTCACGCTCGTCGGCGAATAACGCACCGCACCTCTTGCCCGTCGCTCGTTGCCCGTTGCGCGCAGCCCATCGCGCGCAGCCCGTTGCCCATTGCACGTCTCAGGCGGTTTTCATCCGCGACGCCAGAAATTGCCGCAAGGCTTCCAGATAATCGCGATGCATGGGTCCGGAAACCGGGTCCGCCTCGAGGGCCTCGTACCATCGGGTCAACCTGGGTAAACCGGCGAACAGATCGTTCACACCAAATTTCGGCAGTAGCTCGATGATCACCCAGAAGTTGGGCGCCATGATCGCATCGGCGAAGCCGGGACTCGCGCCGCCTGCCCAAGGGCCCGGGCCCATGAATTGTTCGAGATCGCCGACCGCCTTGCGCAGCGAGGCGAGGACAGCCTGCACGTCGGCGTCATTGCGCTTGGCGGGGTTGGCGTTGCGAAAGAGTCCGCCAACATTCGGCACGACGTAGATGTCGGCCATCCGCGCGATGAGACGCGCCTGAGCGCGGTCCATGGCGCCTTCAGGCAGCAATTTGCGGCCCGGTTGTGTTTCGTCGATGTACTCGCAGATCACCGTGGATTCGGCAAGGCAGCGGCCGTTGTCCTCGAGGGCTGGCATCTTGCCGAGTGGATTGACGGCAAGGTATTCGGGGGACTTGATGCCACCGCCGGGCGGCGGCGTGAGTTCGAGGCCACAGCCCTTCCAGCGCGAGGCGAGCAGCGTGCGCGCGACATAAGGTGAGGCCAGGAAGCCGTAGAGTTGCATGCGGGTACCTCGTTTGGGGCGGCGGTCACAAGTCGGGGTCGCAATTATCGCTATAGTTTGCGTTCACGGTACGGTCAGCAGTGCAAGGAGTCGAAATCGATATGGCCAGGCGCGCGACAGCGGGTAGCGGACACGATCCCGACCCGAGCGTACGGCGGGCGTATTTCGAGTGCCGCTTCGGGCAGCTGCATGTGCACAATGCGATGCCGGCGGGAGGCGGATTCGACGAGGCGACACCGCTCCTCTGCATTCACCGCAGTGGCGTCACGGGCCGCATGTTCGCCGGGCTGATGCGCGCGATCGCCCGCGACCGTTCCGTGTACGCGCCCGACCTGCCCGGATGCGGCGAGTCGGACGGTCCGCAGTCAGCGGCCGGCTCCGCCGATCTGGCTGCGGCGCTCGGCGACTTCCTCGCCGACCTGCGCCTGCGCCGCGTCGATGTGCTGGCCGCCGGCGGTGGGGCACTGGTTGCGACCGAACTCGCGCTCGCCCGCTCCGATCAGGTGCGTCGCGTCGCGTTTCTCGATCTGCCGGATCCCGCAGCCAACCTGCGCATTCGCGAGAAGCTGCCGCTGCTCGCACAACCGACGCTGCTGCTGCAGGCTCGCGACGATATCGATTTCAATCTGCCGGCAATCACCGCGGAGCTGCGCACTTTTCTCAGCGCATAGCCGGGTCGCGCGCGGCCGTGCGCTGCCATGCCACTACGGCAACGAGCGTCACGAGCAATACCGGGATGCCGGCGAGGTTCACGTTGCGCCAACCAAGTACGGCAATGGCAGCGCCTGCTGCGAGCGAGGCCAGGGCCTGCGACGTGAAAGTCGCGAAATCATTGAAGCCCTGCGCGCGAAAACGCTCGGCCGGCGCATAGGTTCGCGTCAGCTGCGTCGTGCCGGCGACGAACAGCAGGTTCCAGCCGAGACCCAGCAGGACGAGACCCGCGAGATAGTGGACGAACGCGTGGCCGAGGATTGCGGCAACGGCTACGCAGGACGCCATGCACGCAAGTCCTGCGAGCATCATGCGCACAATGCCGAGCCGCGCGATCAGCCAGCCGCTCACGAGCGACGGCAGGTACATCGCGACGAGATGCGAGGTGATCACCTGCTTCGTCGCGTGGACGCTGTGTCCGTCGATCACGTGCATGCTGATCGGGGTTGCCGTCATGATGAAGCTCATCACGGCATAGGAAGACAGACCGGCCAGCAGGGCCACGATGTACGCGGGCTGGGCGACGATCGCCCGTAGCGGGCGCATCGTGCCGACCTTCGCGACGGCGTGGGGGTGTGGAGGTCCGAGCAAGAGCAGCACGAATGCCGACAGCACGAGGAATACCGCCACCGCGATGAAAGATCCGGTGAACTCGGGCCAGCCCGCGAGGAAGCGCAGGCGCTCACCGGCCTCGGGCCCGATGAAGGCGGCCACGAGCGTGCCCAGCATTACCGTCGCGATGGCGCGCGGGACTTGCGGCAGCTCGACATACTCGGTCGCCGCGAAGCGGTACTGTTGCACGAAGGCCATATTCGCGCCGAGAAACGTCGCACCCGCGCAGAAGCCAGCGAACCAGGCGTGCGCGACCGCCCAGGCGCAGCTGAGCGCCGCCAGACTGGCCGCCAGCGCGCTCAGGATGAACATGCGGCGGCGCCCGAATCGCTGCATGGACAGGGCTGCCGGCAGGGATGTGGCAGCGACCCCGACCACACCCAGGGAGATCGGCAGCGTTGCAAGTGCCGGGTCGGGCGCGATCTGCGCGCCGATGATGCCGCCGAAGGCGATCAGCACCAGGGTGCCGCAGCCGGCCAATGCCTGGGCCAAAGTCAGGATCCAGACACTGCGCATGGCACCGATCTTATGTCGGATGCTGCGCCGCCGCGAGAGCCCGGACGCGCTACACTTGCAAGGCTATGGGCGCGCACAAGAAGCCATCCAGGCCCCATACGGATGTCGACCTCGACAGCACTGCCGAACTGCCGGTGATCGACGACCCGCTTTCGTCCACGGACACGTGGGCGGTCGGTGCGCTGCCTGCGCCGGAAACGGCCCCGCATCCGCCCGAGGATGCCGCCAGCGCAACAGGGCCACGCAGCGTCCTCGATGTCGATCTTCGTTCACTGTCCGAGAATCTGCGCGACGTGGAAGAGCGCCTGCGACGCAAGGGCGAGCGTCTCGTGTCCATGGAGCAGGAGCTCGACCGCGCGCGTGTCGAGCGCGACGCCGCTGCAACGCGCGCCGATGAGATGGCGACGAACCTGGCAGCCGCCCATGCTGCGCTTGAAGGTGAGCGGCAGCGCG
>WBZL01002924.1_pt2 | contig 12264 bp, 11 predicted proteins | sample 5204291 | NCBI WGS metagenome assembly WBZL01 (sample SAMN12344345, study PRJNA552823) | activated sludge metagenome | biome: Activated sludge suspended growth; feature: Nitrification reactor; material: Wastewater; isolation source: activated sludge from nitrification reactor of wastewater...
GGCCAGTGGCCTGGCTGATGGGTTGGACGAGCGTGGCCCAACTGATGATCCAGGTGCCGAGCGCCACGATGATCGCGTCGCCGAGGAGACCCTTGATGGGCCCGGGCAGGCTGCTGCGCACGAGCGCGAGGAGTCCTCCGGCCATCGCGCCGGACGCGACCAGCACGAAGATCACGGCGAGCGGCGAGGTGTAGGTGGGTGCGTCGCCGGCGACGAAGCGCTCGCCGGCGTAGGCCAGCCCCACCACGCCGAACAGCAGGATCGGCCGCCACGAGATGTGCTGCATGGCATGCGCAACCAACAGGCTGGGCAGCACCTGCAACGCAGCCGCCATGTAGATGGTGCTGGTGAGGTCGAGGTCGGTCGCGGCAAGGCACACGGCCGTCAGCGTGATGCCGATGCCGAGATACCCAAGACTGAGTCGTCCTCGTAGTCGCTCCATGTGTCTCCTTGCCGGGACACTATCCACCCCTTCACCAGGGACCCGTGCTTATGCTACGCGCATGTTCACGGAATCGCGCAATGGGTGTCAACCCTCGCGCAGAGTGCGCGAACTCCCTGAACGGCTCGGAGGCGGCCCAGCATGTTCGTGACACGACACTCACACCTCACCGACACCGTGTTGGCGGATCGGCTGTGGGAACTCTACGAAGCGGCCTACGGGCCGATGACCACACAGTCGCCCAGCCACGAGATGCTCTTCCGTGACGAGTTCGACGACACCTTGCGCGAGCCGAGCAACCGGCTGTGGGTGCTGTGGGACGACGACACGCCGGTCGCGATGACACTCATCGCCACCGAGATCGGCCCCACTCGGTACCTCAGCCGCGGGTACTTCGATGGCCGCTTCCCGGAGCACAGCCGTCGGGGCGCCGTGCACTACATCATGTGGCTGGTGGTGCACCCGGTATACGCCGCCCAGGGGGCGATCGTCCGTCTCGCCCGGGAGGTGCTGCAACGCGAGGCCGCCGATGGGGCGCTGCTCGTGTTCGACTGCCCCGAGGTGCACCAGCCGGGTGTCGGTGGTGGTTTCGCGGAAATGATGCACCGACTGGCCAACGCCTTCGTGGGGCCCGCCCCCGTCGAGCACCTCGGCACGTCGTACTACTACGCCGTCGACTTCGGCGCCGTCGCTCAGCCGACGACGCAAGCCGACGACGATTTCGCGCAGCCATCCGCCCGCTGAGCCGCGTGCACACAGATCGTCGGGCGGTTCGCTACCGTATCGGTGGATGAAACGCTTCTCGGCCCGCCGCACATGACCCCACTGGCCAAGCCGTACTCTGTCGTCGTTCCCGGTGCCCACCTGATGTCCGCGCTCGTCGGCCAGCGTGATGCCCATCTGCGCCTCGTCGAGCAGGCATTTCCCGATGCGGTCGTGGTCGCCCGCGGCAACGAGATCCACGTGGAGGGCCCTCAGGCCGAACAGGTGGGCCGCCTGTTCGAGGAGTTGGTGATGCTGCTGCAGCAGGGCCAGCACCTCGACGAGTCGAGCCTGCGGCGCAGCATCGACATGATGCGCGACAACGAACGCCCCAGCAAGGTGCTCACGGCCGACATCCTCCGCGGTGCCAAGGGCAAGCCGATCCGCCCCAAGACCGCCGGCCAGAAGCGCTATGTCGACGCCATCCGCGACAATGTCATCACCTTCGGCCTCGGCCCGGCAGGCACCGGCAAGAGCTGGCTGGCGGTGGCGATGGCGGTGCATGCCCTGCAGAACAAGCAGGTGCAGCGGATCATCCTCACGCGGCCAGCGGTGGAGGCGGGCGAACGCCTCGGGTTCCTCCCAGGCGACCTGATGGCCAAGATCGACCCGTACCTGCGGCCCCTGTACGACGCCTTGTACGACATGGTCGAGCCCGAAGGCGCCCAGAAACTCCTCGAACGCCAAGCGGTGGAGGTGGCGCCGCTCGCGTTCATGCGCGGCCGCACGTTGAACAACAGCTTCATCATCCTCGACGAGGCGCAGAACGCGACCCCCGAGCAGATGAAGATGTTCCTCACCCGTATCGGCTTCGGCTCGAAGGTGGTCGTCACCGGCGACACCACACAGGTGGATGTGCCCGACGGGCGCAGCGGCCTGGTGGGGCTCGAGCGCACGCTCACCGGCATCGAGGGGCTGGCCTTCGTGCACCTGCGCAAGACCGACGTGATCCGCCACCGCATCGTGGCCGACATCGTCGAGGCCTACGAGCGTGCGGGCGAGCACGAGGCACATGCCGCAAAGGGGCACTCCCGTGGTTGACCGACCTCATCTCGACGGGCCGCGCCGCGTCGGCGGCGATGGTGAGCCCGAGGTGTTCGTCGCCGACGAGCAACGCGACGTGTCCGTCGATCTCTCCCGGTGGCAGGTGTTCGCCACCGAGGTGTTGCGCGCCGAAGGGGTGCGCGGTCTGGCCGAGCTGGCGTTGCTGTTCGTCGGTGAGGTGGAGATGGCAGAGCTGAACGAGGAGCACATGGGGGTCAGTGGGCCCACCGACGTGCTCGCCTTCCCGATCGACGCCCAGGAAGCCGAGATCGTGCTGCTGGGCCAACCACCCAGCCGCGGCCCCGACCGCGCCCCGGCCGACCCGGGCGACATGCCGCTCTTGCTCGGCGATGTGGTGATCTGCCCTGCGGTGGCCCAGCGTCAGGCGCCCACCCATGCCGGCACGCTCGACGACGAGTTCGCCCTGTTGGTGGTGCACGGGGTGTTGCACGTGCTCGGCCACGACCACGACGACGAGGCGTCGCTGACGGCGATGAGGGCACGCGAGCTGGAGCTGCTGCAAGCACACCACTGGCACGGCCCCGCGCCCACCGCCTTCCGCCAGGAGCACGACTCATGATCGCCGACGGCGGTTTCACCAACGTCGACCTGTTGTTGGTCGTGGCGATCGTCATCCTGCTGATCCTGCTCACGTTCACCTCGGTGGCGGAGATGGGTCTCTCGCGCATGACAAGGCCGCGTGCGGCCTCCCTGGCCGACAAGGGCCTCAAGTCGGGCAAGGCCCTGAAGCGGCTCATCGACGAACCCGAACGCTGGGTCAACGCGCTCCTGCTCACCGTCAACGTGTTCCAGATCGTGCAGGCCACGCTGTGGGGGATCCTGGCCGGGCGGCTGTTCGGCGGTTGGGGCGTTGCCATCGGTGTGGTGCTCAACGTGGTCATCTTCTACGTGCTCACCGAGGCGATGCCCAAGACCTACGCGGTGCTCTACCCACAGAAGGCAGCGCTGCTCACGGCGCGCCCCACGCTCGCGCTCACCGGATTCCCGCCGTTGCGCTGGATCTCCAGCTGGCTCATCAAGCTCACCAACGTGCTGGTGCGCGGGAAGGGGCTCGAGCAGGGGCCGTTCGTGAGCGAGCAGGAACTCCTCGGCATCGTCGAGGTGGCGGCCGAGGACGGGGTGGTGGAGCACGAGGAGCGCGAGCTCATCGAGAGCATCATCGAGTTCGGCGACACGGTCGCCCGTGAGGTGATGGTGCCGCGCCCCGACATGGTGGTGATCGACGAGACCTGCACCGTCACCCAGGCGCTCGACCTCGCCATCGAGCACGGCTACAGCCGCCTCCCGGTGATGAACACCGACGAGGACGATGTGCGCGGCCTGGCCTACACGAAAGACCTCATGCGCACCGAGCGCGAGGGCGGCGGCGACCGGCCGGTCACCGACTTCCTGCGCTCCGTGCACTTCGTGCCGGAGAACAAGCCCGTCAACCGGCTGATGCGCGAGATGCAGGCGCAGAAGTACCACCTCGCGCTCGTGGCCGACGAGTACGGCGCGATCGCCGGGCTCATCACGCTGGAGGACTGCCTGGAGGAGTTGGTCGGTGACATCGTCGACGAGCACGACGAGGAAGACGCGGAGGTGCAGCGGCTGGCCGACGGCGACTACCTCGTCGACGGAGCGATGGCCATCGACGACCTCAACGACCTGCTCGGCATCCACCTGCCCGACGACGACTGGGACACGGTCGGCGGGTTCCTCTTCGGCACGCTCGAGCACGTGCCCACGCAGGGCGAATCGGTGGTGCACGACGGGTGGCGGTTCGCCGCCGCGGAGATGGACGGCCGCCGCATTCGCCAGGTGAAGGTCACCGTCGAGCCCGGTGTGGGCGACGACGACGAACCGTCAGCCGACTGACGACGTGTCGTCGTCTGCCGCAGCTGCGAGCGCGGCGTCGATCCGAGCGGTCGTGAACGTCGCCACGACGATGACCAGCGGCACCACGAGCAGGGCCGCGGCCACGAAGTAGGGCGCCCGGAGGCCGAGACCGTCGGCGATGAACGCGCCGACGAGCGCCCCCAGCGCCATGCCGCCGGCCGAGAACCAGCGGTACACGCTGTTGACCCGCCCGAGGAGGTGGTCGGGGATCAGCTGTTGGCGCAGCGAGAGGGTGACGATGGTGAACAGCGTGGAGGCACCCGCTTGGAGCGTGTACATCGGCACTGCCACCCATGGGTTGGTGAACAGGCCGGTCACGGCACACGTGAGAACTGGCAGCACGCCGACGGCGACGAGGGTGCCACGCCGGCCGATGCGGCCGATCAGCCGCCCGCCGGTGAACCCGGCGAGCACACTGCCGGCGCCGACGAGGGCCAGCACAGGGCCGAACAGTCGCTCGTCCAGGCCCAACTCCTCCAGCGCGAAGAGCACGAGCGTCGCCTGGGTGGCGCCGTAGGCGAAGTTCGCCGTGCCCGCCGCGATCGCGACATGGCGCAGGAGGCGGTGCCGCCACAGCCAGCGCACGCCGGCGCGCAGACTCTGGGACAGTGACTGGTCGCGCAGGCCGCCCGACGCCGGGCGGAAGGTGCCGCGGAGGCTGGCGGCGAGGATCGCCGCGGCGACGAAGCTGGCCGCGTCGATGCCGAACGGCAGCCACACGATGAAGCCGAACAACACGCTGCCGAGCGGCATGCCGAGGAAGGTGTTGGTGGCGATCTCGGTGGCGTAGGAGTATCCGTTGGCCCGCTCCAGCTGTTCGCCGGGAACGATCGCCGGGATGATCGTCTGCGAGGTGCTGTCGAAGAACACCTCACCGACACCGAGCCCGAACGCCAACACCCACAGCATCCAGATGTGCACCTCGGAGAAGGCGGCCACCACGGCGAGCGTGCCGACGAGCGATGCCCGGCACATGTCGGCCGTCACCATCACCCGGCGACGGTCGCTGCGATCGATGAGCACCCCCACCGGGATCGCGAACAGCAGCCAGGGGATGGTGAAGAAGGTGGCGATGAGGCCGACCGAGACGGGGTCGGAGGTGATGCGTGCCGCGAGCAGGGGGAGGGCGACACCGAACACCCCGTCGCCGAGGTTGGAGATCGCCGCTGCGCTCCACAGCCGCCAGTACGCGCCGGGCAGTCGGGTGGTCGCGCCGGCCGGATTCATGGGCGGCAACCTAGTGCGCCGGTGCTCCTGCCAGGAGGTATCGCTGCACCTTGCCGAGCGCCGTGCGCGGCAGGTGGTCGACGAGGCGGAGTTCCTTCGGCGCGCAGAATGCGGGCAGTTGTGTGCCGGCAAGGTCTTTCAGCGCCGCCAATGTCGGCGGCTCGCTCGCGGGGTGGGGCACCACCCAGGCGACCACCCTCTGTCCCCACACCGGGTCGGGCACTCCGGCGATCGCCACCTCGGCGATCCCCCGGTGGGTGGCGAGCACGGCTTCCACCGCTTCGGGCCAGACGTTCTCGCCACCGGTGACGATCATGTCGCCGCGACGCCCTTGCACATGGAGCCGCCCGTCGTCCAGCCATCCGCCGATGTCGCCGGTGTGCAGCCATCCGTCGGCGTCGAGTGGCGTGGTGCCGTCGCGGTATGCGCGTAGCAGCATCGGGCCGCGCAACAGCACCTCGCCGTCGGGTGCGATGCTCGCCTCCACCCCGCCGAGTGGATATCCGTCGTACACCACACCGCTCCCGGTCTCGGTGAGGCCGTAGGTCGTGTGAACGTGTGCTGGCAGTTCGGCGGGTGGCCGCGCTCCACCGAGCACGATCACGCGGAACACGGTTGGGTCGATCCGCTGCAGGGCGGTCGGCACCAGCGACACACACGTGGCGCCTTCGCTTGCCGCTCGCGTCGCCGCCGCTGCGTCGAACCCGTCGTGCACCACGAGATTGGCGCCGGTGACGAGCGCTCGCGTCACGACCGAGAGACCGCCGACATGGGCAAGGGGGAGGCAGGCCAGCCATGTGTCGGCCGAGGTGGTGCCGAGGCGGGAGGTGGTGGCACGGGCCGACGCGGCGATGGCGGCATGGGTGAGCACCACCCCTTTGGGCGTGCCGGTGGACCCGCTCGTCGCCATCACCAGGGCATCGCCGGGTTCCACCGGGCGGCCGCCGGCGAGGTGGTGCGTGCCGGACTCGTCGACGACCGCCGAGGGGGCCATCGCCGCGAGAAGTGCTGCCCGCGCGGGTGGAGGGAGGCGACGGTCGAGGGGCATCACCGCGTTGCCGGCGTCCCAGGCGCGCCGCAACGCCTCGACGAACCCGCGCCCGCCGGGCAGGTCGAGGGCAACGAGGTCGGGCACGGGGCCGAGGATAGGCGAGAATGGCAGCGATGAACCGTTGGCTGATCGGCGCCCGCCCCCGCACTCTTCCCGCTGCCGTCGTGCCCGTGGCGCTCGGCGCTGCGGCCGCCGTCGGTGGTCCGCACCCGGTGTGGTGGCGGGTGGCGCCCGCACTGGTGGTGAGCCTCGCGTTGCAGGTGGGGGTGAACTACGCCAACGACTACAGCGATGGGGTGCGCGGCACCGACGAGGTGCGTGTCGGGCCGGTGCGGCTGGTGGCAAGTGGGCTCGCTGCGCCGGGGGCCGTGAAGCGGGCGGCGCTCCTGGCGTTCGGTGTCGCCGCAGTCGCCGGCCTGGTGCTCGCGGCCGTCACCACCTGGTGGCTGATCGCGGTCGGCGTGGCGGCGATCCTGGCCGCGTGGGGGTACACCGGCGGCCCCAAGCCCTACGGCTACCTCGGCCTCGGCGAGCTGTTCGTGTTCGTCTTCTTCGGCTTGGTGGCCACGATCGGGTCGTTGTACGTGGTGGTCGAGCAGATCACCGCGGTCGGCTGGCTTGCCGGGTGTGCGGCGGGATGCCTCGCCTGCGCGCTGTTGGTGATCAACAACCTGCGCGACATCCCCACCGATCGTGAGGTGGGCAAGCGCACCCTCGCCGTGCGGTTGGGTGACGCGAAGGCCCGCTGGATGTATGTGCTGCTCCTGCTCGCCGCCGACGGACTCGTGGTCGGGGTCGCGGTGGCGGGTCGGCCGTGGGCGGCGATCGGGTTGGTGGGCATCGTCGTGTCCGTTCCGGCGGTGAAGGCCGTGCGTGGTGGCGCGGTGGGGCGCGAACTGATCCCGGTGCTCGGGGCGACCGGCAAGGTGCAGTTGGTGACCGGCCTGTTGGCCGCGGTGGGGATGGCCGTCAGCGGCTGAGCCTCACACCGGGAGTGCGTCGGCCACGGCCTGCTCGACCGCATCGGGGTGCTGCAGATGGGCGGCGTGATGCGCTCCAGGCACGAGTTGCCAGCGGCCGGAGGGCACCGCGGTTGCGATCTGCTCGGCGATGGCCGCGAACTTGGCGTCGTGCTCGCCGGCCAACGCGAGCACGGGCATGTTGAGCTCACGCAGGCGTGGCCACAACGAACCCTGCTCACCCGTGCCGGCCATGCGCAGGCTGGCGGCGAGGCCTTCCGAGGTGTTGCGCAGCCGGTCGGCGCGATCGGCGGCGCCCGTGTCGAATCCACCGAACAGGGGGTTGGCCATCCACTCGGTGAGGAATGGTTCCACCCCCACTTCCAACAGGTGCTCGGCGAGCGCATCGTCGGCCTCGCGGCGAGCCATCCGCTCGTCGGCATCGGCGATGCCCGGGTGGGCGCCGATCAGCACCAACGACTTCACGACATGGGGATACATGAGCGCGAGGTGCAAGCAGACACGACCGCCGAGGCTGTACCCCACATAGGTGCCCGTGCCTCCCAGTTGGGCGACCATGTCGGCCGTGCGACGCAGGTCGGCGCGCACGGCGGCCGAGCCACCGTGACCGGGAAGGTCGACGATGACCGCCTGCAGGCCGCGGGCCACGAACCGTTCGGCGATCGGCTTCCACGAGTTCGCCGTCTGGGTGAACCCGTGCACGAACACGATCGTGGGGGCGTGGTGGTCGCCGAGGCGTTCGGCCGCGAGCGGGCCGGTGAGTGGTTGCCACGTGGTCATGACGCCTCCTCGCTGCGCCGGGCGAGCACCCGGCGGATGACATTGACGAACGTGTCGGGGTCTTGCGCGCCGGGGATCATGAACCGGCCGTCGAGCACATAGGTGGGCACGGCGGTGATCCCGTTGTCCTCGGCGACACCGATCATCTGCACCACCTCGTCGGCCCCGTCGCGGCTGGTGAGGTAGGCGGCGATGTTGTCGGCCGGCATCCCCACCTCACCGGCGAGTTGCGCCAGCACGCTCACGTCGCCGACGTCGAGGCCGTCGCAGAAGTAGGCCTGGAGCAGCCGCTCCTTCAGCGGCTGCTGGTGGCCGGTCGCCTCGGCCAGGAAGAGGAGGCGATGGGCGCGCATCGTGTTGGCCCGCAGGGCCCGCTCCATGTGGAACTCGAGGCCCTCCTCGGCAGCGATGGTGGTGACATGGGCGATCGCCCGTTGGGCCGCCTCCGGGCCGCCGAACTTGCGGGCGTAGGCCTCTTCCACGGGCATCGCGCTGTCGGCGGGCGCTCGCGGGTCGAGCTGGTAGGGGCGGAAGACGATCTCGATGTCGACTTCCTCGCGCAGCACTTCCGCAGCCTTCTCGAAGCGCCGTTTGCCGATGTAGCACCACGGGCACACGACATCCGACCAGATCTCCACCGAGAGCGAAGGGCGCACATGGGTGAGGATACGCCCCTATCGTTGCCGTCATGACGCAGCCCGCGGATGTCCAGGCCACGTTCTGCGCGACGTTGGTGGATCAGTGGCTGCGGATGGGGTTGCGCCACGCGGTGATCGCACCGGGTTCGCGCAGCACGCCGATGGCCTTGGCGTTCGCCGCCCGCGCCGATCTCGATGTGCAGGTGGTGCACGACGAGCGGGCCGCTTCGTTCATGGCGCTCGGTGTCGGGCTGGCAACCGGCGTGCCCGCCGCGCTGCTGTGCACCAGCGGCACCGCCGCCACCCACTTCCACGGGGCTGTCGTGGAGGCCGACCTGGCGAGCGTGCCGATGCTCGTGCTCACCGCTGATCGTCCGCCCGAACTGCACGGCATCGGCGCGCCGCAGACGATCGAGCAGACCGACCTGTACGGGGCGGTGGTGCGCTGCTACGCCGACCCCGGGGTGCCCGACGGCGACGACACGGGCTACTGGCGCGAGTGGGCGCAGGACTGGTGGATGAGCGCGATCGACGGCGACCCCGGCCCGGTGCACGTGAACCTGCCGTTCCGTGAGCCGCTCGTCGGGGTGGCCGGCGAGTTGCCGCCGGCGGAGGATCTGCCCACGCCCGAGCCCGACGGCTGGTTCATGATGCGGCCCGACATGGCTGAGCTGGCCGCGATGCTGTCGGCGGCGCGGGGCGTGATCGTCGCCGGTGGCGGCATCGACGAGGTCGGTGCGGTGAACGAGTTGGCGACGCGGCTCGGCTGGCCGATCCTGGCCGACCCGCGCTCGGGGTGCCGTCACCTGCCGGGCGCGGTGTGCGCGTTCGACTCGCTGGTGCGCGTGCCGTCGTTCGCCGCCGCGCACACCCCGTCCGTGGTGCTGCACCTCGGCGAGCCCCCGGCGTCGAAGGTGCTCGGGCAGTGGCTGGCCGCGAGCGGCGCGGTGCACGTGCAGGTGCACGCGCAGCAGCGCATCCTCGACCCTCTGCAGATCATGACCGAGCGCGTGTACGGCAAGGTCTCCACCGTGTGCGCCGAACTGGTGGCCGCGGTGCAGCCGGCCCCCGACTCGGCGTGGGGCGCATCCTGGCAGGCAGCCGACGAGACGGCGCAGAAGGCGTTCGACGCCGCGCTGCACTCGCTGGGCGGGCTGAACGAGCCGGGCGTGGCCCGCTGGTTGAGCATGTTCAATGGCAACGTGGTCACGTCGTCGTCGATGCCGGTGCGCGATCTCGAGTGGTTCGGCATGCCCGGCGCCACCACGCGGGTGTTCTCCAACCGCGGCGCCAACGGCATCGACGGGATCATCTCCACCGGCGTCGGGGTTGCGCTGGCCACCGGCGAGCGCACCGTCGTGCACATCGGCGACGTGGCCTTCCTCCACGACCAGACTGCTCTGACGGCGCTCGCCGCGCGTCGGGTGCCGCTCACGATCGTGGTCACCGACAACGACGGGGGAGCGATCTTCTCCTTCCTGCCCCAGGCCGGGCTGCTGCCGGCCGATCGCTTCGAGCAGTTGTTCGGCACTCCCCATGGCACCGATCTGGTGGCGCTGGCCGAGGCGCACGGCCTGGGCGCGGTCGACGCTTCCAGCGTCGCTCAGCTGCGCGACGCGGTCTACGACGACGTCGTGGCTGTGGTGCGCGTGCGCACGGAGCGTGCCGCCAACGTCGACGTGCACGCCGCCCTCAACGCCGCCGTCGCCACCGCCCTGGGGTGACGTTTCCTCCGAGTGTTTGCGTCGTGCCTGTGTCGACGGAGACACTCGGAGCGAGTCCAGCCGGCCGCTAGCTTTCGTGGGGTGACCAGTGATCGCGGCGGGAGGGATGTCCCAGAGATTCCTTCGAAGCTCCGAAGGCGACTTGGTCCGGTGCCTGATGGTCCAGGACCATGGTTGATGCTGGCGCCCCCTTGCGGCTTCTCGCGTTGGTTCTGGTGGGCCGCCGAACTCTCCTACTCGGTGTACTGCGACACAGGTGGCCCGAAGTCGATCAGACTGTCGTACCGCCGATGGAAGTCCATGGAGGGCGCCACTTCGTTCAAGATCGAGCAGCAGAACTTGCGGGCGCTCTGGGGTCCGGCTGTAGTGACATTGGTCGACGTAGAACCGGACACAGCGCTTGTCTACCGTGTCTCCCAATGGGCTCTTCCGCGCCATCCCGGCGCCGTGTGGCGGGTCCGCTGAGGCGTCCCCGCACGTCCCTGAACAGCGGCACGGCGTAGATGTACGTAGCTCTGTGGCGTGCCGCAGACGCGGGTCGATGCCGTCTCCGAGTGTTTGATACCCGGATCCGGGTACGAAACACTCGAAGAGCGGCCGCCCGGTAGGAAAGCCTCGGACAAGACCCGGGACGTTAGGGACGGACGATGGCGCTGAGCATGGCTTGCAGCTTGGCCTGGGTCTCGGCGAGTTCGGCGAGGGGTTCGCTGTCGGCGACGATGCCGCCGCCGGCCACCAGGCGTGCCGAGCGACGGTCGGCGGACAGCTCGGCGCAGCGGATCGAGACCGCCCACGTGCCATCACCCGCGGCATCCACCCAGCCCACCGCGCCGCCGTAGCGGCCGCGGGTGAAGCCCTCCGCCTCGGCGATCAGCGCGAGCGCTTCGGCCTTGGGGAACCCGCCGAGCGCGGGCGTGGGGGCCAGCGCGGTGACGAGTTCGAGCACGTTCGGGCGGGGATCGCTGAGGTGGCCCTCCATCGCGGTGGCGAGGTGCTGCACGTTGGCCACCGAGACGATGCCCGGGTCGGGCTCCCAGTCGAGGTAGCTGCACCACGGCAGGAGGGTGTCGTGGATCATGTCGATCACGACGCGGTGCTCGATCTGGTTCTTCTCGCTGGCGAGCAGCTCTGCCGCGGCACGGCGATCGGTGTCGGGGTCGCCGGTGCGCGGCGTGGTGCCGGCCAGCGGGTGCGAGCGCACGGTGTTGCCCTCGACGGCGACGAGCAGCTCGGGCGAGGCACCGATGAAGCCGTCGATCGAGTAGCGGTAGCTGCTGCCGAACGCGGCCTTCAGGCGCAGCAGCACTGCGTGCACGTCGATCCGCTCGGGGCTGGAGACCAGCACCTCGCGGGCGATCACCGCTTTGGTCAACGAGCCGCCGCGTACCGCGTCGCGGGCCGTGGCCACTGCGGCGAGGTAGCGCTCGACCGGGGTGAGCGGGGCGACCGTGAACTCCTGTGCCCGCGGTGCCGGGCGGGTGCCGACGGCGAGCGAGGGGGAGGCGTCGTCGATGGTGGTGACCCACCGTCGGCCGTCGGCGGCCTTGCCCACCAGCACCTGCGGGATGATCAGCTCGCACGGGGTGCCGGCCTCGAAGGGCACGACGCCGAGCGCGATCGGGCGCACCTCGCCCACCTCGCCGGGGGACTCCACCGTGTGCTCGATCGCGGCCAGCACGGTAGAAACCTCCGCGAGCGGCACCCTGGCTGCCACGCC
>WBZL01004383.1_pt1 | contig 12261 bp, 9 predicted proteins | sample 5204291 | NCBI WGS metagenome assembly WBZL01 (sample SAMN12344345, study PRJNA552823) | activated sludge metagenome | biome: Activated sludge suspended growth; feature: Nitrification reactor; material: Wastewater; isolation source: activated sludge from nitrification reactor of wastewater treatment...
GAGCAGCAGGAAGAGTGACTCCGGCGTGGTGATGAGGATGTCCGGCGGGGTGCGGGCCAGCCGCCGGCGCTCGTCGGCGCACGCCTCGACGCGCGCTCTCCTCGTCGCCGGCGTCGTCCTCGCGCCGACCTCGGCCGCGGCTGCGCCGCCCTTCGAGCCCCGCTTGCCGCCCGGCTTCGGCCTCCCGCGCCCGCCTGGTGATGGGGGCGGGACCACTGGCGAGGCCTCGGCCGCGGACGGCGGCGACGTCGAGATCACGCAGGAGCAGCGCCAGCTCGAGTTCGACCTCCACCTCAGCCGTGCGCAACGCTTCGAGCGCGAGGGCAAGAACGAGGACGGCATCCGCGAATACACGGCCGCGCTCAAGCTCCAGCCGGGCGATCCGGCGGCGCTTCGGGGTCGCGCCCACCTCCGCGCCAAGCGGACCCGTGACGGCCAGTGCCCGCGCAAGGCGATCGAGGACCTCCGCCTCCTCCGCCTCTACGACCCCCTCGGGCTCTGGATCGAGGAGCGCGGCGTCTTCCTCGAGTGGCTCGGCCGTTGCGGTCGCCTCTACCGCCGCGAGCACCTCGACCTCGCGCTCGAGCTCGCCGAAGAGGATCCCCTCTCGCCGACCCGCCCCGCCGACATCCGCGTCACCGTCGCGGAGCTCCACGTCGCCGAGTCCGAGGCGGCGGCGGGCCGGGAGGCGCTCGCTCTCCGGGAGGCGGCGCTCCTCCAGCTCGAGCGCTACCGCGACGAGTGCGCCAAGCACGGGCGGCGGCCGACCGCCTCGGCCCTGCGTCTCCTGGCGGACCTCTACCAGCAGCAAGGCGACCTCGAGAAGGCGATCGAGGCACATCAGACGATCGTCACCACCTACGCCGGGACGCCCGAGGCCGAGGCCGCCAAGGTCGTCGTCGGCGAGCTCCAGCTCGGCGTCGAGCTCGCGCGACTCGAGAAGGAGCAGGGCGGGCGCCCGAACGCCGAGGCCGAGGCCTCCTACCGGGCGGCGGACGCGGCGATGCGGCGCGGCGAGTTGGCGATCGCCGAGGCCGAGCTCGGGCGGGCGATCGAGGCCTCGCCATGGTTCCCCAAGGCCCACTACGCGCTGGGCCTCGTCCACGCGCGAAACCGCCGCTACGCGCAGGCGGTCGACGAGCTCAAGCTCGCGGTCCGCATGGACCGCTACGACTATGAGGCGCACATCGCCCTCGCGCTCCTCTACAAGAAGGAGTTCGCGGGCGCCGAGGACGCCGCAGCGATCGAGCACATCGAGCGGGCGCTGGTGCTGCGCCCGGACATGACCCACCTCCACTTCCTCCTCGGCGAGCTCTACGCCCGCAGCGACCGCGATCGCGCCCGTCGCCACTACAACCTCTTCCTCGAGTCGGTCGCCGACGACGACCCTGACGCCGAGCGCGCCCGGACGGCCCTCGACAACCTGAGCCGCGAGCTCCGGAGCGACGAGGTGCTGAGCGAGATCGAGCCGCCGAGCAACCTCCGCCGCCTCGACCCGCGCCTCCAGCGGATGATCAACGAGGCGTACCTGCGCTACGAGGACGACGAGGACTGGAAGCAGGCCGAGCGGATCCTCCGCGCCGCCTTCCTCGAATTCCCCGACGAGCCCCAGGTCGCAAACGAGCTCGCCAAGGTCGCCTACGCCGACGGGCGACCCGGCGACGCCCGCCAGTTCTGGGAGCAGAGCCTGCAGATGGACCCCGACCAGGTCGACGTCCACGAGCGCCTCGGAATCCTCCTCGGCGCGGAGCTCCCGGACGAGGCGGTCGTCCACCTCCGCCGCGCCGCCGAGCTCGGCTCGCACAACGCCCGCTTCCGCCTCGCGACGCTCCTCTGGAGCGACCACCAGTGGGTCGAGGCGTCCGAGCAGCTCGACCGCTACCTCGCCGAGTCCGGGCCCTACGACCTCAACTGGGACCGCGCGCAGCTCCTCCGCGCCGACTTCGACGCGGTCTTTCGGCGGGTGTACATGGTCGGCGGCGCGGTCCTCATGGTCCTCCTCGCGGTCCCGCTGGTGATGATCTACCGGCGGCTCCGCGGCGCCTCGCTCGCCCAGCTCCTCGCCCGTGCCCCCAAGAGCTTCCCCGAAGTCGCGCGGATCCTGAGCCTCATCCGCCACGAGATCCTCAAGCACAACACCGCCTTCCTCACCGACGTGGGCCGCGCCCTCGAGTTCGATGAGCCCGACGCCGAGGTCCGGGTAGGGATCGTCGCCCGCCGCCTCTTCGGCGACGGCGTGGATCGCAAGCGCCGTCGCCGTCGCGAGGCCCCCGGTGACCGCCGCCTGTCCTCCACCCGCGATCAGGGGATCTACGGGCGCTTCCTCGGCTACGTCGACGAGCTGCAGAAGGTCGGCCGCACCCACGGCGTCGCCCTCAACCTCTACCGCAAGGACCCGATCTTCAGCCCGATGATCCGGGCCTTCGAGGAGCTCCGCGACCTCGACGACCTCCAGCCCGGCCGCGGCGAGTTCCGCTCGCGCAAGCTCGAGCTCGCCGCCAAGCTGAAGCGGAGCGGCAACGAGCTCGGCCGCCGCGCCTTCGAGCGCCTCTCGAGCCTCATCCAGTCGCTCTGCATCGTCGACGTCACCCCCACCATGATCCGCGAGGTCTTCGGCCTCTGCTGCGCCGAGTCGCAGTTCGCCCTGGTCCAGATCGCCGAGCTCGAGGTCAAGGGGGAGGGCGCCAAGGTCCGGGTCTTCCGCACCGACCTCGAGGACATCCTGACCAACGTGCTCCGCAACTCGCTGGGCTCGAGCGTCCTCTACGCCCCCTCGCCAGTCCAGCTGGGGGTCGAGCTGGCGATCGAGACCGACGAGATCACTGGTCTCGCTACGCTCGCCATCCGGATCAAGGACCGGTCGACCGAGCAGCTCTCCAACGAGATGCTCCGCGGGCGCTACGTCGAGCGCGGGATGGGGATTACCGTCGACCTCCTCTCGCGTTACGATGGGTCGATCGCGGTCGAGCCGGAGCCCGGCTGGCAGAAGGCCGTGGTCCTGCGCTTCTTCACCGTGGAGGACACGCCGTGAGCGCCCGCCCCGACATCCGCGTCCTCGTCGTCGAGGACGGCAACGAGTACCTCACCAACTTCACGACCTTCGTCGCGGACGGCATGCGCTACACGCAGGCGCAGAGCGGCGCCAAGGCGTGTGAGCTCGCGCTCCGCGACCGCCCCGACGTCGTCTACCTCGACATGCGCTTCGACCGGACCCCGCTCGAGGAGCTCCTCGGCGACCTGGTCGCCCTCACGGCGCGCTTCAACGGCGACGTCGCGCGCGCGCGCGCCTTCTTGCAGGACAACCAGGGCCTCTTCATCCTGCGGGCGCTCCGCGACGCCGGCTACGCGGGCCCGGTGATCCTCTCGTACGACTTCGGCGCCGAGGAGAAGCGCTTCCGCGCGCTCTCGGCCAAGGACCCGGGGCTCTCGTACTGCCCCGACTATGCCGACGCGACGACCATCCGGGCGGCGATCGTCCGGGCGATCGGCGGCGAACAAGGAGGGCGCGATGGCCGGTGAACCAGCGATTCGAGTGATGATGATGCCGCGCGACACCAACGCGCACGGCACGATCTTCGGCGGACACATCCTCAGCCTGATCGACCAGGCTGGGGCGATCGGCGCGCTCGCCAGCGGCGCCCGGAAGGTCGTCACGGTGTCCGTGCACGAGGTGATCTTCAAGCAACCGGTCCACGTCGGTGACATCGTGAGCTGCTACGCCAAGGTGGTTCGCTGCGGCCGGACCTCGGTCACCGTGCGGGTCCGGGTGATCGCCGAGCACCCGAGCGCGCGCTCGCCGGTCGAGGTCACCACCGCGGAGCTCGTCTATGTCAATGTCGACGAGGCCGGGCTGCCGACGCCGCTGCCGGCGCCGGAGCGCTGCGCCGCCGAGCCCGCGCCTTGACGCCCCCCGGGGCCGCGGTGCTAGCGTTGCCCCGCGCGTCCGTGCGCGAGAGAGAGGATGACCATGCGGATCCAGCGGATCTTCCAGCTCGCCCCGATCTTCGCCTTCGCCGCCCTGCTCGTCGGCTGCGCCGAGCAGCCCGGCAAGAAGAAGGAGGAGAAGACCCAAGAGAAGGACGAGGAGCCCGAGGAGGCCAAGCCGACGGCGCCGGCCAAGGCGGTCGACGCCAAGCCGGCCGAGGAGAAGGCCGACGACAAGCCTGCCGAGGCCGGAGCCCCGGGCGACGCGGGGCCTGTCGACGCCGACAAGAAGCCCGACTAGGCGTTCGGTTGCCGACGTAGCAGGGACGGCGCCCGGCCCTCGTTCGGGGTCTGTTACGCGCCATTGGTCGATCTCACGGATGAGACTCCCGCTCCGCCACCCGCCGCCGGGCAAGGACGCCGCGCCGCGCCGCTGCGCCCACCTCGAGGCCCTCGCCGAGGCCGCGCTTGGCCTCCCGCTCGCGCCCGCGACCGAGCTCCTCACCGCCCGACACTCGCGGGGTCGCCACGGCAACGCCCTCCAGTGGCACTTTGGCCTCGAGGTGCACGACGGCGAGGCGCGCCGTGACTGGGAGGACCGGATCGAGATCAAGGTCGTCACCGTGTGGCGGCGCGGCGGCGCGGTCGTCTGCGACAAGCTCAAGGTCTGCGACCTCGCCCTTGATCCCTGGGACAAGCTCGCCAACGTCCTCTGGGTCTTCGTCGATCGGGTCACCCGCGTGGTCGTCGGCCACCGTTTCACCCGCCTCGCCGGCGACGCGCGCCGCGAGCTCGAGGCCGCCTGGGCGCTGGATCCCCACTTCGATCGACCGCTCCTCTTCGTCGAGGCGCGCGAGCAGGAGGGGCGCCAGGCGCCCGCCTATTACCTCGCCGCTGCCTGGCTCCGCGCTCATGTCGTGCCCCCCGCGATCCCCGGCGTCTTCACCTTCGACGCCGCGTGGTGGGCCGAGGCGCGGGGGCCACAGCGCCGCCGCGGCGAGCCCTTCGTCGTCCTTTGGCGCGGCGAGGCCGGCGCGGTCGCCTGTCCGCGCTGCGGTGGGCGGATCCACGTCGACGCGGCCCGCCTCGGGGCCGAGGGGGCGGCCCCGGGCGTTCACGCCATGCCCTTTGGCCCGGAGTGCGCCCTCCGTGGCCACTATCTGATCGACGCGCGGCTCCTTCCACTCGACGTGCGGCACCCCGATCGCCGCGATCTCGAGGACGCCCTTGAAGGGCGGATCGGCCCCGACCAGGTCTGGCGCCTCGCCGACCGGGTCGCCGAGCCCGAGGATCACCTCCACGAGTGATCGACGTCGACGCGCCGGGGCGCGCGTGTCAGTGTGAAGACGGTTTCGCGGCGGAGCGCGGGGGCTCCAGGGGCCGCTGCGTGATGTCAACCAAAACGAGAACCCAGGACAGCGGACCAAGCCGTCCTGGGTCCCCCCCCAGTTCTAAGTTCTCGGCACCAACCATGCGGAGACCGCATGCTGCGCTCTGGTACGTCAGATCAAGCGTAATCGAAGGGCAAGCTACGGAAGGCGAAGGTTCAAGCGGAAGCCAGGAGTGAAGCCAAGGACAAGCAGATAGCGAAGAGCGAAGGTAAGCGAAGCGAGGAAGCCAGGGCGCGGCGAGCGAGGCCGCCGGGCGATCACGGAAAGGGAAGGGAAGTGCGGGCGCGGTGAGAAGCCAGGGTAGGTGCCGTCGCCGACGTGTCCCCAGGTGTGCACCCTGGGTGCCATAAAGGCAACATATTGAAATTATTGAATTCGATGAAATTGGCATCGGCGTCCATGACCTAGGTATGACGCTCATGTCCTACCTCGCCGCGATCGTGACCCGGCGGGGCATGACATCCATGTCAGGGGTGCCTCCGATGTCAGGGGGAGAGGCCGATGGTACACAGTGGCCGCGAGGCACCCATGATCCCATCGCAGAGCGCATCCACGGCCGGGTCTCCGCGGCCCCGCGCGGCCATCATCGGCGGCACCGGCTACGGCGGGGCGGAGCTCATCCGTCTCCTGGTCACCCACCCAGGGGTCGATCTGGTCCGTGTCACCTCCATCGATCGCGTCGGCGAGCCCCTCGAGGCCGTCCACCGCACCCTCGGCCGCACCGGCCTGATCTTCGAGGAGATGCCCCCTGCCCAGGCCGCCGAGGGCGTCGACGTCGTCTTCCTGGCCCTGCCGCACAAGGTGAGCGCGACCCTGGCCGAGGAGCTCGCGGCGGTCGAGGCACGCGTCGTCGACCTCTCGGGCGACTTCCGCCTCCGTGACAAGGAGGCCTACGCCACCTTCTATGGCGACATCCACCCGCACCCGGAGCACCTCGGCACCTGGGTCTACGGCCTCCCGGAGCTCAACCGCGAGGCGATCCGCGGCGCCCGGCGGGTGGCCTCGCCCGGCTGCTTCGCCACCACCATCGCCCTCGGCCTCCTGCCGCTCGCCCACGCGGGGCTCCTCCGTGGCCCGATCCACACGGTGGCCTGCACCGGATCGTCGGGCTCGGGCGCGTACGCGAGCGAGACCACCCATCATCCGACCCGCGCGGGGAACCTCAAGGTCTACAAGCCGCTCCGCCACCAGCACACCCCCGAGATCGAGCAGACCCTCGCCGACGCCTGCCAGGCGGGCGGTCACCTGCCGGCCTTCGGCCTCTCGTTCATGCCGGTGTCGGCGCCGCTGGTCCGCGGCATCCTCGCCAACTCCTTCGTCCAGATCTCCGCCGGCATCGACGGTAAGCAGCTCGACGCCCTCTTCCGCGGCCACTACGCCGACGCGCCCTTCGTGCGGGTGCTCGGCGGCTCCGCCAAGGCGCAGGCGGAGGTCGTCGCGGTCAAGGGCACGATGTGGGCCGACCTCTCGTGGACCCTCGGCCCGGTCGACGCCGTCACCGGGCTCCGCCAGCTCGTCATCACCACCGCCCTCGACAACCTGATCAAGGGCGGCGCGGGCCAGGCCGTGCAGTCGATGAACCTGATGCTCGGGCTCCCCGAGGCGCAGGGGATCGACCTCCCCGGGGTGTGGCCGTGACCTCCGCGGTCCTCAAGATCGGCGGCGAGCTGGTCTCCGACCCCGCGAGCCTGCAGGCGGTCCTCCGCGACGTCGCCGCCCTCGTCGAGGGGGGGTGGCGGATCGTGATCTGCCACGGCGGCGGGCCGCAGGCGAGCGCGCTCCAGGAGCGCCTCGGCCTCGAGGCGCGCAAGGTCGGCGGTCGTCGGATCACCGACGAGGCGACCCTCCAGGTGATGAAGTGCGTCCTCGCCGGCGAGGTGAGCGTCGATCTGGTCGCGGCCGCGTCGGCGGCGGGGATCCGCGCGGTCGGCATCTCCGGCGTGTCGGCGGGGCTCGTCACCGCGCGTCGGCGCCCGCCGATGGTCGTCAGCGGCGGCGGCCCCGATCCCGTCGACTTCGGCCTCGTCGGTGACGTGGTCGAGATCCGCACGGGCGTGGTGGAGCACCTCCTGGCCGGCGGCTTCACCCCGGTGGTGAACACCCTCGGCATCGACGCGGCGGCGACCGGCGCCACCTGCCCGGTCTACAACATCAACGCCGACACGGTCGCTGCGGCCCTCGCCGCCGCGCTCCGCGTCGATCACCTCTTCGCCCTCACCAACGTCCCCGGGGTGCTCCGCGATCGCAGCGACCCGGAGAGCCGGATCCCTCGCCTCGACGAGGCGTCGGCCCGCGCCGCGATCGCCGGGGGCGTCATCGTCGGCGGCATGATCCCGAAGGTCGAGGAGGCGCTCGACAACCTCGCCCAGGGGATCGGCGCGGTCCACATCCTCGGCGTCGGCGCCGGCGCCCTCCTCGACGAGGCCCAGCGCCCCGGCAGCCGCGGCACCGTCCTCCTGGCGGAGCGCGCGTCGTGACCCTCCAGGCAGCCCTCCACGCCGCGGTCGCCCGCGCCTTCGAGGCCGAGCAGGTGCCTTGGCTCCGCCGCCTGGTCGACCAGCCGAGCCACACCTACGCACGCGAGGACGTCGAGGCCGCCGCCGCGATCGTCGACGCCTTCGCCGAGGACCTCGGCCTGGACGTCCGCCGGGTCGTGGACGGCGACGGCCGCTTCGCTGACCACCGGATCTACTCCACGCCCGCGGCCCTGCCCGACGCTCGCGCGCTCGCGCTGGTCGGCCACGTCGACACGGTCTTCCCGCGATCGCTCGGCTTCCTCGAATTCTCGCGCGACCCGGAGCGCCCCGACGTGATCCGCGGGCCCGGCGTCCTCGACATGAAGTCGGGGCTCAGCGCGATCCTCTTCGCGCTGCGGGCGCTCCGCGAGGTCGATCCGGTCCGCTTCGCCGCCCTCCGCGCCCGCTTCGTCTGCGTCAGCGACGAGGAGGTGGGCTCCCCCAGCAGCGCCCGCGATCTCTACGGCGAGCTCGCGCCCATCACCTCGGCGGCCCTGGTCTTTGAGGCAGGTCGCGTCGCCGATCGGATCGTCACCGCCCGCAAGGGCGGCGGCCTCTTCACGATCACCGTCCACGGCCGCTCGGCCCACGCAGGCAACGACCACCGCTCGGGCGTGAACGCGATCCACGCGCTCGCCCTCCTGATCCCGGGGATCGAGGCGATGACCGACTACGAGCGCGGACTCACGCTCAGCGTCGGCCTCGTGAGCGGCGGCACCGCCAAGAACACTGTGCCCGATCGGGCGAGCTGCACCATCGACGCCCGCTTCGAGACCGTCGCCGACGCCGACGCCGTGGTCGAGCGCTTGCGCGGGCTCACACGCGACCCCTTCGCCGGCATCGAGGGCGTCCCCGAGCGTCTGCGCCAGATCCGCGTCGAGGTCGAGGGGGGCGTCACGCGACCGCCGATGGAGGCGACGCCCGCGAGTCAGCGCCTCCGCCTGCGCTACGAGGCCCACGCGGCCGCAGCGGGCCTCGGAGGCGGCGAGGCGCCCCGGCAGGGAGGGGGGTCCGACGCCAACCTCCTCGCGGCCCGTGGGGTGCCCTGCATCGATGGGCTCGGACCTGCGGGTCAATTCTTCCACCGCGTCGAGGAGTGGAGCAGCCTCGAGAGCCTGCGGCGGCGCACCCAGGCGCTCGCCACGTTCCTGGCGTGCGAGCCGGACGAGGAGCCGCGCGAGTGACGCCGCCGCGCTTGCGGCTCGTCGGGGCGCGTGCGAAAAAGGGCCCCATCGACGATGAGTGACGCCGACACCCTCGGCCTGCTGACGGCAGTCCTCTGCCTCATCGCCAGCATGTTCTTCTCGGGGTCCGAGACCGCGATCACCAGCCTCGACGAGCGGCGGGCGCGGCGGATCGTCGAGGAGGGCGGCTTTCGCGGGAAGGTGATGAACACCTGGGTCGACGATCCGGTGCGCGTCCTCTCGACGATCCTCATCGGCAACAACGTGGTCAACACGCTAATGGGCGCGGTCGTGACCGCGCTGGCGATCCGCCACCTCGGCGCCGGCCCGAGCGGCGAGTACGCGGTGGCGATCGCGGTCTTCGTGACCACGGCGCTCCTCCTGATCTTCGGCGAGATCACGCCGAAGGCGCTCGGGCGGGTCTACGGCGAGCGCGTCGCGGTGCCGGCCCTCTGGTTCCTCAACGTCCTCGCCAAGGTGCTGAAGCCGCTCCTCTGGCTGGTCAGCAAGATGACCAACGTGATGATCAACCGGCTGGTCGGCGACGCGGGCGCGAGCATGACCAACCGCGTGACCGCCGACGAGATCGGCTACCTGGTCGACGTCGGCCACCGCGAGGGCTCGATCCGCGCCGGTCAGGCCGCGCTCCTCCAGGGCATCATCCGCTTCGAGGACAAGATCGTCCGCGACATCATGGTCCCCTCCGATCGCGTCACCGCGGTCAACCGGGCGTGGGACGTGAAGCGCGTGCGCGACGTGGCGATGCGATCGGGTCACAGCCGCCTGCCGGTCTTCGAGGGCAGCATCAACAACATCGTCGGCGTCCTCCACATCAAGCAGCTGGTGGGCGTGCCGGAGACCGGCCACATCGATCGGGTGATGCGCCCGCCGGTGTTCATCAGCGAGTCGCTGCGCCTCCACGACCTCCTCCAGCGCTTCAAGGAGCACCGGGTCCACCTGGCGATCGTCGTCGACGACGCGGGAGACACCGCGGGCGTCGTCACCCTCGAGGACGTGCTCGAGCAGATCGTCGGCCAGATCTTCGACGAGAGCGACCGGGCGCCGGCGGTCCAGCAGGAGCAGCCGGGCTTCGCCTTCTTCGACGGGCAGGACAGCCTCACGGCCGTCGAGGAGCGCCTCGCCGTCGAGATCGAGGAGGAGATCGAAGGCGTGGTCAGCATCGGCGATCTCCTCACCCACCTCGCCGGCCAGATCCCGATCGCGGGCTCGGTCTTCGTGTGGGAGGGCCTCCGCTTCAAGGTGCTGGCCGCCGACGCGCGCCACGTGATCCGCGTGAGCGTCGAGCAGGTCGAGGCGGACGACGACGAGGACGACTAGCGGAGGGTGACGAGCGCGGGGTCGTGGAGGTGGGGGAGGGCGTTGAAGGCGGTCAGCGTCAGCTCCCCCGGGCGGTGCTTGAGCTCGGTGAGCGACGCGTTGGCGACCACGAAGGTGGCGCGCATGCCGTCCCAGGGGGCGAGCGCGTAGGCCCGGCGGACGGCGGCGCCGACCGGGCCCGCCGAGGTGATCATCGCCACCCGCGCGCCCTTGCCGGCGGCCGCGAGGGCGCGCTCGATCGCCGCCTCCACGCGCGCCTGGAAGGCGGCGTGAGGCTCGACCTGAGCGTCGAATTCGCCGGCGAGCCAGCGCCGCATCATCGCCTGGAAGAGCGGCTCGAAGGCGCGGAGGTAGGCCAGGCGATCGTCGCCGGCGGCGGCGATCGCCTCGAGGTGCGCGGCGATCGATGGGTCGCCGGCGAGCTCGGGGGCGCGCTCGCGGAGGATCGCCAGCGCCGGCATCTCGTCGAGATCGGGCTCGACGATCACTTCGGGCAGCGCGAGGCCGGCGGCGGCGGCGGCCTCGCGGAGGTGCCGGGCCGTGTCGATCTGGCGACGGAGCGGCCCGCTGTAGATCCGGTCGAAGCCCCGCCCCATCGCCGCCAGGTAGCCGCCGAGACGTCGCGACTGCTCGATGCCGGTCGGCGAGAGCACGTCGTAGTCGGCGGCGGTCAGCGAGGCCTGGCCGTGGCGGATGAGGACGAGGGTGCTCACCGGGCGGGTGTACGAGGGCAGGGCGCCCGGGTCAAGGCGCCCCGGTCAAGGCGCGTCAGGGCGCGAGCTCATCGTCGCTCGCGGTGCACGCGGCGATCCCGAGGGCGGCCTGGTACGCGCAGTTCCACTGCACGAGCTCGGCCGAGAGCGACGCGGCGGCCGCGGCGTCGCCGATCTGGACGGCGTCGACGAAGTCGTCCCACGCGCCCGCGTAGGCGGCGGCGTCGAAGCCCTGGCCGGCGATGCGCGCGCTCATGTCGGGGTCGATGAGTCGCTGGTAGGTGCGGCCCTCGAGGGCGCCCTCGTAGCCGGCGGGGACGCCGAGGAGGCCCGAGTCGATCGCGTCGGAGCAGTACTTCCGCGTGCGCTTGGCGAAGGCGATGTTCATCGCGGTGGCGATCGCGTCGACGTCGATGGTCGCGCCCGGGTCGCCGAGCATCCCCTCGACGAGTGCGATCCCCGGCGTGTTGCGGCCCTCGAGGCGGTCCTCGAGGATCTGGAAGAGCTCGAGGGCGCGGCGCGCGGCGGACCGATCGCCGCTGGCGGCGAGGGCGGCCTCGGCGAGGACCCGGCGGTGAGCAGCGGTGAAGAGGCTCTTCTCGATGACCTGCCGGGCCGGCGGGGTCTTCCAGTCGTCGACCGACGCGGCGCCTGGAGCACCGGCGATGCCGTCGTGACCGTCGGCGAAGGCGGCGTCGATCGACTGGGCGAGGCCGGGCTCCCCCGCGTCGGCCGCGAGCGAGGCGAGAGCGCCGGTCCAGAGGCAGTGGGCCTCGCTCCACGCGGCGTCGGGGTCGTCGACCAACGCCTCAGGGGCCGCGAGTTCGGCGCGGACGCGGGCGACGAAGGCTGCCTGGAGCCGGGGGACGACGCTCGCCCGGGCCTCGTCACCGCCGTCGGCGAGGGCCGCGAGGATCGCCGCGTCGTCGCCGCGCTCGCCGGCTGCGTCGCTGGCGAGCACGTAGTCCTGGAGGGGGCCGCCCTCGTAGGCGGCGGCGAGTTCGGAGGTGTTGGTCGCGGCGACGAGGGCGGGCCAGGCGGCCATCGCGTCGCGGCAGAGCTGGGAGGCGCGCTCGCCCAGCGCGGGTCCGTCGTCGGCCGCAGAGGTCGTCGAGCCCGATGATTCGGACGCGGAGCCGCTGGACGCGTCGTCGCCAGCGCAGGCCGACGCCGTGAGGAGGAGCACTGATGTGCT
>WBZL01002822.1_pt2 | contig 12259 bp, 8 predicted proteins | sample 5204291 | NCBI WGS metagenome assembly WBZL01 (sample SAMN12344345, study PRJNA552823) | activated sludge metagenome | biome: Activated sludge suspended growth; feature: Nitrification reactor; material: Wastewater; isolation source: activated sludge from nitrification reactor of wastewater treatment...
GGGGCTCGCCACCGTCTGCTCGAGGTCCGCGGCGCCCCAGGGCTCGCCGCTCGCCAGGCCTTGAGCGCTGAGCGCCGTCTCGCCGAGCCGGGCGACGAGCTGGGCGACGACTTCGGGGCCGAGGAGCAGCGGGCCACCGGCCGGGATGGCCGGCGCGACGCCCTCGGCCTCGCTCTCGGTGCGCAGCGCGCGGGCTCGCGCCAGCGTCTCCTCGACGGCCAAGCCCTCCCAGCTGCGTGCGGCACAGGAGGCGACGCCTGCGCCGGAACCGCGGCCGGCGAAGACGCTGAGGCCGACGGCCGTCGCTGCCAGCTGGCGGTTGAGGCCCTGGTTGTTGAGGACCACGGTGCGGGTGACGCTCCAGCGCAGGCGGGCGAGCTCACCGGCGCCGACGAGCTCCTGGAGGCGGCCCTGCGCGGCGGCCGGGGTGAGGGCGGCGAGCGCGGGATCGCAGAGCTCGGCGATCACCGGCAGGGGATCGTTCGGCGGCAGCCGACGCGGGGTGGCCGGCGGCTCGACGCCACGCGAGACGGCCAGGGCCAGGCGCAGGCCGCTCGCCAAGGCGAAGTCTTCATCGCGTTCCAGGCGGTAGCAGCCGGGTCGACCGCGGTCCACCACACGGACCTCGACGGCCTGGCGCCGCACCGGCTCGACAGGGCCCTGGCGCCGGCTGGAGCTGGCTTCGCTGAGGACGGTCTCGGTCCACACCAGCTCCGTCTCGTCGGCGACCGAGCCGGCGAGAGCCGCCGCCAACCGCTCGATGCGGTCGGCGAGGCCGGGCAGCTGGACCTCAACCTTCGCTTCGGTAGAGGAAGGCCTGTTCTTCGAGCCTGGCTCCGCGGGCGTCGGCGACGGCGAACCGGCCGCCCCCCCAGATCGCCGCGCTCGCGTAGGCCCCCGTCTTGTTGACCGCATAAATCTTCAGATTGAAGTTGGGGCGTCCGTCCTTGCGGCGGAGCCGGGGATCGCGCGTCAAGTGCGCGACGCGCTCGAGGGTTTTGAGGGCAGCTTCTTGCGGTGAGAGGCCCAGCCGCATGTTCTCGACCGTGCCGTGGCTGACGCAGCCGAGGATCGAAGCCTCGCCGCGGCCGGTGGCGCCAGCCGATCCGACATCGTTGTCGCAGTACAGACCGGCGCCCACGAGGGGGCTGTCACCCACCCGGCCGGGCACCTTGAAGAAGAGCCCCGAGGTGGTCGTGCAACAGCCGAGGTCGCCGTTGCTGGCCAGCGCCGAGAGGTGGATTGTCCCGGTGGGGCGGAACATGCCGCGGTTCTCCTCCAGGAAGCGGCGCACCGCAGGATCGAGGGCGGTCTCCGGCGGCTCTTCCCAATCGTCGAGGGCCGAGAGGTTCTCGCGCCAGTAGAGCCAGATCTTGCGCGACGTCTCGGTGAGCAGGTCTTCGTTCGGGAAGCCGTGCATGGTGGCGAAGCGCCGCGCCCCCTCGCCCACCAGCAGCACGTGGTCGCTGCGCTCCATCACCAGGCGAGCGACCTCCGCGGGCGTCCTGACGCCTTCGAGGGCGCCGACCGCTCCTGCCTTGCCGCTCGGCCCGTGCATCACCGCGGCGTCGAGCTGCACGACGCCGTCGAAGTTCGGCAGCCCACCGTAGCCGACGGTGTAGTCATTGGGGTCCAGCTCGACGACCTTGACCCCGGCGACGGCAGCGGCCACCGGGTCCTCACCGGCGAGCAGGCGCTCGCGGGCGATCCGCACCGCCTCGAGACCGTTGGCGCTCGAGACGGCAACCGGTCCGCCTGCGGCGGCGGGCGCGGAGCTCGCGGTGCCATTCGCCGGCGAAGCGCCGAGGCGCCGCGCCCAGGGCCAGGAGAGGCCGGTCGCGACGGTGGCAAGGAAGCTGCGACGGTTCATCGTGGTCTCCTCGCGCGCAGTGTAGCAACTCTCACCCCGGTTCCCTCTGGCTTGTCCTTTGCACAGAGTAGCTGCGACAATGTGGCGATTCCGCCGGGAGAGCTCAGACTTGCCTGCACCCCCTCCGTTCTCAGCCCTGTTCCGTCGGGCGTCCGGTCGATCGACCGGGGACGGCCACGACCTCTGGCGAGCACGGCTCCGTCGCTGCGGTGCCTCGGCGGGCCTGTCGCTGGCTCTGCTCGCTGCTGTCTCCGGGGTCCAGGCGCAGGGGGACGGGCTGGCTGCGGAGCGGATGACGGCCCTGCGGATGGCGATGGTCGAAGAACAGATCGCCCGCCGGGGGATCCACGACGAGCGCGTCCTCGCCGCGATGCGGGAAGTGCCCCGCCATGAGTTCGTCCCCTCGGCCTACGCCGCCCACGCCTACCGGGACCGCCCCCTGCCGATCGGCTACCAACAGACCATCTCGCAGCCCTACGTCGTCGCCTTGATGACCGAGCTCCTGCACCTCAACACCAAGTCGAAGGTGCTCGAGATCGGTACCGGCTCCGGCTACCACGCGGCCGTCCTCTCGCGGGTGGCGGGCGAGGTGTACAGCATCGAGATCGTCACCGACCTCGGCAAGCGCGCCCGCCACACCCTCGAGGCGTTGCGCTACGACAACGTCCAGGTGCGGATCGGCGACGGCTATCGCGGCTGGCCGGAGGCCGCGCCGTTCGATGCCATCGTGCTCACGGCGGCGCCGGCCGAGGTGCCCCAGCCGCTGCTCGACCAGCTCAAGGTGGGCGGCCGGCTGGTGGTGCCGGAAGGCCGCGGCGCGGTGCAGGACCTCCTGGTCCTCACCAAGACGAAGGAGCGCATCGAGCGGCAGAAGATCGCGGCGGTCCGTTTCGTGCCGATGACGGGCGAAGCGCAGAAGGGCCCCGGCCCCGGGCCGTGATGATGCGGGGCCTCGTCGTTGGCCTGGCAGCGATCCTGTTGGGCATCGCGCCCGCCACGCAGGCGGACGAATACGCTGCCGAGCGAGCGGCGATGGTGCACCAGCAGATCGAGGAGCGGGGGATCACCGATCCGCGTCTGCTCGACGCCATGCGCACGGTGCCGCGCCACCTCTTCGTGCCCGAGGCCTACCGGGCCGAGGCCTACGAGGACAAGTCGCTGCCGATCGGAGAGGGCCAGAGCATCCACCAGCCGTACCTGGTCGCCCTGATGACCTCCCTCCTCGACCTCGACGGCGGTGCCAAGGTGCTCGAGATCGGCACCGGCTCGGGCTACCACTCGGCCGTCCTCTCGAAGCTCGCGAGCCGGGTCTTCACCATCGAGATCAACCCACGTCTCGGCCGCCAGGCGCGAGAGAACCTCCGTGCCGCTGGCTGCCGCAACGTGCATGCGCGGGTGGGGGACGGTTACCAGGGCTGGGCCGACGAGGCGCCCTTCGACGCCATCATCCTCACCGCGGCACCCCCACGGATCCCGCAGCCGCTGATCGACCAGCTGCGGGTGGGAGGCAAGATGGTGGTCCCCGAGGGCGGCTTCGTACAGAACCTGGTGGTGGTGACCAAGACCCCGGACGGTTACGAGAAGAGGGTCACGGTGCCCGTGTCCTTGCCGCCCATGAGCGGCGAGGCGCAGCAAGGCAAGCCCTAGCAGGAGCAAGTCCCCCGGGGAGAACAAGTCCCGGGGAGGCGAGGGGGCGTGGGCGGCGGGGTAAGATCCCGGCCGTGCGCGAGCCAGCCTTTCCCGACCTGCGAAGCTACCTCGACCAGCTGCGGCGCGACGGCGACCTCGTGGTCGTCGAGGCCGAGGTCGATCCTCACCTCGAAGCTGCCGAGATCCACCGCCGGGTGATCGCTGCCGGCGGCCCGGCGCTCCTCTTCAGCCGGCCCCGCGGCGCCGCCTTTCCCCTCGTCACCAACCTCTTCGGCACTGCCCGCCGTGCCGAGCTGGCCTTCGGCCGGCGGCCGGCGGTCCTCATCCGGCGCCTGGTCGAGCTGGCCCAGACGCTGCTGCCGCCGACCCTGGCGAAGCTCTGGGGGGCGCGCGACATCGCCCGCGCTGCCCTCAAGATCGGTACCCGCACGGTGCGCCGGGCGCCCGTGCTCGAGGTGGTGGAGCGCGACGTACGGCTCGATCGTCTCCCCGTGCTCACCACCTGGCCGGACGACGGCGGCCCCTTCGTCACCCTGCCGCTCGTCTACACCGAGCACCCGGACGGCATCGGCCCCAACCTGGGGATGTATCGGCTGCACGTCCACTCGCCGACCACCACCGGCATGCACTGGCAGATCGGCAAGGGCGGCGGCTTTCACTACGCCGTCGCCGAGGCTCGCGGTGAGGCGTTGCCGGTGACCGTCTTCCTCGGTGGGCCGCCGGCCTTGATCCTCGCCGCCATCGCTCCCTTGCCGGAGAACGTCCCCGAGCTGCTGCTCGCCTCCCTGCTCGCTGGCGACAAGCTGCCCCTCGCCGCCGGACCGGGTGCCCACCGGCTGGTAGCCTCGGCGGAGATGGCGCTGATCGGCCGCGTCCCGCCCCGGCTGCGGCGGCCCGAGGGCCCCTTCGGCGACCACTACGGCTACTACTCCCTGCAGCACGACTACCCGGTCTTCGAGGTCGAGGCCCTGGCCCGGCGGCGTGACGCGATCTTCCCGGCGACGGTGGTCGGCAAGCCGCGCCAGGAGGACTTCTTCATTGGCGACTTGCTGCAGGAGCTCCTGGCACCACTCTTCCCGCTGGTGATGCCGGGAGTCGTCGACCTGTGGTCCTACGGCGAGACCGGCTACCACTCGCTCGCCGCCGCCGTGGTGCGCGAGCGCTACAAGCGCGAAGCGATGGCCGCGGCCTTCCGCATCCTGGGTGAGGGCCAGCTGTCGCTCACCAAGTTTCTGCTGTTGACCGATCGCCCGGTCGATCTGCGGGACTTCCGCGCCACCCTGGAGCACGTCCTGGCGCGCAGCGAGCCGGCGACCGATCTCTACGTGCTTGGCAACCTCTCGATGGACACCCTGGACTACACCGGGCCGCGGATCAACGAGGGCTCGAAGGGGGTCTGGCTCGGCCTCGGCGAGCCCAAGCGCGACCTGCCGCGTGTCTTCGCGCCCAGCGTGCCACCGCCGCCGGAGGTGCGCGACGTCCGCGTCTTCTGCGGTGGCTGCCTGGTGGTCGGAGGGCGGCGCTACGCCGACGATCCTGCCGCCGCTTCGCGCCTCGCCGCCCATCCGGCCTTCGCCGACTGGCCCTTGCTCGTGCTCACCGACGAGCCGGCGCGCGCGGCGCGCAGCCCGATCAACTTCCTGTGGACGACCTTCACCCGCTTCGAGCCGGCAGCCGACATCCACGCCGCCGGCAGCCGGGTGGTACGCCATCAGCTCTCCTACCAGGCGCCGATCCTCATCGACGCGCGCCTCAAGCCCGGCTTCCCGGCCGAGCTCAGCTGCCGCGACGACATCGCTGCGCAGGTGAGCCAGCGCTGGAAGGAGTACTTCCCGGCCGGCGGCGTCGAGATGGGAGACTCCGAGCGCGGCCACCTCGACGGCTGAGCCGGCCGGCTCAGCCGTCCCTTCCGACGACCAGGACTTCGACCTCATCGCCGAGGTCACCGGCCAGGCCGTCGAGTGGGTGGCGGCGCGGGCGCTCTGAGCGGGGCTACGCTTCCTTGGCCCGGAACTCGGCCATGAAGCTCGCCAACGCCTCGACGCTCTCCCGCGGCAGGGCGTTGTAGATCGAGGCCCGGATGCCGCCCACCGAACGATGGCCCTTGAGACCGTCGAGCCCTTGCGCCTTCGCTGCCGCCAGGAACCGCCCTTCGAGCTCCTCGGAAGGCAGGCGCCAGGTGACGTTCATCAGCGAGCGGCTGTCCGGCCGGGCGTGCGGCCGGTAGAAGCCGTCGCTGGCGTCGATCGCGGCGTAGAGCAGGGCGGCCTTCTCACGGTTGCGCTCGGCCATCGCGTCGAGCCCGCCGATCTCGCCGAGGAGCCAGCGGCTTACCAGCATCACGACGTAGATCGGGAAGACGGGCGGCGTGTTGTGCACCGAGGGCTCCGCGGCCATCACCTGGTAGGAGAGCATCGAGGGCAGGTTGGCAGGCGAGCGTGGAAGGAGCTCCTTGCGGACGAGGACGATCGTCACCCCGGCAGGGCCGGCGTTCTTCTGCGCCCCGGCATAGATCAGGGCGTGGGCGCCGAGGTCGATCGGCCGCGACAGGAAGTCCGACGAGGCGTCGCAGACCAGGAGCTGGCCGTCGCTCGCCGGCGCGCTGCCGATCTCGACCCCATGGATCGTCTCGTTCGAGGTGTAGTGCAGGTAGCCGCCGGACGGGTCGAGGTGCACCTCGCCGGCCGCCGGCACGCGGACGTAGCCCTCGGCCTTGCCGTCCCAGGCGCGGTGGGCGGTGAAGCCGAGCTTCTCGGCCTCCTTGACCGCCTTGGCGCTCCACGAACCGGTGACGATGTAGTTGGCGCTGCCGCCGGCGGGCAGCAGGTTGAGCGGCACCATGGCGAACTGCAAGGTGGCGCCGCCGGGCAGGAAGAGGACTTCCCATTCGTCGCCGGCCTCCAACAGCTGCTTGAGGTTCGCCGTCACCTCGTCGAGGACCTTTTTGAACGGCCCGGAGCGATGGCTGATCTCGAGCACCGACATGCCGACGCCGGGCAAGGCGAGGAGGTCGCGCTGCGCCTCCTCGAGCACGGGCAGGGGGAGGACCGCCGGTCCGGCCCCGAAATTGTGGATGCGTGAATGCACAGAAGGCTCCTTTCGGGGCGGATCTTACGGGTAGGGCGCAACTGCCGCAACGCGGCGACGGGTGGGGCCTCAGCCCCCAAGGGCGAGGCTGAAGATCCCCGGCAGCTTGAGCGGCGACGGCGCCTTCTCGAAGTCCGAGAGGCGCCGGGCGAGCTTGTGGGCGGTACGGTGGCTGACGAACCAGGGGGGCTTCGGCCAGGGCCGGAATGGCGCGCGGACGATCGACTTCTCGGCCCGCGAGAACATCAGCGTGTTGTGCACGACCCCGGTGCCGGACTGGATGTCGTAGAGGTCGGCCCCCGGGAAGGCACCCCAGGTGGTCAGCACCAGGCCATAGCCCACGGCGGCCCAGTGGTTGATCGCGATGGTGCCGTAGCGCAGGTCGAGCAGGGCGCGGTCGAAGGCCTCGGCCATCCCCGGAGCGGCGAGGCTCGACGGATGGACGAGGATGGTGGCGTTGAGCGTGCCCCACAACGTCTCGTTGGCGACCTCCACGGCGTGGGTGAGGAAGGCGGCGGGATCGCTCCCCGGCAGGGCCGACTCGGCGAACACCGAGGTGAAGGCCTCGGTGCGGAAGCAGAGCGGGTCGCCGTGCTCGGCGTCGACGCCGGCGATGAAGGTCCACGGCAGGCGCCCGAAGCTCGACTCGCCGTAGCACTCGGTCTGCGGGTAGGCGGCGACGAAGCGCTGCCAGCGCTCGGTCGCCCCCGGGTAGAAGGCGCGGCGCGTCGGCAGCGTCTTCAGCAGCTCGCGGACCTCGTCGAGGAGGCGCCCCCGGCCCTCCCAGGCGGTGTGGGTCAGCACCACGCGGGTGGCGTTGCAGTTGAAGCCGGCGTTGTTGGCCAGCATCGAGACGAGGTTCTCGGCCTGGAAGCGAAGGTCGGCCGCACTCCACGGGCCCGGTACCACGATCACCGGGCTGACGTTGCCGAGCTCGCTGGTCAGCCGCTTGCTGAGCCGCGGCCGGCGCTCTGCCTTGCGGCGGGCCCCTTCCTCGCCGGTGCCGAAGGCGATCGCCTCGACCGTCTTGTCCGAGCCGGTGATGTGGATCTCGTCGACCGCCGGGTGCTGGGTGAGGAGCTCGCCCACCGCCGCGCCGCCATAGACCACGCGCAGGAAGCCGGCCTCGACGAGGGGGGCCAGGCCCTCGGCGAGGAGTGGGCCGAGGTAGTCGTTGACCGGGTGGGCCTTGAACAGCACCACCTGGTTCTCGACGAACAACTTGTAGAGGGCGTCCATCGGGCCGATCGACGAGACGTTGCCGGCGCCGAGCACCAGGGCGACGCCGCCTTCGAGCTTGTCGCCGAAGTAGGCCGTGGCCTGCGAAGCGGCGACGTCCTCGACGCCGCAGCCGGGCTCCATCCACACCTCGGCGCTGACCCCGGGGTAGAACAGCCGGTCATAGGCCGAGGACGGGAAGACGCCGGCCACGGCGCGGCCCCCCGGCCCCTCCCAGACGCCTCCGGGCACGGCAGGGCGCTTGCCGGCGGCGATCGCCGCGAGCGACTCCTCGAGCAGGCGCAGGTTGCGCAGCACCAGGTAGGGGCCGGAGATCCACTCCTCGCCGGCGAAGGGGTTGGCCGGCGGGATGCCCTCGCCTTCGAGGCAGGCGTCCACCCAGCGGTCCGCCACAGCCGCGAAGCTCTGCCGCAGCCTGCCGAGGAGGGCCACCCGCGCCGCCGGGCCCACCGCCAGCCAGCGCGCGCTGGCGGCCTTCAAGGTGGCGAGGGCGGCATCGATCTCCGCGGCCGTCGAGTCCGGTAGACGGCGCGCAGCTTCGGTGGTCGCGGGGGCGGTGGGCTCGCTCGTCATCGCGTCTCCTGTCCTCAGGTCCGATCTCTCGGCAGCCGATCTCGGCGGCTCTCGCCAGGGGGAGGTCGGGAGCTATACTATGCTGCAATGCGGCACATCTTCCTGACCGGCTTTCCCGGGTTCATCGCCGGCCAGCTCGTCGAACAGCTCGCGAGCTCGGCAGAACGCTGGACCTTCCTCGTCGAAGGGCGCTTCGAAGCCCAGGCCAAGGCGCAGGCGGCGGAGCTCGCCGCGAGCCTCGGTCTGGCGCCCGAGAGCCTCGCCACCGTGGTGGGTGACATCACCCGCCCCGGCCTCGGCCTCGCGAGCGACACGGCGGCGCGGCTCGCCGCCGAGGTCGACACGGTCTTCCATCTCGCGGCCGTCTACGACCTCGCCGTGGGCGAGGCGGTGGCCCAGCGAGTCAACGTCGAGGGCACGCGGCACGTCAACGACTTCGTGCGTGGCCTTGCCAGCCTCGACCGTTACCACTACGTCTCCACCTACGCGGTCGCCGGCAAGCGGCGCGGCGTGGTCCGCGAGGCGGAGCTCGAGCACGACGCTGGCTTCAACAACCACTACGAGTCGACCAAGTACTTCGCCGAGATCGAGGTGCGCCGGCTGCAGGCCGAGGGCCTGCCGGTGTCGATCTACCGCCCGGCGGTGGTGGTGGGCAGCTCCATCGACGGCCGTACCGTCAAGTTCGACGGCCCTTACATGTTGCTCAAGGTGATGCGCCGGCTGCCCTGGCCGCTGCCGCGCTTCAACGTCGGCTCGCCCAAGGTGCGCTTCCAGATGGTGCCCGTCGATTTCATCGTCAACGCCATCGCCACCATCGCCCGCCGCCCCGGCACGGCCGGCAAGACCTTTCATCTCACCGACCCCGAGCCCTACACGACGGCCGAGATCTACGACCTCTTCTCGCAGGCGATGTTCCACGCCAAGAGCTGGCTGCGGGTGCCGGCGGCGCTGACCGGCGTGGTGGCGGCGAGCGGCATCGCCGAGCCGCTCGGCCTGCAGCGCCAGACGGCCCCCTACTTCGACTACCAGGCGAGGTTCGACTGCGTGAACACCCTCGACGCCCTCGATGGCAGCGGTGTGGCCGTGCCGCGTTTGGAGGACTATGTCGACCGCCTGGTCGCCTACTTCCTCGCCCACGAAGGCGACGGCCAGCACCGCTGACGCCCCGCCTCCCACCGGCGCTGTAACATCCCGCGAGCGCGCTCGGCCTCTCTCCGCACCCCTGGCGCGTGCGGCCTCGGCGGCAGCGCGCCGCAAACCCAGCTCTTCAGGTCACCAGGTCGAGCTGCCGTCCAGGAGCGACAACGGTTCCCTACCGCAAAGGAGGCATCATGCGATTCCGCCCCGCGCAGGCCCGGTTCGTGGTCATCCCAGCCCTCGTTCTCGGTGCCCTCTTCCTCGCCCCGGCGGTCGTCGAGGCGCAGCCCTTCGGGGCCTGGCTCACCCTCGCCGGGGCCCCCCAACACGGCTACATCGAAGTTCCCCACAGCGCCGCCTTGAACCCCACGACAGCGATCACCATCGAGGCCTGGGTCAACCTGCGAGATGCCGACGGCACCAGCGGTTGCAGCTCGATCGTCGGCAAGAACTGGCAACAGGCCTGGTGGGTGGGGATCTGTGGCACTTCGCTGCGCTCCTATCTCATGGGCAGCGGCTCGCAGCACACGTCGGGCACCATCCCCAACAACCAGTGGACGCACCTCGCCGTGGTCTACGACGGCGCCCACCGCTTCCACTACATCAACGGCGAGTTGATTCAGTCGTGGGCGGAGAGCGGGCCGTTGACCTCCAGCACCGCCCCGGTGCGGATCGGCAGCGACGTGCAGTGGGAGTTCACGCCGGACGGCACCATCGACGAGGTGCGGATCTGGAACGTGGCCCGCAACCTGAGCCAGCTCCGCAGCACCATCAATGTGCCCTTGACCGGCAGCGAGCCCGGTCTCGTCGCCCTTTATCGCCTCGACGGCAACCCCAACAGCGGCACCGGGGCCCACAACGGCACCCTGCAGGGAAGCGGGGTCACCTTCTTCACCTTCCCGGTGACCCTCAACTGTGGCACGAGCACCTCGACCTCGCTCTGCCTGCTCGATCACTTCGCGGTCTCGGCGCGCTTCCGCACCGGTGCTCCCGGCACCGCTGAAGGCACGGCCCAGGTGGTGAACTGCCCGAACGACGGCTCCGGCCTCTTCTGGTTCTTCAGCCCGGACAACTGGGAGATCCAGGCCAAGGTGATCGACGGCTGCGGCTTGAACGGCCGCTTCTGGGTGTTCAGCGCCGCCACCACCAACGTCTTCTACCGCATGGAAGTCCTCGACGTGCGGGCCGGTGTCAACAAGGTCTACTTCAACTACCCCGGCCCGCCGGCCCCCGCCGTCACCGACACCAGCGCCTTCGCGACCTGCCCGTAGCCGCAGTCCTCGCAGGCCACCTCGCGGGGTGCGGCGCGCCGTGCCCCGCGGGTCGTCCTCGCGGCAATCTCCGCTCTACACCCCCTACTGCCAGTCCCGTCCGGCAATCCCTCCGTACTCCTAACCTCTTGCTCGAGATCGCGCATCACTTCGAGTGAGTGGAGCGCACTGCGCCGTCCCCAAGGGCGTCGCCAGAGCGAGGAGGGTCGAGGAGTGCCATGACGGGCAGGCCCTGCGGCCTGCCGAGAAAGGGGTAGGTCCATGAGCCGCCTTCGCTGGTGTACCGGCCTGCTTTTCGTTCTCTTGTCCCCGACCGCGGGCGCTCAGCATGCGCCGCAACAGCTCTCCGAGAGGACGGCGACGGTCCCGATCGCCACCGTCAAGAGCAACGACAACCAGACTCACAACTGGGGAGGGGCCCGCGTGCTGCAGGCGGACGTCGCGCCGCCGTTCGGCGTCCTGGATGGCGCCGATCGCGTGTACATGTACGTCACCGGGGTCGACCTGCTCGAGAACCCGTGTACTCGGCGGGACCAGCTCTGGCTCTTCCAGAACCCGAACACGCGGCAGGAATGGTCCAGCGTTTACGACGAGGCGCCGGGAGTTCGGATCCTGCCCAAGCCCGACGCTCAGTGCACGGGCTGCACGGGACTCAACTGCGTGGGTTGCAAGAGCTGGGGAGACTACCTGTTCGGGACGCACTGGCCCTACCAGTGGAACGGGAAGTACTACCTCGTGGTCACGGCCTCGCGGCCGAACGCGGCTGCCTGCACCACGAACAGCGACTTCTTCCAGATCCTGCTGGGTGTGTCGAACGATGGGATCACCTGGACGTTCAGGCCCTTCATCAAGACGAGCTCCGCCCAGGCGCTGACCGGCATCACCTGGAAAGAGGTCTCGATCGAAGGGGTGCCGTATCACTGGGGCTACACCAACCCCGACAACCTGCTGCCTGGCCAGCGCGGTCTCGGTGGGATCCGCTTCCGGCACAACGCTTCTTCCTGCACCAACCCTCCTTGGTGCTTTGCGTCGTCGGGAGCGCTCGAGGTCTGGTCTTCGGGGCAGTGGGTGACGGTGCCCAGCTGCCAGAGCATCGGCGATACCAGTGGCTACGACTACTGCCTCTACACCAATCGCCTGGACCCGGTGGGTTCACGGATCAACCTGGACTTCATCGCTGGTGAAGGGCAGTCCCCGAGCCTGCACAAGCTCGCCCGGCACGGCGACATCTACGAGCTCTGGACGCACGGCGAGGCCAGCCCGAAGCCCAACTGTTGCCAGCTGGACAACAAGGTCGCAGCGATGCAGCTGCGCTATCGGCAGGTGTTTCCTCCCACCAGTCTCAAGCAGAGCTTGCAGTCCACCCTGGGACCGGTGTTCGACCTGGAGGAGGACCCCGTGTCGCCCGTCCGCTGCCAGCCTGGAGGCCAAG
>WBZL01004384.1_pt1 | contig 12259 bp, 12 predicted proteins | sample 5204291 | NCBI WGS metagenome assembly WBZL01 (sample SAMN12344345, study PRJNA552823) | activated sludge metagenome | biome: Activated sludge suspended growth; feature: Nitrification reactor; material: Wastewater; isolation source: activated sludge from nitrification reactor of wastewater...
CGAGGAGCTCGCGGACGCCTGTGCCGAGAGGGGATCCGGTGAGGTGCTGCTGGTCGCCGCGCCCGAGCCGCTCGTGGGGGCCACCTCGGCGCCGGTGGCCCCGGTCGCGGTTCTCTGACGTCTCGCCGTAGCGTGGGGTCGTGACCGACCCGTCCGTTCCGGGCCCGCCCGGCGATCCGCGCCGCTCCCCGTGGGATCCGCCCGCGGGGCCGCTCCCGTCCGCGCCTCCGGTGCCTCCGGTGCCCCCGGTGCCGTCGGGTGAGGGCGAGGCCCCGCCGTGGGGATCGTGGACCCCGCCACCGGCCACTCCCGGTGGACCGTTCCCGTCCGCCGGTGGGCCCGCAGGCGCGTCGGCGGGCGGCTCCGAACCGCTCCGCGGAGTGAAGGGCCCCCGCCACGGCAGCCCGCGGTTCTCCGGTCGGGGCATCCTGGCGGTGTTCGGCCTGCTCGGCGTCCTGGTGACCCTGGGCATCATGGTGCTGCTGGTGGTCCGCGTCCTCGACGGCGTCGGTGGCTCCTCGGCCGGCGACGCGTCGGACATCGACGGCCTCGTCACCACCGTTCCCGCCCCGTCCGGGCCGGCCGGGGTGTCACCCGCGGGGCCCGTCGGCGCCGCGGAGGCCGGGGCCTGCGCCGCGGACCGCGAGACCGTCAGCACGGCGGTCGAGGCGTATCACGTCATGAACGGCTCGTACCCGCCCGATGTCCAGTCCCTGCTCGACGCCGGCCTGGTCAGCTTCGACGGGCCGGTCGACATGGAGCTCCACATCAACGGCGACACGGTGGTGGTGGTCGGCACCGGCCCCTGCGCCGGTCGGTGAGCGAGCTGTGACCGATCGCGAGCGCACTTACTCCATCTGGCCGTTCCTGGCCGTGTTCCTGTTGCTGGGCGCGGTCGGTCTGGCCGGGATCCTCGTCGTCGGCAATCCCACCACTCCCACCGAGACCATCCCGGCGTTCACCACCACCAGCACCACGACTCCGTCGAGCACGGCGCCGGAACCCGCGGTGACCGTCCCCGGCGGGGCACCGGCTCCCGACGGGGTCAAGGGCGTGGTGGTCGCCGACGGGACCACCACGTACGACTTCCGGCGCCCGGCCGAACTGAGCACGGGCCCGCTGCGGGCCGCGGCTGCCCGCAGCCTGGTCACCGCCGGGATCGACGGGTCGTCGCTGGTGGTCGGGATCGCCTGCACCCTCTCCGACGACGAGGTGCTCGCCCGCATCGCGGTCACCGAGTCCACCGAACGGGTGGACGTGACGGCGGTGGTGGTCGATGGGGACGGCGGCTCGACCTGCTCGGCCGGGGCGCCGGTCCGTCAGGTCGAGATCCCCCTGGCTTCACCCCTCGCCGGCCGACCCATCACCGTCGCCGTCGCCGGCACCCCGGTCGCCGTGCCGCCCGCCTGAACGTCGCCGGAACGCTCCCGCCCGGACGGGTCCGTTTCCCTACACTGGCCCCGCGCCGAATCGGAGGACCTCTCCGAGCCCCGGGCGCAGGTGACAGGAGACGGACGTGGTCGAAGGTCGGACGCTCTGGGAGCTGATGGAGCGACGCGCCGAGGCCACCCCCGACGCCCTGATGGCCGTCGACGAGGACATGCGGACGCTGACCTTCGCCGAGCTGTGGTCCGAATCGGAGCGGACCGCGGCGGGGCTCCAGGCCTCGGGTCTGCGAGCCGGAGACGTCGTCACCTGGCAGCTTCCGACCTGGATCGAGTCGCTGATCCTGGTCGCGGCGCTCAGCCGGCTCGAGGTCGTGCAGAACCCGGTCCTGCCGATCCTGCGCGACCGCGAGGTCGACTTCATCACCGACCAGGCCGACAGCCGGCTGCTGGTGGTCCCGTCGCGCTGGAAGGGCTTCGACCACGAGGCGATGGCCCTGGCGATCGCCGAGCGTCAGGGCCGCGACATGCGGGTCCTCGTCAGCGACCGGGCGCTGCCCCAGGGCGACCCCACCCGGCTGCCGGATCGGGCCGAACCCCTCGACATGGCCGACCAGCCGGTGCGCTGGATCTTCTACACGTCGGGCACGACCGCCGAGCCGAAGGGCGCCCAGCACACCGACGCGTCGATCGCCGCGGTGGCCCGGGGCATGGGTCGACGCCTGGCGGTCATCGAGGACGACCGTGCCGCGCTGGTGTTCCCCTTCACCCACATCGGCGGCGTCACCTGGCTGTTCACCAGCCTGATGTTCGGCAACGCGCTGATCCTGACCGACACCTTCGACCCCGACGGCACCCCCGAGGTCCTGTCGCGCGAGGGCGTCACCCTGGCCGGGGCCGGCACCGTGTTCCACCAGGCGTACCTGGCCTACCAACGCAAGCACCTCCGACCTGTGTTCCCCCACGTGCGGGCCTTCCCCGGGGGCGGCGCGCCCAAGCCGCCGTCGTTGGTCGAGGAGCTGCGCGTCCTGTTCGACGCTCCCGTGCTGGCCGGCTACGGGCTGACCGAGGCCCCCATCCTGACCATGGCCGACGTGTCGGACCGCGACGACGAGCTCGCGGTCACCGAGGGCAAGCCGATGACCGGCGTCGAGCTGCGCATCCACCGCCTCGACGGCTCACCGGCCGCGCCGGGGGAGGAGGGCGAGATCCGCGCCCGGGCTCCGCAGATGATGCGCGGGTACCTCGACCCCCTGCTCGACATCGAGGCCTTCGACGCCGACGGCTTCTTCCGCACCGGCGACCTGGGCCGACTCGACGACCGGGGGAACCTGATCATCACCGGGCGGCTCAAGGACGTGATCATCCGCAAGGGGGAGAACGTCTCGGCCCAGGAGGTCGAGGACCTGCTGATCACCCTGCCGGCGGTGGCCGACGTGGCGGTCATCGGCGTCCCCGACCCCGACGCCGGCGAACGGGTATGCGCGGTGGTCGCCCTGGCCGATCCTGACGGGACCCTCGAACTACCCGAGGTGGTCGACCACCTCCGGGCTCAGGGCCTGATGGCCCAGAAGCTCCCCGAGCAGCTCGAGGTCGTGCCCGCGATCCCGCGCAACGCCACCGGCAAGGTGCTCAAGCACGTGCTGCGCGACGAGTTCAAGGGCTGAGACCGGGGGTTCCGCACGGTGCAGGCCGTGAGAGGCTGAGCCGATGTCCGCCCCCTCCGAGACCGGTTCCGCCTGGTCGATCCTGCCGTTGGACCCCGACGACGCCCCGACGATCGACGAAGTCCTCGCCTTGAACGAGCACTGGGTCCCCCACGTGGGCTCCATCGGTCGGGACGCCCTGCGGGCCCTGGTCGAAGCGGCGGACCTGGCGGTGGTGGCGGTCCCCTCGGGTTCCGGTGACGGTGGTGCAGTCGATGGGTTCCTGATCCTGATCGCCCCGGGCGCCGACTACGCCTCACCCAACTACCGGTACTTCCAGGACCGGCTCGACACCGGGGCCGCACCCGGCCCGTTCCGCTACGTGGACCGCATCGCCGTGTCGCCCCGGGCCCAGGGCCGTGGGCTGGGTCGGGTGCTCTACGACGCCGCCGTCGAGCGGGCGGTCGCGGTCGGGGCGGCGGAGGTGACCTGCGAGGTGAACCTGGAGCCGCCGAACCCCGACTCGCTGGCGTTCCACGATCGGTTGGGCTTCGTCCCGGTCGGGACCCAGTGGACCTACGACGGGACCGTCCGGGTGCAGCTGATGGCCCGGCGGTGCGGGTGAGGCCGTCGGGCCGGCTACAGTTTGATGAGAATTCGGCGGCGCCACAGCTGATCGGCGATCACCCAGGCCAGCACGATCCACAGAACCGACCAGAGCACCGACGCCACCGCGAGCGGCACGACGTCGGCCATGGCTCTGACCACAGCCAGCCTCACCCGGTCCGGGACGAGGGCGGCCAGGGCGCTGCAGGCGACGTAGACCGCCAGCGGGTTCGCCCCCAGTTCGCGGAGCCACTCGAGCGGACGACGGATCGCCCGTCGATCCACCAGCCAGTACATGGCGAGCGTGATCGCCGCCGATCCGGCCGCTCCGACGAGCGCGTAGCTCGGCGTCCAGAGCCGCTTGTTGATCGGGATCCAGGGGACGAGCAGCACTCCGACGGCCAGGGCGCCGAGGGTCCACGTCGTCAGACTGCGCACGATCCGACGGTGGTCGCCGGTCCGGAACCAGCGGCCGACCCATGCCCCGACCAGCACGTTGAACACCGAGACGACCGCGACCGGCAGACCCTCGGCGGTCTCGCGTCCGTACAGGAACCGGTCGACGGCCTGGTCGAGGGTGTGCCCGTCGGCGAACCCCCACGCCAGGCCGAACCCGGCGGCCGCGACCAGGATGGTCACCCCGACCGCGTACTGGGCGCGCCGGGGCAGCAGCAGGACGAACCACGCCAGCAGTGACGTCACCGCGATGTGCTGCAGGACGCCGGCGAACACGAGCTGGTGCTGCTTGAGGGCCGACAGCCCGACGCCGAGGGCGAACAGGATGGCGCAGCGTCTGGACATCGGTCCGAACGCGTCCATGAAGGACCGCCCGGGCCCCGGTCGCTGCCGGGTCGACAGCGTGCTCGACACCCCGATGCAGAACAGGAACAGCGGGAAGACCAGATCCGCGACCGAGAACCCGTTCCACTCGGGGTGGCGCAGCCAGCCGGGATGGCCGGGGTTGATGCCCTCGTTGTTCACCGCCAGCATCGCGGCCACCGCGAGTCCCCGCGTGACGTCGAGGGAGACCAGCCGCGTGGGGTTCGTGCCGGCCCGAGGCAGATTCGCTCCGGACGACGGGACGGATGTCGGTGCTGACGACGGCGGGTGCGGCGCGGGCACCCGGCCACGGTAGGACGGGGTCGGGGCGCGAGCGGGGCGCGGGTCCCCGGTCCGCGGCGTGGTCACAGCTACCGTGCGCGGTGCTGGGACATCGGAACGATCGTGGCTCCAGCGGGGGCGGCGTCAAGCGAAGGAGTCCTTGCGTGGACGACCAGATCGGCAAGAAGCTCGGCGCCGAGTTCATCGGCACCTTCCTGTTGGTGTTCGGCGGCTGCGGATCGGCGATCTTCGCCGCCGCGGCGCTCGGAGCCACCAAGGGCATCCTCGGCATCGGCGGCGCCGAGCTGCCCGCGGCGGGGGTTGTCAACTACGGCATCGGCTACCTGGGCGTCGCCCTGGCCTTCGGTCTCACCGTCGTGTGCGGCGCCTACGGGCTCGGCCACGTGTCCGGCGGTCATTTCAACCCGGCGGTGTCGGTCGGCCTCGCCACCGCCAAGCGGTTCGCCTGGAAGGACGTGCCGGCCTACGTCGTGACCCAGTGCCTCGCGGCGATCGCCGCGGTCGCGGTCCTGTGGGCGATCCAGGCCGGCCGGCCCGGCGGGTTCACCATCCGCCAGGGCTCGTTCGCCTCGAACGCCTACGGCCAGGAGAACGGCCGCATCTTCTTCGACCTGCCCGCCGCGTTCATCGCCGAGCTGGTGCTGACCGCCCTGTTCGTCATCGTGATCCTGGGCGTCACCACCAAGGCGGCGTCCAAGGCGCAGGCCGCCCTCGGCATCGGGCTCATGCTGACGCTGATCCACCTGATCAGCATCCCGATCACCAACACGAGCGTGAACCCGGCCCGCTCGCTCGGCCCGGCGCTGTTCGAGCGGGGCACGGCGCTCGGCCAGCTGTGGCTGTTCATCGTCGCCCCCGTCGTCGGCGGCGCCCTCGGTGCGGTGGTGTGGAAGCTCGCCACGGGCGGCGACGAGACCCAGACCGGCGAGTCCGAGGCCCAGGGCGTCGAGCTCACCTGACCCCCCCCCCCCGTTCTGTTCGTTGTTTCACACCCCCAGGGTTGTGAAACAACGAACAGAACGGGGGTTTGGGGGGAGGTGCGCGGGTTCCTCTAGCATCTGACGACCCGTCAGGTCACCGAGAAGGGGAGTCACCCACCATGGGCATGTTGGACGGCAAGGTCGCGATCGTCACCGGAGCGGGGCACGGCATCGGCCGCGGCCACGCGATGGAGCTGGCCAAGCACGGCGCGACCGTCATCGTCAACGACCTCGGCGGATCGGTGACCGGCGAGGGTGCGGGCCGCGACGCGGACCTGACCGTCGACATCATCAAGGCCCGGGGCGGTCAGGCGGCGCCCAACTACGCGGACGTGTCCGACAACGACCAGGCCGGCGAGATGATCGCCCAGGCCGTCAACGACTTCGGACGACTGGACATCCTGGTCAACAACGCCGGCATCGTCCGCGACGGCTCGATCTTCAACATGTCGGTCGACGACTTCGACGCCGTGCTCAAGGTGCACCTGCGCGGCACGTGGATCCCGTGCAAGCACGCGGCGCTGCACTGGCGGGCACTCAACAAGGACACCGGCCAGAAGGTGAACGGCCGGATCATCAACACGGTCTCGGGTGCGGGGCTGACCGGCAACTTCGGCCAGTCGAACTACGCCCCGGCCAAGGCGGCCATCGCCAGCCTCACCCAGACGCTCAGCCTCGAGCTCTACAAGATGGGCGTCACCGTCAACGCGGTCGGTCCGGCCGCCGCGACCCGCATCACCGGCACCATGCCCAACGCCCCGGCGGTCATCGAAGCCGATGAGATCCCCGAGGACGAGTGGAACCGCATGGACCCGGCGGTGTCCTCGCCGCTGGTCGCCTGGCTCGCCTCCGACGAAGCCGATCACGTCACCGGCCAGATCATCCGGGCCGTGGCCGAGAACATCATCCTGATGAAGGGCTGGGCCGACGGCCCGACGATCAACAACAAGGGCCAGCGCTGGGACGCCACAAAGCTGGGCCAGCAGCTCGCCACCGACGTGTTCTTCACCCGGGCGCCGGGCCTGCGCTACTGAACCTGGGAACATAGGGGTCGCGATCGACACACCGTGTCGACTCCACACCCCAGAACGCCCAGGAGACCAGGATGACCCGCGACATCCTCGACGAACCGGGCCCGGCACGCTTCGCCGAGTCCTACCCGAGCGTCGGTGCGGCGATCGGCCTGGCCGTGCTGCACCGCTCCACCGGGCTGCGCGGACGCATCGACAAGTTCACCGGCGACATCGTCCAGATCCGCGACCCGGCGGGCCGCGAGCACCGCTTCCGCAACCGACCGGGGGCGTTCGCCGTGGCCGGCGAGACCGTGACCCTGGTGCGACCCGCGCCGCCCCCGACGACAGCGACGGGAACTCTCCGGCGGACCGCGGCCGGTGCGCTCGTGTCGGTCGAGCACACCGCGCGGGTCGCCCAACCGTCACGGCTGTGGGTGGAGGGCAGCCACGACGCCCGCCTGCTGGAACGGGTGTGGGGCGACGACCTCCGCGACCTCGGCATCGTGGTCGAACCGATGGGCGGCATCGACGACCTCGTCGCCGCAGTGGCCGAGTTCGACCCGGGGCCCGACCGCCGGCTGGCCGTTCTGGTCGACCACCTGGTCCCGGGCTCCAAGGAGACCCGCCTGGCCCAGCAGGTGGAGGGACCGAACGTCCTGGTGGTCGGGCACCGCTACGTCGACGTGTGGCAGTGCGTGCGGCCCGTCGCGCTGGGGTTCGACGCCTGGCCCGAGGTTCCTCGGGGTGAGGAGTGGAAGGCCGGGGTGTGCGCCCGGCTGGGATGGGGCGACCCGCAGGACGGCTGGCGGCGGGTCCTGGCCGCGGTCGACACCTTCGCCGACCTCGAGCCCGACCTGGTCGGAGCCGTGGAGCGCGCCCTCGACGTGCTCGCAGCCGAGAGCTGAGTCGCACGGTGGCCGACGGACGGACCGTCGAGGACCTGCTGGCCTCCCGCCTGCGCCGGCTCGGAGTCCGACGCACCTACGGGTCGGCCCTCGGCGACCTCGACCACGTGCCGGTCGACGATCCCGACCTGGCGGTGCTGCTGGCCGACGCCGACGGCCGCATCGGGCACGTCGACGGCTCGGGTCGGCTCGGCGCGGCCACCCTGGCCGGGCCGATCCTGCACCTCAGCTCGTCGCCGGGCGGAACCGCGCCGCTGCAGACGATCGGATCGGCCGAGGAGCTCGTCGAGGCCCTCGCCGACCCTCCCGGCCTGAGCGTCCCCGGAACCCTGGCCCTGCACCTCGACCTCGACCTCCACGAACCGCTCGACGCCGAGCCGGTCCCCGAGTCGGGTGGGGACCGGTCCGTCGTGCTGCTGCTCGACCCGTCGCTCGCGGGAATGCGGATCCTGGTCCTGGCCGGCCCGGGGGTCGTGCGCACCTACTCCCACGTCGGGCTTCGGGACCTGAGCCGCGCCGCCGGGGCGCCGATCCTGGCCACCTACGGGGCGATCGGCCTGGAGCGCTGGGACAGCCCGTACCACGCCGGCGTCGGCGGTCTGCAGACCCGCGACCTGCACCTCGGCGGGCTGGACGATGCCGACCTCGTCATCACCACCGGGCTCGACCCGGCGGAGCTGCCGTCCGGGCGGCTGGATCGGCTGGTGGTGCAGGACGTCCCGCCCCGTCAGCTCGGCGCGCTGCTGCGCGACTGGCCGGCGCGGGGTCCCGAACCGCAGGACCGGCCGTCGGTGCGCGGGGCACTCGGCCCGGTCCTCGCTCCGTTGTGGGAGGCCGACGGCGCTCCGCTGAGCGGGGCCCGCGCCGCGCTGCACCTGGCGGGCGCCCTGCCCGACGACGGCGTGGTCGTTGCCGATCCCGGACCCGCGGGGTTCTGGGTGGCCCGGGCGACGCCGTCGTCGTTCCCCGGTTCGGTCTGCGTGCCCGCCACGGCGGAGCCGGGGTTCGCGGCGGCCGCGGCGGTGGTCGCCGCGCTCGACGGTCGTCCGTGCCTGGCCGTCACCGACGAGGCTGGTGCCGATCACCCGGTGACCCGGGCCCTGGGCGACCTCGCTGCGGGGCTCGGGGTCCGGTTCGGGATGCAGGTGTGGGGTGCCGTCGGTTCGATGGCCTCGGCCGACGACCACGTCGAGCTCCTCGGTGAGCTGATCGGCCCGGCTGACGGAACTGCGACCACCGGGTCGGCGGCGCCCAGGTTCGCGCCCGTCCCGGTCGACCTGTCGATTCCCGACGAGCTCATCGAGCGGGCCGGCGAGGTCGTGGCCTGGGTCGATCGGGACTGACCGCCACCCCGAAACGAGAACGCGTTCCAGAAATCTGGGAGACTGGTCCGGTCGACCCCGCCGGGGCGACCGCACGCCGGGAGCACCGGCCGAGAGGGAGCGAAGTGGTGACAGCGAACGGGACGCTCACCGAGTCCCAGCAGGCGCGCCGCACCCGGATGCTGCAGGCGGCCGAGGAGCTGGCCGTGCAGGGCGGCTGGGACGGTGTGCAGATGCGTGAGGTCGCCCAGCGCGCCGAGGTGGCGCTCGGCACCCTGTACCGCTACTTCCCGTCCAAGGAGCACCTGCTGGTGTCGGTCATGTTGGACGAGGTCGGTCAGCTCGCCGACCGACTGTCGGTCCGGCCGCCCCGGGGTGATGACCCGGTGGAGCGGGTCAACGACGTGCTGCGGCGCGCCAACCGGGTGCTCAACCGCCAGCCGGACGTCACCGTCGCCATGATCCGCGCCCTGGTCGCCGGCAACCCCGACGTGGCGCCGGTGGTGTCGCAGGTGCGGGCGTCGATGCGGCGCATCATCTCCGACGCGCTGGAGGTCGAGGGCGACGTGGTCGCCATCGATCTGCTGACCGACGTCTGGTTGGCCGCGCTGGTGAGCTGGATCACGGGCGTGGCCACGGCGGACCGGGTGGTGGAGCGCCTCGAGGAGGCGACCGGAGTGCTCCTCGGTTGAGCGCCACGGGTGCGCGGCGCGGGTGAGCGACGGCTGGTCTCAGGCGCCCCGTCTCCAGGTCATGCTGGCTCCCTCCACGCTCAGCGAACCGAGGGGCACCGATCCGCCCAGGTCCATGCCGCCGGGCCGGGAGTCGACGGTCCAGGTGTCGTGGTGCTCCGGGACGGTGTCGACCGACACCCGCAGCAGATCGGCCACCGCCCGGTCAGTGTTGCCACGGCCGAGCGCCCCGATGGCGTCCCGGGTGGAGCCCAGCGCGGATCCGAGCTGATCGGTCGAGAACGTCGATCGGCTCACCAGGGTCTGGCCGGGGGCCAGGCCCGCGACGCCGGTGCTGCTCACCGTGACGACCACCGGCGCGCCCTCACGGTGGCCGCGCCGGTCCTCCAACGGCACGTCGACGCGCAGCGACACCTCGGCGCCGGCCTCGGGTCGTGATCCGGCCGGCAGGAACCGCGACGACAGCGCCGCTCCGAACGACCCGTCGGCGCTGAGCACCGCCCAGGACCGGTCGCCCTCGGTGGCGGTCCCCACCGAGACGGTTCCCTCCGCCGTCGCAGACCCGCGACCGAGGCGGCCTCCGGGCCCGGACAACGCGACGAGGACGGAGCCGTCGACGGCGACCCCGATCAGCGTCTCGGTCCGATCCGGTTCGACCGGTGTGAGGTGGGGCACGTCGACGCCCACGGCGGAACCGACGACGTTCAGCACCGAGCCGGCGGCGGAGAGCGCGGATCCCGCCGGCCCGAGGGCCGAGGTGACACCCTGCTCGGCGGCGACGGCGAGCAGCGTGGCGGTCACGTCGTCGCGGTCGACCAGGTACGAGCGGGTCTCGGTGCCCTGGATCCGGGCGTCGCCGGCCACGGTGACGCCGACGTCGACGCGCCGGTCCGACGTGCCCGCCGACGCCGTGGCGCCGGCCGCGGCGCCGACGCCCACACCCCGGCGGCGTTCGAGGGTGATCAGGGTGCGCTCACCGGCGTCGGCCAGGGTGACGGTCCCCCCGACGAGAGCCGACCACATCCCGACCGAACCCCGCAGCGTCCCGGACCAGGTGGTGCCCCGGTCCAGGTCGGAGGGCAGCCCGGTCGCGGCGTGGGTGCCGCCGTCGCTCGCCGACACCCGTCGCTGCTCCGCCGCGTGCCGGCGGACCGCGGCGGCCAGCTCGCCGAACCGGTCGGCCCGGCTCCGCAGGTCACGGCGGTGGCGCTGCTGCCACTCCCGCCGGAAGCGGTCCGCGTCCCGTCCGTGCCAACCGGAGCGGGCCAGGGTGCCGTCGATGCGCGACGCGGAGCGCCGGAGGGAGTCGGAGGCCCGGCCGAGCTGGCCGGCCAGGTCCTCGAGGGCCGCCACGTCGGCGCCGATCCGTGCCATGGGCCCGACGGTACGGAACGGATCGGCGTGGGTCACCGGGGACCGGTCCCCGTTGACGACCGGGCCGATCCGTGTCAGGTCGCCGGGCCCGACCCCGGATCAGTCGAGTCCGAGCACCCGGGCGGCGTTGTCGCGCAGGAACTTGGGCCACACCTCGTCCTTGAGCGGGACGTCGGGCAGCTCCGACATGATGCGCTCGTAGGTGAGCCCGGCGGGGAAGTAGCCGGCGTAGATGACCTTGTCGGCACCGCGGGTGTTGGCGTAGTCGATGATCGCCTTGGGGTAGTACCGGGGAGCGAAGGCCGAGGTCGAGTAGTAGAGGTTCGGCCACTTCAACATGAGCTTGACCGCGAGCTCCTCCCACGGCTCGGCACCGTGGCGCATCACCACCTTGAGCTCGGGGAAGAACCAGCACACCTCGTCGAGGTGCTCGACCTTCTGCGGCTCGAGCGGGATGCGTGGACCGGGCACGCCCACGTTGACGAAGATCGGGATGTCGAGCTCCACGCAGGTGGCGTAGATCGGGTAGTAGGGCGCGGCGTTGATCGAGGTGCGGCACCCGGCGGGGAACGTGGTCAGCGCCACCAGCCCGAACTCGTCGTGGTAGCGGCGGATGCGTCGGATCTCCTCCACCCCGTTGCGGGGGTCGATGTCCAGGCACGGCAGGAACCGGTCCGGGAAGGTGCGCGCGGCGCGGGCGGGATCGTCTCGGGTCGGGTTGCCGACGTTGATCATGGCCCGGGCGACGCCGAATCGGTCCATGTTGTAGAGGGTGACGGCCACCGGATCGGCATCGGCGTCGATCTCGGCGGGGATGTCCTTGAACATGTACTGAGCCGGCATGGTGAACGTGCCGCTCTCCTCGTCGCGGAGGTCCGCGGCCAGGAACTTGTAGATCTCCCGCCGGTCGTGGCTCGGAAGGCCGATCATGGTGTCGATGATCTCGATGTTCTTCGGCATGCCCATGACCTCAGACGCTACCGCCGCCGCCGGAGGCCGCTGATGGTGCGCCCGTCGTGGCGGCGCTTCTGGGACCTGCTCGGCGCCGGCGACGGCGCTCCCGCAGGTCGGACCCACGGTGACCCGCCGTCGGCCAACGGGGCGTCGTCGCTGCACCTGCGCTGGGACCTCGACGACCGCCCCGGGTGCCGCGAGGTGTCGGTCACCCTCGAGGTGCTGCAGCCGCCGACGGTCGACCGGCTGTACTTCTGGGC
>WBZL01004385.1_pt1 | contig 12255 bp, 7 predicted proteins | sample 5204291 | NCBI WGS metagenome assembly WBZL01 (sample SAMN12344345, study PRJNA552823) | activated sludge metagenome | biome: Activated sludge suspended growth; feature: Nitrification reactor; material: Wastewater; isolation source: activated sludge from nitrification reactor of wastewater treatment...
CCGCCATCGCGCCGTCGCCCCGCCACACCCCGGGCGCGCCCTTCTCCCCGCCGCCGACCGTCACCATCAGCGCGCCCGTCGGCATGAACGACGCCCGCCCCGGGACCTCGATCGGCGCCGCCTCGAGCGCCCCCAGGTCCCAGCTCCGCGACCGCCGGATCGACCCCGCCCCCCGGCCCTCGCTCGAGCTCGCCATCAGCGCCCCCGAGTCGGCGCGCCAGCTCAACCCGTTCAGCGCGCTCCCCTGCCCGCCGATCTCGATCGGCGCCCCCGCCCCATCAATCGTATGAACTCGCACCAATCCATCGCGGTAGCCGATCGCCACCTTCTCCCCGTCTGGGCTCAGCGCGAACTCGCGGACCTGCGCCCCCTCGCGCGCCCCCAGGGTCACCGGCGCCCCCTGGCCGTCGCTCCGCCACACCAGCACCGACGCGTCGCCGTCCTGCGTCACCACCCGCGACCCGTCCGGCGTGAACGCGACGTCCCGCCACCCCGGCAGCACCGCGCTGGCGATCGGCCCCTCCAGCGCCTCGACGGCCGAGAGCCGCCACCCGCGGAGCCGCTCGGGGTCCTCCACCTCGCGGAGGAGCGCCACCGACGACGTCGGGTCGTCGACGTGCTCGCTCCGCCCGGCGCTGTCGAAGCGGCGGAGCGCCGCCAGCCGCAGCGCGTCGCGGGCCCGCGAAGCCTCCGCCTCGCTCCGCGCCGCCTCCACCTTGAGGCCGTCGAAGGCACGATCACGCGCCGCCTCGGCCGCGATCTTCGCGCTCTCCTCGGCGGCCGCCCGCTCGCGGGCGTCGGCCGCGAGCCAGCCGAAGCCGACCACCGAGGCCGTCACCGCCGACACCGCGACGGCGGCGCGACGGAGCCCGCGGGCCCGCGCGTCGGGGTCGAAGGCGAGCGCCGCCAGGAGCGCGTCCATCGACCGCCAGCGCTCCTCCGGCCGCTTCTTGAGCCCGCGGAGCGCCACTCGCTGCAGCCACCCTGGGACCTCGGACCTCGCCGGGACCTTCGGCTCCTCGTGGAGGACCGCCAGGACCAGGCTCGCGACGTCCGGGCCGCCGAAGGGGCGGACGCCGTGGAGGGCCTCGAAGAGCGCGACCGAGAAGGCGAAGATGTCCGCCGAGGCGTCGCTCGCGTTGCGCTCGAAGCACTCCGGCGCCATGTAGGCCGGCGTCCCCAGGATCATGCCGGTCGCCGTCAGCGGCGTCGCCAGCTCCGACCCCATCGCGTCCAGGTCGACGTCGCCCGGACGGAGCGCGAGGGCCTCCTCCGACTCGATCGCCCGCGCGAGCCCGAAGTCGCCGACCAGCACCCGCCCGTCCGCGCCGATGAACACGTTCGCCGGCTTGAAGTCGCGGTGGACGAGCCCGGCGGCGTGGGCGGCCGCCAGCCCCCGGCCGGCCGCGAGGAAGACCCGCTGGACCTCGCGCCAGCTCCGCCGCTCCGCCGCCAACCACTCCGAGAGGTCGACGCCGTCGATGTACTCCATCGCGACGAAGAGCTGCTCGCGGAGCTCGCCCACCTCATAGACCTGGACCACGTTCGGGTGGGAGAGGCGCGCCATCGCCTGCGCCTCGCGGAGGATCCGACCGCGCCCCTCGACCGACGCGTTGGCGATCGATCGCGTCAGCTTGATCGCCACCTTCCGGTCGAGCTTGGGGTCGTAGGCCATGCACACGACCCCCATCCCGCCCTGCCCCAGCTCCTTGAGGAAGGTGTAGCGGCCGATCGTCGGCGCCTGCGTGAGATCGCCGAAGAGCGAGCGGTGGATCCGCTCGCGAGTGAGCCGCTCCGCCACCTCATCCTCGCCGGTGTCCGACCCCCCGACCTCCGTCGCGTCGGTGTCGACGTCGCCCTGCCGCGCGCCGGCCAGCGGTGGTTGCACCATCGTCGGAGCGTAGCGGTCTCGCCCCTCCCACGGGAGCCCCTCTTCGGCGGCGAGGCGAGTGGTGCGCGCGAGCCCACGCGGGCGCGGCGAATCGGCGAGCTTGTCTCGGATCAATCCCATGGTCGGCGACCTCCGGGGGAACGGTGCCCGCAGGGTCCCCGCGGGATTAAGTCCGCCGCAGCTCCGCCGACGATCGACCGCCGATCGGCGTCCTCGGGCCCTCAGCGCCCGCTGGAGGCGTCGCCCCCCCCGCGGATCCTGCTATGGTCGACCGCGGTGGACCTCGGCGACCCGAGCGATCGCGCGCTCCTCGACGCCTGGCGCGCCGGCGACCGGCGGGCGGGCTCCGCCCTCTTCGGGCGCCACTACCCCCTCGTCAACCGCTTCTTCCGCTCCAAGGTCGACGCCTCGGACGTCGCCGACCTGATCCAGAACACCTTCGTCGCCTGCGTCGAGGGCCGCGAGCGCTTCGAGGGGACGGGCGCCTTCAAGAGCTACCTCCTCGGGATCGCCTACCGCCTCCTCTGCCACCACTACCGGAGCAAGCGGCGGATGGCCGCCCGCATCGAGTTCGCGTCGGTCAGCGCCGCCGACCTCGCGCCCTCCCCCACCGAGGACATCGCCGAGCGCCAGGACGAGCGCCTCTTCCTCGCCGCGATCCGCATGATCCCGGTCGAGCACCAGACCCTCCTCGAGCTCGTCTACTGGGAGGAGTTCACGGCCGCCGACGCGGCCGCCGTCCTCGGCATCCCCGTCGGCACCGCCAAGTCACGGATCCGGCGGGCCCGCGAGCTCCTCCGCGAGGCGCTCGCCGCCCTCGCCGAGAGCCCCGCCGTCCTCGAGAGCACCCTGACCCGCCTCGACGACTGGGCCCAGCGCCTCCGCGCCGACCTCGAGCCCGACGACGCCTGAGCGCGGGCCCGCCGGCGCGAGGCCGGTGGAAGGACCTCTCGGACATGTCCGACGCGACATCATCGACACCGCGCCCCCCGGGGCCGGCCGCGAGGCGCCGGCGCCGAGGAGCGCGACGAAGTCCGGTCGAACGCCGAACGTCGTGGATGCTCACCTCATTGTCGACGAACGCGCGCACCTCCTCGCCCACGCAGATCCCGCTCGGCCGGCGGCCCGCCGACCCTGGCGACGGTGTCGACCTCGACGAGCGCCTCGCGAGGCGCGCCGCCGCCCCCTGCCACTCGCGTAGAATCACCGCCATGCCCCGCCCGAGCCCCCGCCTCGCCCTCCTCGCCGCCGCCCTCGTCGGCCTCGCCTGCACGCGCGGCGGCGGCAGCGACGACGCCCAGGAGAAGCTGAGCGAGGCGAAGGTCGAGCTGCGGACCGCGATCGACGAGCTCGGGGAGGCCCGCCGCGCCCTCGCGGACGCGAGGGCCGACCTCGACCGCGCCCGCGCCGAACTCGACCGCGCCCGCACCGACCTCGAGCGGGTCGCCGACCGCGCCGCGGCGACGCCGACCGGCGATGCCCCCCTCGTGGACCTCCCGCCCGCCGACCTCACCCTCGACCCCGCCATCGTCGCCGCCCTCCAGTGCCCCCAGGAGGCCCGCTGCTCGATCCAGCGCGCCGCCCTCGAGCGCCTCCTCGCCGACCCCGCGCTCCTGGTCCGTCAGGCCCGGGTCATCCCGGCGATGAAGGAGGGCGAGGCCCGCGGCTTCAAGATCTTCGGGATCCGCTCGAACTCGCTGCCGAAGCTCCTCGGCTTCAAGAACGGCGACCTGATCGGCGCCGTGAACGGCCACGAGCTCCGCACCATCGATCAGGCGCTGGCACTCTACGAGGAGCTGCGGAAGATGAAGACGATCGACGTCACCGGCGAGCGCCGGGGCCAGCCCTTCACCGTCACCCTCACCATCACCGAGTGAGCCCCCGCCCTGGCGGCCAGCCTCAGAAGCGCGAGAGCTCCACCCGCAGCCCCCCGCCCGCCTCCGCGTCGACCTCACCATCGCCGTCGACATCCAGATCGGCCAGGAAGGTCGCGCGGTAGCGGCCGGCGGGGAGCGAGAGCACCCGCAGCTCATCGCCCGCCATGAGCGTCAGGTCGTGGGTATCCCAGCACGACCCGCAGCGGGTCAGCCGCACCGCACCCCGCCCCGCGCCCGAATAGCTCACCGTCGCCAGGGCGAGCGCGTCGGCGTCCACCACCAGCGTCCGATTCGCCGCCATCACCGGGCCTCCCTTGTCGTTGAGCGGCCCGACCACCTCGGCGCTCGCGCAGCGCAGGTCGACCTCCACCGCCCACGAATTCTCCGCCCATGGCGTCGCCTCGTCCGCGCACTCCATCAGCGCCACGTGGTTCTGCCACGCCTGGCAGGTCGGATACGCCTCGAACGCGGCGATCGCCGCCTCCAGCGGCTCCGCGAACACCGCCGCGAAGGACGGGGCGAACATGTCCACGTCGTCCTCGAACTCGGTCGCCCGCATGAACGCGCCGAAGGCCGCGACCCCGTGGCGCTCCAGCAAGAAGCGCACGAAGAGCGCCATCGTGTAGTAGTGATCGCGCGTCAGCTGGAAGTCCGCCAGCACCTCGGCCACGGGCAGCCGGTCGGTCCCCGACCGCGCGCCGTGCGAGTAGGCCTCGGCCAGCCCCTCCGTGAACGCCGTCGGCCCCGTCCAGGCCGCCGCCGCCGCGACCGCGTGGACGATCTCGTGCGGGTGGTAGGGCAGGCTCGAGTAGATCTTCTCGCGGCGATGTCGGTAGCACCCGAACGCGCTCTCCGACTCGCATCGCTCGTGCGCGTCGTCCGGCGTCGTCAGCTCGAACCAGACCGGCGTGTCGATCACCGCCCCGAACTCGGCCGCCAGGAGCTCGACCAGCCGCTCCTGGCGGTGGAAGGTCCCCTCGCAGATCGGCACATCGAGGTCGGTGACGAAGTGCAGGTAGTGGCCGAGCCAGCGGGTCGACGGCTCCGGCGCGCAGGAAAGCGTCGACGAGAGCGCCCCGGCGACCGCCAGCGCCGCGCCTCGACCTCGCGACCCCCACCCGACCGAGCGCCGACCGGCTCTCACCGCCCGGAGTATCCGGGAGGCCCCGAGCGGGCGCAATCTGCGATCCATCGGCCCCCAGGGGCCCGGACGCGCGCCTCACCCGCGCGTCGACGACGGCGTCGGCCGCCGACTCGCCTCGCGCGGATTCGCGCGGACTCTGGCATCCTCGGCCGATGCGCCTCCTCCCCCGGGTCGCCGCCCTCACGCTCGCCTGCGCCCCCGCCGGCGGGCCCGCGTCGACCGTCGACGCCTCGTCGTCCGCGACCGACGCCGCCACGAGCGCAGCCACCACACCCACCGGATCGACCGGAACTTCAGGACAGGTCTCGACGACCACCTCTGAAACTGGCGCCGCCACCTCCGCCGCCACCTCCGCCGCGACGACCGCCGACCCCACGACCTCCACGGGCGCCACCGGCGGCCTCGACCTCGTCGAGGGGATGAACCCGGTCATCGCCGGCGACGCCCCCGACCCGGGCGTCCTCCGCCTCGCCGGCACGGGCGCCGCCGCCTACGTCCTCTCGCACACCGTCCACGACGGCGGCGACTTCCCCCGCTACACGTCCGCCGACCTCGTCCACTGGGAGCTCGCCCCCGCCGGCCTCTTTCAGCGCCCCACCAAGCCCGGCGCCTCCATCGACCTCAACGGCCACCACCTCTGCGCCCGCTGGGCCCCCGAGATCGCCGAGCTCGGCCCCGGCTCCTTCATGCTCTCCTTCACCGCCCAGCGCTACCCGGCGGCCAAGGACCCCTGCCCCGCCTACGCCGAGGACAGCGGCGTCTACCTCGCCTGGGCGCAGGACCCCGCCGGCCCCTTCGCCCTCGCCGAGAAGCCCTGGGAGCCGCTCCCCGCCGGCGCCCACATCACCAATTGCCCGATCCGGGGCCAGCTCCCGCGGAGCCTCGACGCCGCCAGCCCCGGCTGCCAGGGCACCTACTGCCACCACATCATCCGCCTCGACTCCACCGTCTTCCGCGACCCCGCAACCGGCCGCTGGTGGCTCGCCTACGCCTGGTACACCAACTCGCCGCCCCTCGTCGACTGGGAGAAGAGCCACTTCGGCGAGCTGGTCAACCTCGTCGAGCTCGACCCGCAGGACCCCTTCACCGTCCGCTGCGACCCGAACGTCGCCCAGATCCCGGTCGCCGATCCCCACGACGCCCAGCTCCTCGCCCGCCTCGCCCAGAGCTGCGACGGCTGCGACCAGATGCTCTCCTTCACCCGCGGCCGCCAGGGCGAGGAGATGGAGCGCTTCGGCTACTCGTGGGGCGTCGTCGAGGCCCCCAGCCTCTTCCGCCGCGGCGACTACGTCTACCTCCTCCTCAGCGGCTCCGCCTGGGACTCCGCCTATTACAGCGTCTTCTGGGTCGCCGCGCCGACCGTCGAGGGCCTCTCGCAGGACAACCCCGATCGCCTCGTCGGCCGCCTCCTCGTCCCCAGCGGCGGGCAGGCCTTCGGCCACGGCGCCCCCGTCCTCGGCCCCGACGACCAGCGCTGGTACTACGTCCATCACCGCCTGGTCCATGGGCCATGCAAGGACTCCGGCACCTGCCCCCGCGACGTCTGGGTGTCGCCGATCGACTTCATCGACCGCGGCGACGGCCTCGGCGCCGTCCACATCGCCCCCCGCTGGCCCGCCGAGGACCCGACCTTCACGGTCGCCGTCCCCGCGCCCTGACCCTGACCCGCCGCCCTGACTACCTGTCCCTTCGGACAGGCCCTACGCGCCCGCCCGCAGGTCGGCCGTCACCTCGCCCGCCGCCGCGATCTCCGCGTCGTGCGGCGCGTCGCGCCACGGCTCCGCCAGCGCCGCCGCGTACCACTCCCGCATCGCCGGCCGATCGCGGAGGCGCCGCACGTACGCGTCGCCGACCTCGCCGAGCGCGAGCCCGTAGGTCTGCGCCCGGAAGGCGACCGGCGCGAAGAAGGCGTCCACCGCCGAGAGCGCCGCCCCCGCCAGCCAGGGCCCGCCGAAGCGCCCGAGCCCGTCCTCCCAGAGCGCCACGAGCCGCCGCAGGTCGGCCTCCAGCGCCGCCGACCGCTCGCCGAGGCGCACCCGCACCCCGCAGCTCATCGAGCAGGTCCCGCGCAGCGCCGTGAAGCCCGCGTGCATCTCGGCGCTCGCGCTCCGCGCCCACGCCCGCGCCGCCGCGTCCGCCGGCCACACCCCCGCGTGCCGCTCCGCCACGTACTCGACGATCGCCAGCGACTCCCACACCCACACCTCGCCGTCGCGGAGCATCGGCACCTTGGTCGCCCTCGCGCTCGCCCGCAGCCCCGCCCACGCCTCGCGATCGTCGAAGCGCACCATCCGCTCGGCGAAGGGCACCTCGAGCTCGCGCATCAAGAGCCACGGCCGCAGCGACCACGAGGAGTAGTTCTTGTTGGCGATGAAGAGCTCGAGCACGCGCCGTGACTCTCGCGCGCCGCCGCGTCGCGGTCAACGATCGCGCGCATGGCCCTCCGCCGCCGCTCAGCCTCGACGCATCCGCTCGACGGCCTTCCTCGACTCGGCCTGCCGCGCCAGATCGGGGTCGTCCTCGAATTCCTCCGCGACGGCGCGCCACACCGCGATGGCCTCCGCCCGCGCCCCTCGCAGCGCGAGGAGGTCGCCGCGGAGCACCCGGCTCGCCACGACCGCGGTCCTCACCCCCGCCGAGCGCGGGTACTCGGCGGCGAGCCGCTCCAGGTCGTCCAGCGCCCGCGCGGCCTCCTCCGGGCGCTCGCCGAGGATCGCGCAGCGGACCTCCATGGCGATCCCGTACGCGAGCTCCGACGCCTCCACGTGGTTCCGCGGCGGGGCGAAGAGCCTCCGGAGCGCCAGCAGGAAGGGCAGCGCCTCGTCCGGTCGCTCGCGCAGATCCGCGGCCACGAAGGCCCCCTCGGCGAGCGCCCAGGCGGCGTGCTCGCGCGCCCGCGGCAGCGTGGCCTGGGGCAGGAGCGAGAGCACCTCGGCGCAGCTCGCCTGCGCGTCCGCGAGGCGCCCCTCCTCCCGGTAGGCGAGCGCGCGGCGACCCAACAGGTGGAGCACGAAGGTCCAGGTGTGCCCGTTCGGCTGACCCCGCGGGAGCGCCAGCGCCCGCTCGCTGAGCTCGAGGATCGCCGCGTTGTCCTTGCGCAGCGCGCGGCTCTCCTCGCGGTTGCACACCCACACCGCCGCCGCCTCCAGCGCCCGGTTGCGGACGTAGGCCGCGAAGCGCCCCTCGGCCGAGGTCATCAGCGCCTCCAGCAGCGCCCGCGAGGCCTCGAAGTCGGGCTCGCCCAGGTCGCGGCCCGATCGCATGCGGACGAGCTGCTGCGCCGCGTAGGCGTGCAGGTCCCTCGCCCGCTCCGAGGGGTGCAGCGCGAGCGCGGCCGCGGCCTCTTCGTAGAGCTGCCACGCGCCGTTCGGATCGCCCGCGTGCCACTCGGCGCTCGCCTGCAGGATCAGCGACCACGCCACGGTGGGCTGGATCGAGTGCTCCGGCGGGAGCCCCAGCGACGCGAGCCGCAGCGCCGCCACGATCGTCCGGATCCCGGCGGCGTGCTGGCCGTCGTGCGCCCCCAGCAGGGCGCCGAGCGCGTCGTGGAGGGCCAGCGCCCCGAGGCCCTCCGCGGCCGCCGTCTTCACGCGCGCGAGCGCCTTCTTCCCCTGCGCGAGCGCGGGCGCGGTCAGGCCGTCGAGGGCCGCCTCGTCCAGATCGGCGAGCGGCTGGAGCCGCGGATCCAGGGCGGCGCTCGGCCGCCGCGACGGTCGAGAGCGGGGCTTTCGCGGCGCGCTCATGTTTGGTCACGCCCCCGCGATCGTCAGCTGCCCGGGCTCGTCGCGGAACGCCGCCAGCGCCTGCCGCACCTCCGGCCGCACCTCCGGCGGGAAGATCGCCCGGTGCTGCACGAAGGTCTCGCGGCTGAGCCCGCGGAGCACCGGCGACGAGTCGATGAGGCGCTCGCGCCGACCGCTCGACGAGATCACCACCAGCGCCGCGTCGTCGGTGTACGCGTCCACCTGCACCCGGTCGACCACCCCGAGGTAGCTCGGCCCCACGCCGGCCGTCGCCAGCACCTCGTCGAGGCGGGCCTTCGCCGCCCGCCCGTCGGCCTCCGGGTGCAGGCGCACGCTCTTGAAGAGCCGTCGGTCGCGGAGGCGCCGCGCCAGGTCGGCCAGCACCGGGTCCGACGCGCCCGTGTACGCGTCGATCGCCGACTCGAAGGTGCGGTCGTCCATCCCCAGGAACTCGCCGGTCGTCAGCGCGTCGCCGCGGAGCACCTTCGCCAGCGTCGGCGGCGTGCCGACCACCGGCCCCACCTCACCGAGGCGGCGGACGAGCGCCCGCAGCCCCACCTCCGCCGCCCGCACCGCCTTGTGCAAGTACACCTGCCGGTACATGTAGAGCCGCGCCAGGAAGAAGCCCTCGACCGCGGTGAGCCCTTTGTCGCCGTCGACCGCCAGCCCCGCCGCGCTCGCGCCCTCCGGCACGTAGAGCCGCAGCGAGGCGAGGAGCCAGTCGAGGTCGAGCGTGCCGTAGCGGACCCCCGTCATGTACGAGTCGCGGAGGAGGTAGTCGCAGCGGTCGACGTCGAAGGTCCCCGAGACCGCCCGCGCGAGGTGGCGGATCTCGCTCTCCCCGTGGATCAAGCGCTCGACCCGCGCCGGCATCGACGGGTCGACCTCGGCGAGCGCCCGGTGGACCTCCGTCTCCGGGTCCAGGAGGATCCGCGAGGTCCAGAGCTCGTGGCGCGGCGCCCCCGGGATCACCGCCTCGAAGGTGTGGCTGTAGGGCCCGTGCCCGAGGTCGTGGAGGAGCGCGGCCGCGAGCCCCACCATCGCGCTCTCGGGGTCGATCCGATCGTGCGCGGGCACGTCGGTGGCGAGGGCGGCGACGCGGTCCAGGTAGCGCTTCATGACGTGCGCCGAGCCGATCGCGTGGGCGAAGCGCGAGTGCTCCCCCCCCGGGTAGGCGAGCGAGGCGAGCCCGAGCGCGCGAATGCGGCGGAGGCGCTGGACCTCACGGCAGTCGAGGAGGCGGACCACCACCGACTCGACCGGCCCGGTGAAGGAGATGAGCCCGTGGACCGGGTCGCGGAGGATCATGGCGGCGGGAGCGTACACGCGGGCAGGGCCGCGGGCTCGCCCCGCCGCCCGCACGCGGCCGCGCCCCGACGGGCGGGCGCTCACGCCCGAGCGGCCCTCGGGCCCCCGGACGCGGGGCCTCGATCCCCCGCGCGATCGCAGATGGGAGAGCCCGGTCACGACCGACCTGCGTGGTATCCTGACGAACACCCTCCGGGGTCGCTGGCGATGCTCCGCTGCCCTCGATGCGACGCCCCGCTCCACGGCCGGCCCTCGCTATGTGTCGGCTGCGGACTCGTGCTCGCGCGGGGCGAGGCCGAAGGGGCGAAGGGCGGCGTCTCGCTCGAACGGAAGCGGCCGCGCCGGCTCGCCCAGGCGGCCGAGAGCGGCGCCGACTTGCCGGCCCCCTCCGCGCGTGGCGCGATCGTCGGCCCCGCCCTCGTCGTCGGTGAGATCGAGCTCCCGCCCCTCCCCTCGCGCAGCCGCGAGCGCAAGGCGGCGCCCGCCGCCGCCCGCCGCCCGCGGGGCCGCAGCGCGCCGCTCGTCCAGGGCCACGCCCTCGCGCTCGCCCTCGGGATCGCCGGCGCCCTCGCCGTCAGCCTGGTCGCCGTCTGGTGGACCCGCCCCCCCGCCGCCGCCGCCGTGACCGGCACCGCGGTCGACGTCGCCGCCCTCCTCGACGCCGACACCCCCACCAGCTACCACGCCGCCCTCATCGCCTGCGAGGACGCCGGCGATCGCCTCTGCGCGGCCGAGGCGGCGCTCCTCCTCGACCTCCGCTACGGCCCCGACCCGGTCCGCGCCAGCGTCGCCCAGACGCTCGCCGACGGCGCTGGCGACGACGACGCCGGCCGCCGCCTCCGCGGCCTCGCCCGCCTCACCCGCGGCGACCTCGACGGCGCCGCCGCCCTCCTCACCGGCGACGACCCACGGAGCGCCCTCTACCGCGGCCTCCTCGCCGAGCGCCGGGGCGACCGCCTCGCCGCCAACGAGGCCGCGCGCGAGGCGCTCCGGCGGGCCCCGCAGAGCGTCGCCGCGGTCGAGCTGGATCTGTCCTCGAGGACAGACGATCGGACGCCCGCCCTCACCGAGCGCGTACGGATCGCCGAGCACCACCCCGACCACCCCCGCCTCCAGCTCGCGCTCGCCCGCTCGCTCATCGCCGCCGGCGAGCTCATCGCCGCCGAGGTCGCCCTCGCCGGCCTCCGCGACGAGCCGCGGGCCTCGCCCTCGTTCCGGGCCGAGCGGGCGCTCGTCCAGGCCGCCCTCGCCGAGTCCCACGGCCGCCGGCGGGCCGCCCTCGAGCGCTACGACGAGGCCCTCCGCCTCGCCCCCGAGCGCCGCGACGCCCAGCACCGCCGCCTCCGCCTCCTCCTCGACCTCGGCGCCCTCGCCCGCCTCCGCCACGAGCTCGACGTCTTCCTCCGCGCCGCCCCGGACGACGTCGACGCCCGCGCGATCGAGCTCGCCCTCGACATCCGCCTCGGCCGCCTCGAGCGGGTCGACGCCCGCCTCGCCGAGCTCGCCGCCCTCGAGGGCGACGGCCCGCGCGCCCCGACCCTCGCCGGCCGCCTCCACCTCGCCCGCGGCGACGAGGACGAGGCGCTGGCGAGCTTCCAGGAGGCCCGCGAGGCCGACCCCGGTGCCGTCGAGGCGACCATCGTCGAGGCCAACCTCCGCGCCGGGCTCGGCCAGCGGAGCGAGGCGATCGCCATCCTCGACGCCGCCCGCCGGGCCGCCCGCGAGCAGGGCCAGCTCGAGGCCGCCCGCGACCTCCTCGCCGCCCAGCTCGACCTCCTCACCGTGCGCCCCGAGGCCCTCAGCCTCCTCGACGCGGCGATCGCCGACGACCCCGGCGACCTCCGGGCCCAGGTCCGCGGCGCCGAGCTCCGCCTCGCCCTCGGCCAGCAAGGGCCCAGCCACCGCGCCCTCGTCGCCCTCCACGAGCGCTGCGGCGACCTCCCGGGGCTCGTCGACACCCTCGCCCGCTTCTACCTCGACACCGGCGACACGGGCCGCGCCGCCGCCCTCGTCGAGGCCGCCGCGGCCAGCCCCGACGCCGACGACGACGTGCTCCTCGTCGCCGCCGAAGTCCGGCTCCGCCGCGGCGACGTCGCCGGCGCCCGCGCGCGGATCGACCGCGTCCTCCTGCGAAACCCGGGCTCCGCCCGGGGCCAGCTCCTCCGCGCCGAGCTGCTCTTCCGCGAGGGCGCCCTCGCCGAGGCCGAGCGCGCCCTCGCCGGCCTCGACGGCGCGGGGCCCAGCGCCGACGTCGAGCTCCTCCGCGGCCGGATCCTCGCCGCCGCCGGCGAC
>WBZL01004387.1_pt1 | contig 12251 bp, 8 predicted proteins | sample 5204291 | NCBI WGS metagenome assembly WBZL01 (sample SAMN12344345, study PRJNA552823) | activated sludge metagenome | biome: Activated sludge suspended growth; feature: Nitrification reactor; material: Wastewater; isolation source: activated sludge from nitrification reactor of wastewater treatment...
CCTCCGGTGGATATCGAGGAAGCGGTCGCCCAGATCGCGCCGGTCGAAACGCAGGTGGCGCCATCGGCCGAAACGGTCCGCCTCGCCGAAGCCAGCAATGAGGAGATCGATGCCGAACTGCTCGGCATCTTCATCGAGGAAGCGCATGAGGTTCTCGACACCATCGATGGCCAACTGCCGCGCTTGACCAGCCATCCCCACGATCGCGACAGCCTCACCACCGTCCGGCGCAGTTTCCATACCCTGAAGGGCAGCGGCCGCATGGTCGGCCTCAGTGAGCTCGGCGAGGCCGCCTGGGAGGTCGAGCAGGTTCTGAATCGCTGGCTGCAACTGGAACAGGAGGCCACACCACCCCTCCTCGACATGCTGGAGGGTGCACATTGGCTGTTCAGCGAATGGGTCGCGCAAATGGAAACCGGCGGGGGAGTTCACCGCGACGCATCGGCTCTGGTCGAAATCTGCGCGCCATTGAAGGCGGAAGGCGCCGCGCCTGCGCTACCTGTCGTTGCCACCCCGACCCAGGTGACTATCGAGCCGATTCCCGAGGTTGCCGAAGTTGCCGAGGTTGTCGAGGTTCCAGAGATCCCGGAGGCTCCCGAGGTGCCGGAGGTTTCGGAGATTCTGGAAGTTCCAGAGCTTCCGCCAACCCCGCTCGCCGAATTGCCGAGCGAGCCTCTCAGCATCGAAATCACCGCCGAGCCGATTCACGAAGAGACCGCCACGCTTGTCGCTGAACCGCCGGTCGCTGAACCGCCGGTCGCTGAACCGCCGGTCGCCGAGTTGCCGGTCGCCGAGGCGTCGGTTGTCGAGCCACCCGCCGCACCGGTATTGCGCCTCGTTCCACCACTGCCGGCCGACATTCTGATCGGCGATCTGCTGCTCTCGCCCACACTTTATGAGTTGTATGTCAGCGAGGCGCAAGGGCATATCGTCACCCTGAGCCATGAGCTTGGTCGCACCCAGCCGCCGCGGCCCGCACTGATTCGCGCCGCCCATACCCTGGCGGGCATCTCCGCCACTACCGGATTCCTGGCCGTCAATCATCTGGCTCACGCGCTGGAAATGGCACTCAGCCGGCTCGACAAAGCCGGTGTTGGCCCCACCGAAAGCCAGCATCTGTTGCTGGCGCGCACCGTCGGCGCCCTCGAAGGGATGGTTGGCGCCGTGGTCAACCGCCGTCTGCCGCAGACGGAAAGCACGCTGGCTGTCGAACTCGACGCCCTGGCGCCGGAGTTGCCCGCCGAAGAGGCGACGCCCGCCGCCGAAGCGTTGCCCACCGCTGCGCTAGCGGCGCCTGTCGCCACGGTCTCCCAGGCGCCCGCCGTCAGCGATCTTCCGCCCCCAGAAAACGAGGAAGTTGACCGTCGCCAGTTACGACTGACCGACGAACTTGACCCTCAACTGTTGCCGATCTTCCTCGAGGAAAGCGTCGACCTGATGCGCGACATCGGCAACGGGCTGCGCAGCTGGCGCGACCAGCCGACCGATACGCACACCGCCGAACAGCTCAAGCGGCTCCTGCACACTCTCAAGGGCGGAGCGCGCATGGCGGGTGCCATGAGCATCGGCCAGATCGTGCATGGCATGGAGACCCGCATCGAACAGGCGGTCGCCGCCAAGGCGGTCACCCCCGCCGTTCTCGACCAACTAGATGCCTCCTTCGACCGAGCGTCGATCCTGACGGAACGGCTCCAGACCGGCGAGCCGGCGGCCGAGGCGCCGACTGCTCCCACCGTCGCCGCCCCCGTCGCCCCCCAACCGCTGGTCTCGCCACCAACGGTTGCCGCCAGCGTATCCGCGGCACCGGCGAGCCCACCGGCGCGCGTCGCCGCCACCGAAGTCCATGTCGAGGCGCACGAGCCGGAAGCCCGCGCAATGCTGCGGGTCCGCGCCGACATCGTCGACAAGCTGGTCAACGAAGCCGGCGAAATCGCCATCGCCCGCGGTCGGATCGAAGGCGAGATGCGCTCTCTCAAGGGTGCGCTGCTCGATCTGACGGAAAACGTGATCCGCCTGCGCAATCAGTTGCGGGAAATCGAAATCCAAGCCGAGTCGCAGATGCAATCGACCCAGGCCCTGGCCGCCGAACAGAACGTCCAGTTCGACCCGCTGGAATTTGACCGCTTCACCCGCTTCCAGGAATTGACGCGAATGATGGCCGAAAGCGTCAACGACGTAGCCACGGCGCAGCACACCCTGCTGCAGAACCTGGATCACGCCGACGCTGCGCTGACCGCTCAGGCCCGCCTCAATCGCGAGCACTCCCAGGCGCTGATGAATGTGCGCATGGTGCCGTTCAACACTCTTGCCGATCGACTCTACCGCATCGTTCGGCAGACGGCCAAGGAACTGGGCAAGCGCGCCGACCTCGATATCCTCGGTGGCCAGACCGAGCTCGACCGCTCCGTTCTGGAAAAGATGACCGGTCCGCTCGAACATCTGCTGCGCAATGCCATCGTGCACGGTCTGGAGACGCCGCAACGGCGGCTGGCCGCCGGCAAACCGGAGATTGGCGACATTTCGATCCGTGTTGCCCAAGAGGGCAACGAAATCGCCATCCAGTTCGCCGACGACGGCGCCGGCCTCGATCTTGAGCGCATTCATGCCAAGGCCGTCGCCTCCGGCCTGTTGGGTGCCGACGAAACAGTCAGCCCGGAACAACTGACCCAGCTTATCTTCGTGCCTGGCTTCTCGACCGCCGAGCAACTCACCGCCGTCGCCGGTCGCGGCGTAGGCATGGACGTGGTGAAGAATGAAGCGGCAAGCCTGGGTGGCCGTATCCACGTCGATTCCGTGGCCGGGCAGGGCAGTCGCTTCCATATCTACCTGCCGCTGACGCTGGCTGTCACGCAGGCGGTACTCGTCCGCGCGGGCAACCGCACGTATGCCATTCCCTCGTCGATGGTCGCCCAGGTTCGAGAACTGAAACCCGAGGTGATCGCCAGCATCCGTGCCGATGGCGCGGCCGACTGGCTGGGTCATGCCTATCCGTGGCGCTACCTGCCTCGCCTGCTCGGTCAACCCGAGGCACAACCGGAACCGGCGCGCCGCCATTGGCTGCTGCTGCTCCGCGCCGGCGAGCAGCGTGTGGCGGTCGAAGTCGACGGCCTGCTCGGCAACCAGGAAGTGGTGGTCAAGAACACCGGGCCGCAGCTGGCCCGCGTGGTCGGTATCGCGGGCGCCACCATCCTTGGCGACGGCGAAATCGTCCTGATCCTAAACCCGGTCGCCTTGGCCGGGCGGGAAGGTCAGGTCGCCGCGGCGACCCCGATGGCCTCGACTACGCCAGCCGGCCCGGTCCCCGGCGAAGCCGCGGTCTCCCATGCGGGTACCGTGATGATCGTCGACGACTCCCTGACGGTGCGCAAGATCACCAGCCGCCTGCTGGCCCGCGAGGGCTACCATGTGCTGATGGCCAAGGACGGCGTCGACGCGCTGGAGCAACTGCTCGACATCAAGCCCGATGTCATGCTGGTCGATATCGAAATGCCGCGCATGGACGGCTTCGATCTGGCGCGCAACGTTCGGGCCGACGAGCGGCTCGGCAAGGTGCCGATCATCATGATCACCTCGCGCATCGCCGACAAGCACCGCCGCTACGCCGAGGAAATCGGCGTCAACAACTACCTCGGTAAGCCCTACGACGAGGACGAACTGCTGGGCCTGATCGCCGGCTACGTCAACCAGACTTCCTGACGCGACCGTAGCGGTCCAGCGTCTTCCCCCGCGCCACCGCATGATCGACCAGCGGTGGCGGGTAGTCCCGCCCAATGACCACGCCCAGTGTCCGTTGCGCCGCGACCGGCAGTCGCCAGGGCGCATGGATGAACGGCTCCGGTACGTTCGCCAGTTCCGGCACATAGCGGCGGATGAACTTGCCTTGCGGATCGAACTTCTCCGACTGCGTCACCGGATTGAAGATGCGAAACCACGGCTGGGCGTCGCAGCCGGTGGAAGCGGCCCACTGCCAGCCACCATTGTTGGCGGCCAGATCGTAGTCGTTCAGCCGTTCGGCAAAATAAGCCGCACCCCGGCGCCAGTCGATCCCCAGATCCTTGGTGAGAAAGGACGCGGCCACCACGCGCAACCGATTGTGCAGGTAGCCGGTCTGATTCAGCTGCCGCATGGCCGCGTCCACCAACGGGTAGCCGGTACGCCCGGTGCACCAGGCGGCGAATCGGTCCGGCGCCGCTTCCCATTCGATGGCGTCGAAGGCGGGCTTGAAGGCATGCTCGACCACGTGCGGATGGTGCCAGAGGAGCATCTGGTAGAACTCGCGCCAGATCAGTTCCGACAACCAGGTTTCGGCTCCCCGGCCGCCCCGTGCCTGGGCATGGCCGACCAGCTGACGGATCGAGATGGTACCGAAGCGCAGGTGGGTCGACAGATACGAAGGCCCCCGCGCGGCGGGATAGTCACGCGCGTCGGCGTAGCGGTCGATCCGGCCAAGAAAGTCGTCCAACAGCCGCGCGGCCCCGGACATGCCGGTCGGCAGCGGCAGCGTCGCCAGGTCGGTGGGCTCGAAACCCAGTTCGCCGAGGTTCGGCACATGCCCGTCCGCCGGGGGCGGCATCAGGCGATGCCGATTTCCGGCCACGTCATGGCTGCGCAAATGTTCCGGGGTCAGCGCCGCCAGCCAGGCACGCCGGTAGGGCGTGAATACCGAAAACGGCCGCCCCTCGCGCGTCAACAGCTCGTCCCGTTCGAACACCACCTGGTCCTTACAGTCGCGAAACGCTCGCCCGGCGGCGGCCAGGCGCCGCGCCACCTCGGCGTCGCGATCGATCGCCGCCGGTTCGTAGTCGCGATTGGCGAACACCGCGTCGGCGGCCAGCTCCGCCGCCACCGCCGGTACCACCTCGCGAGCCCGGCCATGGCGCACGATCAGGCCGCCACCGTATTGCCGAAGAGCCGTGGCCAGTTCCTCGACACAGCGCAAGATGAACTCGACGCGCCGGTCGCGACGCGGCAATGACGAAAGAATTTCCGTATCGAAGACGAAGAGCCCCACGACACGCTCGTCGGCCCGCAAAGCGGCGGCCAGGGCAGCATGGTCTTCCACGCGCAGATCGCGGCGAAACCAGACGATAGCGGTCATAGAGCGGCAGTCGTAGCGAGCGAATCGCGGGCCGACAGATTACAATGTCCGCACAGCCATGGACAACGTCAGCCTCACCCACCACTTCCTGATCGCCATGCCGGCCATGGCGGATCCCAATTTTTCCCGTACGCTGACTTACATCTGCGAGCACAACGCCGAAGGCGCGCTGGGCATCATCGTCAATCGGCCCATGGACATGAGCTTGGCCACGCTGTTCGAGCGGGTGAACATTCCGCTCGAGGCGAACCCGGCCACCGCCACCTTCGCGGAACTGCCCGTCTATTTCGGCGGCCCGGTGCAGACCGACCGCGGCTTCGTGCTCCACCGGCCATCCGGCGACTGGCAATCGACCCTCAAGGTTGGCGACAACATCGCCCTGACCAGTTCGCGCGACATCCTGCAGACCATGCGTGAAACTGGCGAACCGCACGAGGTCCTGATCACCCTTGGCTACTCGGGCTGGTCGGCCGGCCAGCTGGAGTGGGAGCTGGCGCAGAATGCCTGGCTGACGGTGGCCGCCCGGCCGCAGATCATTTTCGACCTGCCGCCGGGAGAGCGGCTCCCGGCGGCCATGCAACTTTTGGGTGTGGATTTCGCCAACCTGTCCGATGTCGCGGGACATGCATGAGGGCACGGTCCTCGCCTTCGACTTCGGCACCCGTCGTATCGGCGTCGCGGTCGGCGAAATGATGCTGGGTACCGCCAGGCCGCTCGCCACCATCGCGGCGGAAGCGAACGACACGCGCTTTGCCGCCATTGGAAAGCTGATCGACGAATGGCGGCCGGACCGCCTGGTGGTTGGCTTGCCCCTCTCGCTCGCCGGCGAAAGCCACGAAATGACCGATCGCTGCCGTCGCTTCGCCCGCCAACTCGAAGGCCGCTACCGCCTGCCAGTGGTATTGGTCGACGAGCGTCTCACCTCCACCGCCGCCGAGGAGAACCTGCGCGAACGTGGACTGGACTGGCGCCGCCGCAAGGACAGCCTGGACGCAGAAGCCGCCGCCACCCTGTTGCAAGCCCACTTTGCCGAATGCCGCACCCGTGATCGAATTGACTAGCCACCATGAACAAGCCCACTCCCGCGGTTGAACTGCTCCAACGTCTGGCCGAAGCCATGCGCCCCCACGTCAGTCCCGACACCGTGCTCGTCGGCATCCATACCGGCGGGGTCTGGATTGCCGAATGGCTGCGCCAGACACTGGGGCTGACGGCGCCGATGGGCAGCATCGATGTTTCCTACCATCGCGACGACCACCATCTGGGCGGTGGCCGCAGTGGCGGGCGTGCCTCGCAGCTGCCCTTCGACGTCGAAGGCGCGCATGTGGTGATCGTCGACGATGTACTGGCCACCGGCCGCACCATCCGCGCCGCCATGAACGAACTGTTCGACTACGGCCGGCCGGCCCGTATCGACCTCGCGGTGCTGGTCGATCGCGGCGGTCGCGAACTGCCCATCGCCGCCCGCTGGTGCGCCGAAACGCTGAGCCTGCCGACCAGCCAGATGCTGGAACTGACGCGCCGCGACGATGGCGAACTGGTCTTCCGGGTCAGCGAAAAATGAAACCCAGGAATCCCCAACTCAGCAGCCACGGCGAGTTGATCCACCTGATCACGTTGGAAGGCCTGCCACGCGAGATCATCACCGGCATCCTCGACCGCGCCACGCCTTTCACCGAGATCGCCGAGCGCGAAGTGAAGAAGGTGCCGCTGCTCCGTGGCAAGAGCGTGTTCAATCTCTTCTTCGAGAACTCGACGCGCACCCGCACCACCTTCGAGATCGCCGCCAAGCGGCTATCCGCCGACGTCATCAACCTCAACATCAATACCTCCAGCACCGCCAAGGGCGAGACCCTGCTCGACACGGTGGACAACCTGGCGGCCATGCAGGCGGACATGTTCGTCGTCCGCCATGCCTCCAGTGGCGCACCCTACCTGATCGCCCAGCATCTCGAGGCCACCGGCCGCGAGCACATCCACGTCGTCAACGCCGGCGACGGCCGGCATGCCCATCCGACCCAGGGCCTGCTCGACATGTACACCATCCGCCACTACAAGCGCGATTTCACCCAGCTCACCGTGGCTGTGGTCGGCGACCTGCTCCATTCCCGGGTCGCCCGCTCGCAGCTCCATGCCCTGGTCACGCTGGGCGTACCGGAAATCCGCATCGTCGGCCCCAAGACACTGTTGCCCACGGGTGTGGAACAGATGGCCGGCGGCGGTCGGTTGCGCGTCTTCAACGATCTGCGCGAAGGGCTGAAGGGGGTCGATGTCGTGATGACCCTGCGCCTGCAGAACGAGCGCATGAACGGCGCCCTGCTGCCCAGCACCCAGGAGTACTTCAAGTCCTACGGCCTGACCCCGGAAAAGCTGGCACTGGCCAAGCCGGATGCTATTGTCATGCATCCCGGACCGATGAATCGCGGCGTCGAGATCGATTCTGCGGTCGCCGATGGTCGCCAGGCGGTGATCCTGCCGCAGGTGACTTTCGGCATCGCGGTACGCATGGCCGTCATGGCCATGCTGGCGGGAGCCTGACCATGCGCATCCAGATCAAGAACGGCCGCGTCATCGACCCCGCCAACGGCATCGACCGGCTTGCCGATGTGGCCATCGCCGACGGTGTCATCAGCCAGATCGGCGACGTGCCCGCCGGCTTCGACGCCGAAGGCACCATCGACGCCACCGGCTGCGTCGTCTGCCCCGGTCTGGTCGATCTCTCCGCGCGACTGCGCGAACCCGGCTTCGAATACCGGGCAACGCTCGAATCGGAAATGGCTGCTGCCGCCGCCGGTGGCGTCACCAGCCTGGCCTGCCCACCCGACACCGATCCGCCGCTCGACGAGCCAGGCCTGGTGGAGATGCTCAAGCACCGGGCCCGGCTGCCCGAATTCGCCCACGTTTATCCGGTCGGCGCGCTTACCGAAAAGCTGGCCGGCAAGCGGCTGACCGAAATGGCCGAACTGCATGAGGCCGGCTGCGTCGGCTTCGGCCAGGCCAACACGGCGGTGCTCGACACCCAGGTGTTGCTGCGCGCGATGCAGTACGCGGCCACTTTCGGCTTTTCGGTGTGGTTGCAGCCACAGGACCCGCATCTGGCCAAGGGTGGCGTCGCCCACGACGGCGCGGTAGCTGCGCGCCTCGGGTTGACCGGTGTTCCCGTGGTCGCCGAAACCATTGCCCTGGCCACCATGCTCCATCTCGCCCAGGAGACCGGTGTCCATCTCCACCTGACGCGCATCTCCTCGGCCGCGGGGCTGGACATGATCCGCGCCGCCCGCGCAGCGGGCATCCGCGTCACCTGCGACGTCGCTGCGCATCATCTGCACCTGGCCGACCGGGACATCGGTTGGTTCGACCCCCACTGCCGACTGGATCCCCCGCTGCGTGGCGACCGCGACCGCGATGCCCTGCGCGCCGGCCTGGCCGACGGCACCATCGACGCCCTCTGTTCCGACCACACCCCGGTCGACGACGACGCCAAGCAGGCGCCCTTCGCCGACGCCGAACCCGGCGCCACCGGGCTGGAACTGTTGCTGGCCTTGACCCTGAAGTGGGCGGCGGAAATGAATATCCCGCTGGCCACCGCGCTGGCGCGCGTCACCAGCAATCCGGCGCGCATCATGGGCGTACCGGCCGGCACCCTCTCGCCGGGCGCCGCCGCCGACATCTGCGTCTTCGACCCGGAAGCCGGTCTCGTGATCAACCGGGAAACGCTCAAGAGCCAGGGCAAGAACACCCCGCTGCTCGGCCGCGCATTCAAGGGCCGGGTGCGCTACACGCTAATCGAAGGACACCTGGCCTACCACGACGAGATCGGCTGACGGCCGCTCGATTCGCCTTGTCGGTTGCCCAGCGCATGTCTCTCCCTTCCGGCGCCGCCCAATGAGCGCCGGCGCACCCCTGGCCATGGCGCTCCTCGCCGCCGCCCGGGTGGTGGCGGCGGTGATCGGCGGCCGGGCGCTCGATGGCGCGCTGGCCGATGTCGTCGCGGATGGCGTTACCCGCGCCGCCACCCAGGATCTCGCCTACGGCGCGTTGCGGCGTTACGGACGCGGCGACTTTCTGCTCGCCCGGCTGATGGCCAGACCACTCAAGGAGCCGGTGGTACGCGGACTGCTGCTGGCCGCCCTGTACCGGCTGGACGAGCGGCCGGACGACGCCCACACGACGGTCGATCAGGCGGTGACGGCCGCCGCCGGTCTGGCGCGCGGCAAGTACCGGTCTCTCGTCAATGGCGTGCTGCGCAACGCCCTGCGCCGGTGGACCGAACTGGTCACGGCGGCCGACGCGGACCTGGCGGCGCGCTGGCAGCATCCGCGCTGGTGGCTGGATAGGCTGCATGCCAGCTACCCGGATCGCTGGCAGGGCATCGCCGCCGCCGGCAACGAACGCCCGCCGATGACCGTGCGGGTAAATCGGCGCCGAGCCAGCGGCGCGGATTACCTTGCCGAACTCGCGAATGCCGGTATCCCGGCACGGGCGCTCGACGACACGGCGATCCGGCTCGCCAAACCCGTGGCGGTGGACAAGCTGCCCGGCTTCGCCGCCGGACTGGTATCGGTCCAGGACTGGGGTGCGCAACGAGCGGCACCGCTGCTCGACGCACAGCCCGGCATGCGGGTGCTCGACGCCTGCGCCGCGCCAGGGGGGAAGACCGCCCATCTGCTGGAGCGGACCGGGCTGGCCCTGACGGCGCTCGAAATCGACGCCGGGCGGGCAGCGCGCATCAGCGACAACCTGTCCCGCCTGGGGCTGCGCGCCGAGGTGAAGGTCGCGGACTGCCGCGATCTCGCCGACTGGTGGGACGGCCGGCCGTTCGAGCGGATACTCGCCGATGTGCCCTGCTCGGCCTCGGGCGTGGTGCGTCGGCATCCGGACATAAAGTGGCTAAGGCGGCCCACCGACATCGCTGGCTTCGCCGGCGACCAGTGTGAAATTCTTGACCGCCTGTGGCAGGCGCTGGCACCGGGTGGCAAAATGCTCTATGCAACCTGTTCGCTGTTCACCGAGGAGAATGGCGCCCAGGTCGCCGCTTTCGTCGCCCGCCATGCCGATGCCCAGCGGCTGCCGACGAATGACCCCAACAACGATTGCGACAATTGCGACGAATGGCAACTGGTACCGGATGCCGATCAAGATGGCTTCTATTACGCGCTGCTGGCGAAGCGCTAGCCTGACGCTGCTGGCGCTGGCGCTGCTGCTGCGGGCGGCGTTGGTGCTCGCCGCCGGCATCGAGCCGGTGCGTGGCCAGTTGTCGCCCGGCGAGGAGGGCTACGTGCTGTCGGCGGAGTTCGCCATCGATCTCGGCACGCAGCTGGAAGAAGCGGTAGCACGCGGCGTGGCGCTCAACTTCAACATGGAATTCACCCTCAGCCGCAAGCGCTGGTACTGGGCCGACGAATACATCGCCGGCCACGTGATCAACTATCGGCTCTCGTACAACGCCCTGACGCGCCAGTATCGCCTCTCGGTCGGCGGTCTGCATCGCGGCTTCGCCACCATCGACGAGGCGCTGCGCGTGCTCGGCCGAGTTGCCGACCTGCCCATCGTCGACAAGGCCGCCATCAAGCCCGGCGAAACCTATTACGCCGCCCTGCGCCTCGCCCTCGACAAGAGCCAGTTGCCCAAACCCTTCCAGGTCGACGCCATCGCCAGCAAGGACTGGCAGGTCGACGCGCGCGTCCTGCGCTGGCAATTCGTCCCGACGGCGGAAGCAAAGTGAATATCGCGTTGCCGATCATTGCCGCGATGGGCGCCATGCTGCTGTTCCTGCTGGCGACGGCAAGCGCCAACACGGAACTGTTCGCCAGCCACTATCCGCTGCTGCTCGGCGTGAACGCCGTGGCCGCGCTGGCCTTGTTGCTGCTGGTGGTCTTCCAGTTGCGCGGCCTGCGGCGCGAATATCGACAGCGCATATTCGGCTCGCGTCTGAAGTCGCGGCTGGTGGCAATGCTGGCCGTCATGGCGGTACTGCCGGGCGCCCTGGTCTATGGCGTATCGATGCAGTTCGCCGTCAAGAGCATCGATTCCTGGTTCGACGTTCGCGTCGACAACGCCCTGGAAGGCGGGCTGGACCTGGGCCGCAAGATGCTCGACGCCCTGGAGGCCGACCTGCTGGCCAAGGCCCGCGAGATGGCGCTCAACTTGTCCGACGCGCGTTCGGCCGCGCCAACGCTGCTCAATCGGCTGCGCGAGCAGGCCGGCGTCCAGGAAGCCACGGTGTTGAGCGCCGGCGGCGGCGTACTGGCCAACAGCAGCGGCGAGATCGGCGGTCTGCTGCCCTCCCTGCCCACGCCGGCCCAACTGCGCCAGGCGCGCCAGAGCCGGGGCATCGGCGCCGTCGATGGCGACGGCGCCAGCGGGCTGACCCTGCGCGCGCTGGTGCCGGTGAGCGGCTTCGATCTCGGTAGCGAGCCCCGCATTCTGCAACTGGTGCAGCCGGTGCCGCCGGCGGTTGCCAAGAGCGCCGATTCGGTCGAGGCCGCCTATCGCGAATACCAGGCGCTGCAACTGGGCAAGGGCGGCCTGGAGCGCATCTACACCCTGACGCTGACCTTCACGCTACTGGTGGCGCTGTTCGCCGCCGTGTCGCTGGCTTTCTTCCTGGCCGAACGGCTGGCCCGGCCGCTGCTGATCCTGGCCGAAGGCACCCAGGCGGTGGCGGCGGGCGACTTCACGCCGCGCACGGCCCTCACCACGCGCGACGAACTGGGCGTGCTGACCCAGTCGTTTTCCGCCATGACGCGCCAGCTCGACGAGGCGCGCGACGAGGCGGAGCGCCACCAGGCCTATCTGGAAAGCGTGCTGGCCAATCTGTCGGCGGGCGTACTGGCCTTCGACGCCGAGTTTCGCCTGCAGGCGGCCAACCGCGGCGCCGCCACCATCCTCAACGACGACCTGACCGCCCTGGGCGACCTGCCGCTGGCCGACTGGTCGCGCCATGCGACGCTGGCGGCGGCCATCGTCGAAGGATTCCGCGAGCGCGGCCCCGAGTGGCAACGGCAACTGGAACTGGAAGGCGTCGACGGCGTGCCGCAGGCGCTGTTGCTGCGCGGCTCGACCCTGCCGGAGGTCGGCGGCGGCGGCTATGTCGTGGTCTTCGACGATATCAGCCAACTGATCTCGGCGCAGCGCTCCATCGCCTGGGGCG
>WBZL01004388.1_pt1 | contig 12249 bp, 9 predicted proteins | sample 5204291 | NCBI WGS metagenome assembly WBZL01 (sample SAMN12344345, study PRJNA552823) | activated sludge metagenome | biome: Activated sludge suspended growth; feature: Nitrification reactor; material: Wastewater; isolation source: activated sludge from nitrification reactor of wastewater treatment...
CGGCGGGCCGACGAGGATGTACTTGCCCTGGTCGAGCGTGCCGGGGCCGAGGTTGACGGAGGTGTAGGGCATGTTGTTGGAGCCGTTGACGAGGACGACCTGGATGCCCTGGAGGTTCACGGCGGCGCCGGTGTTGTTGTAGATCTCGATGAACTCGGCGGTGTCGTTGCCGACGTTGTCGTAGTCGACCTCGTTGATGATGAGGTTCGGCAGGGTGCAGGGGGCGCAGGCCGGGCCGCCGCAGTCGATCGCCGTCTCGGCGCCGTTCTTGACGCCGTCCTGGCAGGTCGAGGCGACGCAGATCTCGTTGGTGCAGATGAGGCTCAGGCAGTCCTCGGGGACGGCGCAGGCCGCCCCGTCCTCGCAGGCGTCGCAGTCGCCGCCGCAGTCGGTGTCGGTCTCGGTGCCGTTCTTGACGCCGTCGCCGCAGCCCGGGGCGGCGCAGAAGCCACCGTCGCAGACGCCGCTCTGGCACTCGAAGTTGTTGGCGCACATGAGGCCGTCGCCGCAGGGGTCGCAGGAGCCGCCGCAGTCGAGGTCGGTCTCGTCGCCGTTCATGACGCCGTCGTCGCAGGCCGGGGCGGCGCAGAGGCCGTCCTGGCAGACGCCGCTCTGGCAGTCGGCCTCGCCGGCGCACATGAGGCCGTCGCCGCAGGGGCCGCAGGAGCCGCCGCAGTCCTGGTCGGTCTCGTCGCCGTTCATGAGGCCGTCGTCGCAGGCGGGCGGCGGCTCGGTGGTGGTGCCGGTGTCGGTGGTGGTGCCGGTGACCGCGGTGGTGCCGGTGCCGGTGGTGCCGGTGGTGCCGGTGTCGGTGGTCGTCGCGGTCGAGGTGCCGGTGGTGCCGGTGGTGCCGGTGGCGGTGCCGGTGGCGGTCGAGGTCTCGGTGGCCATCGTCGTCACGCCGGTGGTGCCCTGCGACGTGGTGGTGGTGCCGTCCGAGCCGGACGAGGAGCTCCCGTCGGTGTCGGTGGTGAGGACCATCCCGCTGGGCGGGGTGCAGGCGACGAGGGCGAGGAGGAGGGCGGCCGAATGCAATGTACGGGGCGACATGAAGGCAGCGTAGGGCGGCGCGGTGAGGGCTGACAAGGGGGCGCGATCGGGCCCGCATGCAGACCTGGCGACGCGCGAAGTCGAGCGTCACGCGGGCGCCGCCCTCACGCGCGACGAGGCGTCGACGGGGCGGTCACGGGGGCGTGACGGAGGATGTCCCTAGGGTCATGTCGGGTCCGCGGCCGACGGGTCGATCGCGGGGCCCGGGATGAGCGCCGCGAGCTCGGCCGGCCAGGGCGCCGTGAACGTGAGGCGCTCGCCGCTCCGGGGGTGATCGAGCGTGAGGGCGCGCGCGTGGAGGGCGTGGCGGAGGAGGCCGAGCTCGCGGCCGAGGTCGTCGAGGCTGCGACGACCCTCGGCGACGGCGATGAAGCGCTCCTCGTCGACGCCATAGAGCTTGTCGCCGACGACGGGGTGGCCGATCTCGGCGAGGTGGACGCGGATCTGGTGCTGGCGGCCGGTGAAGGGGGCGGCGCCGATGAGGGTGACGAGCTCGCCCTGGAAGGCGCCGGTGGCCAGCGGCCAGACCTCGGTGAGCGAGGGGAGCCCCCCCTGCTCGAGGGTCCGCGGGCCCATCTTCACGCGGATCCGCGAGCCGAGGGCTGGCCCCAGGGGGACGTCGATGCGGCGCGGGGCCCCGAGCTCGCCGTGGACGATCGCCCAGTAGACCTTGTGGACGGCGCGGCCGAGGAAGGCGCGCTTGAGGTCGCGGCCGCTGCCGCCGCGGCGGCCGAGGACGAGGACGCCGGAGGTCTCGCGGTCGATGCGGTGGGCGAGCTCCCAGCCGTGACCCTCGCCGAGGCGGGTGCGGAGGAGGTGCGTGAGGGTGTGGCGGTGATAGCTGGCGGAGGGGTGGACCGGCAGACCGGCGGGCTTGTCGAGGACGAGGAGGTCGGCGTCCTCGTGGAGCACGGCGTAGTCGAGGACGACGGCGGGCTCGCGCGGGGCGGGGCGCTCGATGATGAGGCGCTGGCCGAGGCGGACCCGCTGGGAGGCGCGGCGGAGGGGCGCGCCGGTGTCGGCGCAGCGGACGCGGCCGGCGTCGACGATCTCCTGGACGCGGGTGCGCGAGAGCCGGGCGATCCGGCTGGCGATGAAGCGATCGAGGCGGAGGCCGGCCCGCGCCGGGTCGACCTCGAGGGGGATGAGGATGAGCGCTTCGTCGCCGTCGTCCATCGCGGGGCCCACGGGCGGCTTCGGCGCGTATGGTATGCTCCCCCGGCCATGAGCACCAACACCCCGCCATCGGCGCCGGAGGAGCAGGGGAGCCCGCTCCCGGCGATCATCGCGGGCGTCGCCATCCTGGCGATCGCCGCGTTCCTCATCTTCGGCACGAGCTCATCGACGACCGCGACGGAGGGCAAGGGCAAGGGCTCGGTCGCCTCGCAGGGCGCCGACCAGGCCGGAAAGACCGCGGTCGACGCGAGCGGCAAGGTCCGGGGCGGCGTCGGGGCGCGCGCGGTCGACGAGGCGAAGGGCCGCGTCCAGTACCAGCGAAACCCGGCGATCGGCACGCCGGTGGAGGGCATGCAGGTGCTCCCGGAGGCGCCGCCGAAGCCCGACTCCTTCCCCTCGAAGGAGGCCGAGATCTCCTACTACGAGAAGGTGCTGGTCGCCGAGCAGGCGCTCCTCGACAAGCGCACCGAGTTCGTGAAGCGCGCCCACCAGATCCGCGCGGACGCCCGCACCGACGAGGAGAAGCAGGTCGCCGAGAGCCGGACGAAGATCGTCGAGGACAACCTCGAGGAGCAGAAGAAGGTGGTCGACGACCTGCAGAAGAAGCTCTCGACCCTCAAGGGGAAGTGAGCGGCTCCTGGCGGACTTCGCCGCGGATCACGGTGACCTCGACCGTCCGGCCGGCCTCGACCCACACCCGGACCTCGGCGCTCTCGCAGCCGTCGGCGAGGCGTAGCACGCGGTCGGGGAGCTCGAGGGCCTCGAGCGCGGGGGCCTCGCGGGCGAGGGCGAAGCGGGCCTTGCCGCCGCTCCAGGTGAGGACGCGCGGGCGCGTGGACACGTCAGTGCCCTCGGGGAGGGGGACGGTGTAGACGGGCGCGCGGAGCTGGTGGAGGTGGCGGAGGTAGAGGATGACGCCGACGACGCCGGCGGCGAGGGTCACGAGGACCGCGATGATGATCCGGCGGCGGAGGCGATCGGCGGCCTGGTAGCCGGCGAAGCGGCCGAGGTGGTGATCGCCCATCGGCGGATCGGCGAGGAGCTCGTCGTCGCGGTTGCCCTCCACGGGTCGATCCAAGCACGTCGAGCGCCGGCGGGAAAGGGGCCCGGAGAAAGGGGCGTCGGCGCGCTCAGGGGAGCGGGGCCTCGACCATGTCGTCGAGCACGTCGCCGACGACGCCGGCGCGGACGCCGAGGAGGGAGGGGTCGCCGAGGGCGGCGAGGTCGACGACGTGGGCGCCGCGCTCGGCGTCGAAGGCGACCTCGACGAGGATGCTCTCCTTGCCCTCGTCGCTGATCGCGACGAGGTCGGCGAGGAGCGGCCCGCGGTAGAGGAAGGGGCCGTCGGGGCCGACGCTCGGGTCGTGGAGGCGGTAGCCGCGGGAGAGCCACGACTCGGTGTCGATCGGCGGCGGTGAGGCGGAGCTCGAGCTCGTCGCCGACGACCTTGGCGTCGAGCGCGGCCGAGGGCGCCTGGTGGACGCGGAAGGGCTGCGAGGCGACCTCGTAGGGGACGAGGGCGCCGCCGTCCCAGCTCTGGCCGCGGGCGACGAGGCGGTACTTCGCCGAGGGGGTGTCCAGCGGGATCTCCCAGGCGACCTCCCAGCGATGGTCGCGCTCCGCCAGGATCTGGGCGCTCGGCGGCGGGTCGGGGGCGTAGGTGGTGATCATGTGCTGGCGACGGTTGTCGTAGACGGCGCCGGCCCAGCCGCTCGGGGCGGGGACGTCGGCGAAGACGCCGTTGCCCGGGTCGCGCTGGAGGACGACGTGGGGCGTGTCGATGGTCGGGTCGCCGCCGCCCCAGCGGAAGGTGGCGACGTCGAGGCGGGCGAGGTCGGCGGCGGGCTCGGCGAGGGCGACGCCGGCGGCGAGGCTGCGCTCGCGGGCGCGGGGCGTGAAGGCCTCGGGGAGCGAGAGGTTGGCGCTCTCCTCGGCGAAGACGGGCGCGTCGCGGACGGCGAGGAGGTCGTCGACGAAGCCCATCTGCCGGTCGACCAGGTACTTGGCGGCGAGCGGGCCCCAGAGGCTCATCTCGGTCTCGTAGCCGCCCTGGAACCAGTCGTCGGGGTGGGTGAGGTAGAGGAGGTGATCCTGGGAGTAGCCGAAGGCGAAGGGCTGGAGGTCGCGCTCGGCGAGGGACTCGCGGAGGTACTTGATGACCGAGTAGGCGGGCTCGCCGGGGAGGGTGACGACCGCGAGGTCGTCGAGGAGGGCGGCGCTGAGGTAGACCTGATGGACCTCGCCGTTCGGGATCGACGCGCCGAGCGACATGAGGAGGGAGCCGACGTCGGTGCAGCTCTTGGGCTCGCCCTCCATGCTGGTCGCGGGGTTGGCGTCGTCGACCTCGTCGCCCTTGCACTGCCAGGCGCCCCAGGTGTAGGGGACGCCGCTCGGCGCCTTGAACTCGGGGTAGGTGTCGTAGCCGATGCCGGAGTAGGTGAGGTCGATGCGGTGGGAGCGGACCGCGAGGGCGAGCTCGTCCTTCCACTGGATCGCGCCGAGGAGGTCGATGATCGCCGGCGCGGCGGCCTCGCCGACCATCTCGATCCGCTGCGGCGAGCGGTGGCCGAGGTGGTCGCCCGCGGGCGAGGCGTCGCCGCCGCCGGACTGGACGAACATGCCGAAGATCGGCTCGCCGGTGGCCTGGAAGTAGCGCTCCTCGAAGAGGAGCTCGACGCCGCCGACCGAGTCCTCGGTGAGGAGCTCGTTGTCCTCGCCGAAGATGGTGCCGTGCATGCCGAAGTTGACGAGGGCGGCGATCGGGGCGCCGGCGGGGCGGCGGAGGGCGAGGACGCTGAGGCGCGGGTCCTTGCCGTAGGTCGGGTCGTTCTCGCCGCGGCGGTCGCGGTAGACGCGGTCGTCCGGGTCCCACCCGTCCTGGTGGGCCCAGCCCCACTCGGCGGGGGCGAGGCCGTCGATCGCCCGGGCGATCACCTCGGCGTAGGCCGTGGTCATCCGGTCGATCATCTCCTCGTCGGGGGAGTCGGCGCCGACGAGGCCGAGCGCGTCGGGGAGGCGCCAGTAGCGGGCCTGGGCGTGGTGAGAGTGGGTGGAGGAGGTGAGGAGCCGGCCGCGGAGGTCGATGCCGTGGAGCTCGAGGAGCTTGTCGGCGGTGCCCTCGGTGAGGGAGGCCTCGGAGCTCATCGTCGGCATCTTGAGGAAGACGAGGCGCTCGCCGTCGACGTCGAGGACCATCGCCTTGATCGAGGGGAGGCCGTGGAAGCCGCGGGAGCCGTTGAGCTGGTCGTTCCAGGGGGTCTGGTTGGTGACGGTGCGGAGGCCGTAGCCGGCCATCGACACGCCGACCGGGCCCTCGAGGTAGCCGGCGGCGACCCCCGCGAGGAGGGGGCCAGGCTGCGGGAGGTCGGGGGCGGCGGTGGTCGTGCCGGAGGTCTCGGTGGCGGCCCCGGTGGTGGAGGTCGCGCCGGTGGTGGAGGTCTCGGTGGCGGCGGTGTCGGTGGTCGCGCTGACGTCGTCGGCGCACGCGGGGGCGAGGAGCGCTGCGAGGACGGCGAGGGCGGTCGCGGGGAGGCGAGGCGCGGGGGTCGACATGACCGGACGCTACCAGACGTCGGGGCTGGCGCGCATTGTCGCACTCGAATATCGTCCGCGTCATGGTCCGCTCCCACCGCCTCATCGCCACCGCCGCGACCCTCTCGCTCCTCGCTCCGTTGGGGTGCAATGGCTACACCGGCACGAGCGCGGGCAGCGAGACCGACGGGTCGACCAGCGAGACGAGCACCGGCGGGTCGACGTCGACGACGGGCGGGGCGAGCATGACGAGCTCGACGAGCGGGGGGTCGACGACCGGCACCAGCGGCGTCGACACCGAGACCGGCACGAGCGGCGACACCGGCGGGATCGTGCCCGCGGAGCCCGATCTGCAGTGCCCAGGGGATCCCTCGGGGCTCTGCGACGAGAGCCCGGGGGCGGTGCTCGAGGCGGGGGCGGCGGTGTTGCCGATCATCCCCACGTGCTTCGAGAGCTGGATCGACGAGGATGGCGACGGCAAGTTCGAGTCGACCAAGGACACGCTCCTCGACTGCGGCTGCGATCGCCTCTGCCCGGGCGACCCCGGCTACGCCGCGCCGGACGAGGGGGAGGGCGACAAGACGATCCAGGGGATCTGGATGGCCGGCTTCGGCGAGGGGCGGGCGGCCTCGGGCGTCCGCGGCGCCGACGTCGGGCTGGTCGGCGAGGGCGACGGCCTCTGGGTGCGGACGATCGTCCTCCGCCAGGGGAACACGACGCTGGCGATCGTCGCCCTCGACACGATCGGCTACTTCAACGACGACGTCGAGACGCTGCGCGCGAAGATCGTGGAGATGGGCTTCGACGTCGATCACCTGATCGTCCACGCGATCCACAACCACGAGGGCCCGGACACGATGGGGCTCTGGGGGTCGGACTTCCTGGTGCCGGGCTACGATCCCAAGTACCAGGCCGAGATCCATGACGCGGTGCTCTCGTCGATCGAGGGCGCGTACAAGGTGATCGCGCCGGTGAAGGAGGTGGTGGTCGGCGAGGTCGACATCTCGACCTATCACGACAACGGGGTCGCCAACGTGATCAGCGACCACCGCGACCCGTGGGTGGTCGACGAGTTCCTGGGGGCGGCCCGCCTGGTCGGCGAGGACGACCAGACGATCGCCACGCTGATCTCCTACGGCTGCCACCCGGAGACGCTGGCCGACGAGAACACGCTCCTCACCGCGGACTTCGTGCACGCGGTGCGGCGGACGGTCGAGTCGGGGTCGACGTGGGAGACGGCGCCGGGGGTGCCAGGGCTCGGCGGGCCGGCGATCTACCTGAACGCGGCGGTCGGCGGGATGATGACGACGCTCGGCGTCGAGGTGCACGACCCAGACGGCGGGGTGTACCAGAGCGCGAGCTTCGAGAAGGCGGACGCGATCGGCCAGCTCCTCGGCGAGATGGCGCTCGACGCGGTGGCGAACGGCGACGTGATCACCGACCCGCAGCTCTCCTTCGCCAACCTGGTGTTCTTCCCGGAGGTGGTGAACCCGACCTTCAAGTTCCTCTTCGAGAGCGGGGTGATCAAGCGGATGACCTACCCGCCGGCGGAGGGCTCGGACAAGATGCGGGTGCGCTCCGAGATGACGATGGTGAACCTCGGGCCGATCCAGTTCCTCTCGGTGCCCGGTGAGCTGCTGCCGGAGCTGGCGGTCGGCGGCTACGACGGGTCGCGGGTGAACGCGCCGGGGGTGCCGCTCATCGACCCGAACAACCCGAACCCGCCGAAGGTCGACGAGGCGCCGAAGGGGCCCTACCTGAAGGACCGGATGACGGGGACCTACCGCTGGCTCATCGGCCTCGGCAACGATGAGCTCGGCTACATCATCCCCGCGTACGACTTCCAGGTCGACATGTCGATGCCCTACCTGCAGGAGCCGGAGGGCGATCACTACGAGGAGACCAATTCGCTCGGGCCGCACATGGCGGGGCTGATGGAGTGGGGGGCGGAGAGCCTGGCGACGTGGGCGAAGGGGCGCTAGAGGGGGCGGCGATGACGGGGCCGCGATGATGGGGCGGTGATGATGGGGCCGCGATGATGGGGACGCGATGACGGGGACGCGCCGGCGCGGGGCGGACGCGGGGCTCGTCGTCGCGGTCGCCGCGGTCGTTGCGGTCGCTGCGGTCGCGGTCGCGCCGGGGACGGCGACGGCGCACACGGTCGGGCTCTCGCAGGGGCTCTACCGGGTGGATGGCGGCGTCGTGCGGGCGACGCTGGTCTTCGCGCGCGGCGAGACGCGGCTCCTGGCGCCGGAGGTCGACGCGGACGGCGATGGCGCGCTCTCGGAGGTCGAGCTCCTCGCCGGCGCGGGGGCGCTGGACGCTGCGGCGATCCAGGCGACGACGGTGATGATGGACGGGGCCGCGTGCGCGGCGAGCTTCGAGGGGGCGCGGCTCAGCGAGGAGGACGGGCTCGAGCTCGACGCGACGTACCGGTGCCCGGCGGCGGGGGCGAGGCTGACGATCGACTTCGGCCCGGCGCGGGCGCTCGGGCGGGCGCATCGGCACGTGGCGCGGGTGGTCGCCGACGGGATGACGACGGTGGGGGCGGAGCGGGTGCTGCACCGGCTGCGGCCGCGGGTGGAGGTGGAGCTCGCGCGGGTGCGGGCGGCGGCCGAGGCGGTGGAGGCGCGAGGGTCGGCGAGGGGCGCGGGGAGTGAGGGCGCGGGCTCTGGAGGCGGCGTGGAGGGGGCGAGGGTGAGGGGCGAGCGGGGGAGCGCTCCGTCGGCGCCGGCGATCGAGCGGGAGCGTGCGCCCTTCTTCGTGCTCGGGGTCGAGCACATCCTCACCGGCTTCGACCACCTGGTCTTTCTCCTGGGGCTCGTGCTGGTGCCCGGTCCGCTGCGCTCGCTGGTGGCGGTGGTGACGGCCTTCACGGTGGGGCACTCGCTGAGCCTGGCGCTCGGGGTGCTGGGGGGGTGGACGCCGTCGCCGGCGCTCGTCGAGCCGCTCATCGCCCTCTCGATCGTCGTTGTCGGGCTCGAGGACCTCTGGGCCCGTGAGCTCCGCGGCCGCTGGCGGTTGACGCTGCCCTTCGGCTTCGTGCACGGGTTCGGCTTCGCGGGGGCGTTGGCGGAGATCGGGGTGCCGGCGGGCGACGTCGGGGCGATCCTGGTCCTCTTCAACCTCGGGGTGGAGGCCGGGCAGCTGGCGGCGCTGGCGGTGGTGGTGCCGCTCCTGGGGGCGGTGGGGTACGCGCTGGGGGAGCGGCCGTGGCGGCGCTGGCTGGCCGTGGCGATCGCGCTGGCAGGGCTCGGGTGGTTCGTCGAGCGGGTGGCGGCGCTGACGTAGGCGGGCGCGGGGCGGCTCGCCGCCGCGGGGGCGGAGGGGCTATCATCGGCGGGTGACGTGGCGCTCCGGGAGGCGCGGATGAGCGGCGAGGCGAGCGACGAGGCGCTGCTGGCGGCCTGGCGGGCGGGCGACGCGGCGGCCGGGCGGGCGCTCTTCGGCCGCCACTTCGCGCCGATCTTCCGCTTCTTCCGCAACAAGGTGGACGACGCGGCGGAGGACCTGACCCAGCAGACCTTTTTGACATGTCTCCGTGGCCAGGAGTCGTTCCGCGGGGACGCGTCGTTCCGGACCTTCCTCTTCGTGATCGCGCGGCGGCGGCTCTACGACCACCTGCGCGAGCGCCAGCGGCGGGGCGGGCAGGAGGAGCTCGGCGAGGCGTCGGTGGCGGACCTGCACGGGGTGTCGCCGACGCGGGCGATCGCGGCGCGGCAGGAGCAGGACCTGCTCCTGCGGGCGCTGCGGCGGCTGCCGATCGACATGCAGGTGGCGGTGGAGCTCTTCTACTGGGAGGAGATGGGGATCCCGGAGATCGCCGAGGTGCTGGAGACGCCGACCGGGACGATCAAGCGGCGGCTCCAGCGGGCGCGGCAGCAGCTCGAGGCGATCATGGGGGAGCTGGCGGACTCGCAGGCGCTCCTGCAGAGCGCGCTCGGCGACTTCGACGGCTGGGCGAAGGGGCTGCGCGAGCGCCTGGGCGGCGGGTAGACGGCGCTTCGGTGCGGGCGGCGCGGGCGCGAGGCCCCGGCGCGAGGGCGGCGGGGCTCGAGTCGGTCCGCGGAGCCGGTCGTCACGAGTCGGCGGATCGGCGGAGATCGTCCGAGATCCGACGAATCACGGCTCACGGCTTGGCGAAGTCCTGGGTCCAGTAGTGCTTGTAGGTGGCGGAGGCGGCGTAGTAGTAGCCGATGCCGAGGTGCTTGAAGGTGCCGTTCATGATGTTGTTGCAGTGGCCGGTGCTCGCCATCCACGAGTTGACGACGGCCGCGGGGGTGGTCTGGCCGGCGGCGATGTTCTCGCCGGCGCCGGTCCACGTGTAGCCGGCGCTGGTGATCCGCTGGGTGAAGGTGGAGCCGTTCGAGCCGGTGTGGCTGAAGAAGTTCTTGGTCCCCATGTCCTTGGAGTGCTTGCGGGCGGCGCAGCGGAGGCGGGTGTCGAGGGTGAGCGCCGCGACCTTGGGCTTGGCGACGCCGCCGCAGGTGGCCCCGGCGGCGCGCTTCTGGTTGACGAGGGTGAGCACGTCGGCCTCGAACTTCGCCCAGTTGGCGTTCCAGGTGGTGACGTCGTCGCAGTAGGCGTAGAGCGGCGCGGTGGTGAGGTCGTCGAGGTCGAGGTCGTCGGCGGGGGCGTCGGCGTCGTCGGCGTCGTCGGCGTCTTCGAGGTCGGCGAGCTCGATGGTGCGGCCGGCGCCGATGACGCCGTCGCCGCTACGGGTGACGGTGTCATCGTCGACGTCGCAGGCGAGCGGGAAGAGGAGAGCGAGGGCGAGGAGCGGGGTGGAGGGACGCTGCATCGTCCCATGGCTATCACGGCGTCCCGCGGCTCACCATCCCGGGTGCGGCGCGGGGGGAGGTGTCCAGGCGCGGCGAAGCCCGCGGCCGCTCGGCGGCGCGCGGGCCTCGCTTCAGCGGCGCGCGGCCGCTCGCGCTCACTGGTTCTGCGCGTCGGCGCAGATCTTCACGCCCTTGGAGTCGGGCGTGGTCTGGCAGCGGTACTTGCCCGGGGCCTTCCAGTAGTCGTCGTGGGCGTTCCAGCGGCACTCGATGTCGCTGGCGCAGGTCTTCTGGCAGACCTTGGTCGAGACCTTGACGCCGCCCTGGTCGGTGATCCGGGTGATGAGGGTGGTGCCGGCCGGGCAGGCGTTGAAGTTGTCGAAGTCGCCGAAGGTGGTGCTCGGCGGGCAGAAGAGGCCCTCGCACTTCTGGGCGGAGATCGAGCAGTCGCCCTCGGCGAAGTAGAGCTTCTTGTCGATGATGTTGGGGATCTTTACGTTGCCGCTCTCGTAGCAGATCTTCTTGGAGCCGGCGGGGGCGACGATCTTGCCGCAGCCGGTGATGGTGCCGGCGGCGACGTCGTTGGCGGAGCAGGGCTGGCCGTTGCAGTCGCGCTTGCACGGGTCGTGGAAGTCGCCCTCGTTCTTGGTGCACGAGGTGGTGCAAGCGTCCATGCTGTCCTGGTTGCCGTCGTCGCACTCCTCGCCGTCGTCGAGCATGCCGTCGCCGCAGGTGGGGAGGAGGAGGGCGCAGTTGTCGATGCAGTTGCCGTCGGCGTACTTGTGGGGCTTGTCGGCGTTCTGCGGGAACTCGGTGACGAGGTTGCCGTCGTCGCAGGCCTCGCCGTCCTCGAGCATGCCGTTGCCGCAGACGCCGCTGCCGCCGCCGGTGGTGCCGGTGGTGCCGCCGGTGGTGTCGGTGGTGCTGCCGGTCGAGTCGGTGGTGGCGGTGGTGGTGGTGCCAGTCGAGGCGCTGGTCGACGAGGAGGTCGAGCCGGTCTCGGAGGCGCCGCCGGACGTCGTGGCGGTGCCGGCGCTGGTCGACGCGTCGTTGGAGGTCGAACCGGCGGTCGAGCCCGCGGAGGTGGAGGTGCTGTCAGTGGTGTCGGCGGTGCCGCCGGAGGCGGAGTCGTCGCCGCCAGAGCAGCCAGAGAGGCCGAGGAAGGCGGAAATGGCAAGGAAGGGGAGCGAGATGCGGCGCATGCGAGCAGACTATCGCGAGCGGTCGATGCGCGAATGTGATCCGTGTCACTTCTCGCGCGTTTCGGTTTTGAGCGCGCGGGATGTGCGCGGTCGGCCGGGGGCGCGGCTTCCGGGTCGGCGACGAGGCTGCTAGCCTGCACGCATGGCAGGGGCCGCGGCGACCAGCGAAGACGGGACCGTATGCGACATCAACGTGACGCCGATGGTCGATATCCTGCTCTGTCTGCTGATCATCTTCATGGTGTCGACGCCGACGCAGAACACCCAGATCCCGCTGAGTATCCCGACGTCGGCGCCGGTGCAGGCGGCCGATGACCCGAACGCGACGCTGCTGATCTCGATCGACGCGGCAGGGAAGGCGAAGCTGGGCGAGGCGGCGCTGAGCGACGACTACGAGGCGATGGTGGGCGAGCTGAAGGCGAACGAGAAGCTGAAGGCGGACGGGAAGGTGGCGGTGGACGCGGATCCGAAGGTGCCGTACGGGCGGGTGATCCGGGTGATGGCGGCGG
>WBZL01004390.1_pt1 | contig 12248 bp, 13 predicted proteins | sample 5204291 | NCBI WGS metagenome assembly WBZL01 (sample SAMN12344345, study PRJNA552823) | activated sludge metagenome | biome: Activated sludge suspended growth; feature: Nitrification reactor; material: Wastewater; isolation source: activated sludge from nitrification reactor of wastewater...
CGTATGTCCATGACCATGCCGCGCCAGAAAAACAATATCCTGATTATTAATCTGGCCAAATGTTAATGGCCCGGAAGGCTCACCATATGGTGTACGTATAATTCTCCGTTGCGAAATTTCCAGGCAAGACAGCTGCGTCATTCCGCTGCCACCAATGATTGCAATCATTATGTCCTCGCATTAAAAAATCTAATCTTTCACTGCGTAAATTGCAGGCAAGTTCCGCCATGCGCCCTGAATATCCATACCAAAACCAAATACGTATCGGTTGGGTACGGTCAATCCAACAAAATCCGCATGGAACGATTTTGGCTTATCCAATTCTTTTTCTGCAAGCACCGCACTATAAAATGCTTTTACACCATTTTTAAGCAGTCTGTCACGAATTGCGGCCAATGTAATGCCTTCATCCAGAATGTCATCCAACACCAATACGGTACGATCGCGCATATTTTCCCTTGGTTCGACCCGCCAGTGAATGCTCCCGCCATGCAGCTTTTTATCATACCGCGTCAGATGCACATAATCGAAATCGAGCGGAAACTGTAACTGCGGCAGGAGCTGTCCGGCAAACACCACAGCTCCATTCATCACACATAAAACCAGCGGCTGTTGATGCGCTAAAAGCTGTGTGATCTCTGCTGCCAGTCGTTGCACTGTCTGCGATATGGCTTGTTCCGAATGAATTAATTCAGCCGTATCCAGGATCTGTTGAGTTTTCAGATAGTTAAGCATAGAAACTTTAACGTTATGAAAGTAAATGCTATACAGCATGTAGATACACGGTAGGATAAACTATAGCTGATTACTAGAGCATATTATTTCTGATTACTCTTTTACTGAATCATCCTTGATAAAATATAGGTTTATTATTACCTTATGATCTTCCCCAAAACCAAGAGGAATAGCATGTATCCACTCAAAATTTTTTTAACAGTAATCACAATTTCTTTTCTACTGATCAATTGCGCTTTTTCACAAAATACACCAATTACCGGATATCCAACATATCGTGATGGAATCTTGACAATTCCTCGTGTGGATACGGATGCACAAGCCGGGAATTTTCAAGATACAACATTTCAATTCGACAGCGTAACAAATACATGGCGGCTGCTCGATTACAAGGAAACCGTAATTGTGCCAGGACGAGGACTGGTCCCGGATACAGTTGAGATAATTGTTACGAGCTCATCACCCATCCAGGTATTTCTAAAGATAAGCGGATTTACTTCCCCTTCTCCTTGCAGCGAATTCGGACAAATCAATCAGCGTCTGGAAACTAATAAATTTGAAGTTACTATGCATGTAGTTCCAGGTCCGAGTGATATAACCTGCGCAGCGATAGTTGTTCCATACGAAAAAATCATTCCGTTAGCAGCATATGGTCTTCCGGCAGGTACCTATGAATACAGCTTCAATGGTGAACACACCGGCACATTCAACCTACCCGTAGATAATACGCTATGAGTATAGGCAATAAAAGCCAGCTTTCCGCTGCAATTTTATTGCACATGATTTTTAAATGTAAACGCTACCGAATTGGAAAAGAAGGTAGCGTTAATGCCGTTCGTTGTTCAGTCTCATTGCCAAACTACAAGTGTCTCAAGACATGGTTACTGATTTAACTTTCTTTATTTAGAAGTTTTATCACGATGGATGCCTACGCCATATTCATATACCAGTTTCCCGCCCATCCACCCTGCACTGCAAAGAAAAATAAATCCTGCAATTGACAAAGAAATGACAAGCAATCCTGGTTGCTCAAGTTGCGTACCATTCAGACGCAAAAATAGACTGAGCGCATAGACCCATATTTTCCATTAGAAAATTCTTCTAATGGAAAATATGGGTTTATTGCTAAGCTGCTATTTGCCTGGATCGATAAAAATCTAAGCGAACATGAATCGCAAGCTTGCTTACAATCACTTGGAAAACAAATGGCGGAAAAGTTTGAAAATCGTGTCACGAATCGGCTATCACCAGCCGACAAACTTCGTGAAGTGGTGACTATTATGTGTGAATTAGGTTATGACGCCAGTGTGAAGCAAGTTTCTGAAGATTATGCTGAAATCATCGCAAATAACTGCATTTTCTATAAACTCGCCAATGAGCGCCAAGGATTTTGCGCACTTGATCTGAGTTTCTTAGCTTCTTTATTACAAACGAATATCCAGCATAAAGAATGTATTGTCAAAAAAGGGAATTATTGTTGCTTTGCGGTTGCAGGCAGTACAGAATAAAAATCAATGCGTGACAAGGATTATTTCAGCAATGCCAGCAATCCCGCCTCATCAAGGATAGCTATCCCTAAATTGACAGCTTTATCATATTTGCTGCCCGGATCGGTACCGACAACGACATAATCCGTTTTTTTGGAAACGCTGCCGCTAACTTTGCCACCCAGTGCTTCGATTTTTTCCTTAGCTTGTTCGCGGCTTATCGTCGGCAAAGTTCCCGTCAATACAAAGGTTTTACCGCCTAAAGACGCTACCGCAGCGGTTAACACGGATTTACCTTCATGTTCATCCCAATGCACGCCGCTGGCGCGAAGCTGTTCGATTACTTCACAGTTATGCTCCTCGGCAAAAAAATCTACAATACTTTGCGCCACTACCGGACCGATATCCGGAATCTGCTGCAGGCGTTCGCTATTGGCTGCCATCAAACGATCCAGGCTGCCTAAGTGAGTTGCCAGATCCTTTGCAGTCGCTTCGCCAACATTGCGAATACCCAGCGCATAAATGAATCTCGCCAAGGTAGTATGCTTGCTTTTTTCAATGGCGCTCACAATATTATTCGCCGATTTTTCCGCCATGCGTTCCAAATTTGCCAGCGCGGCTAATCCCAATCGATACAAATCCGCCGGTGTACGTACAATCGCTTGCTCAACCATTTGATCGACCAATTTGTCACCTAAGCCATCAATATCCATTGCACGGCGCGAAGCAAAATGCAAAATTGCCTGCTTGCGCTGGGCCGGGCAAAACAATCCCCCGGTACAACGCGACACTGCTTCATTCGCCAACCGTACTGCTTTGGCACCGCATACCGGACAATGCGAAGGCATTACAAATGATATTGCGTCAATTGGGCGTTTTTCCCTGACAACCGCTACCACTTCCGGAATTACGTCGCCCGCGCGGCGTACAATCACAGTATCACCGATACGTACCTCCTTACGTTCGATTTCATCGGCATTGTGCAAGGTTGCATTGGTCACTGTCGCTCCGCCGACAAACACCGGTTTTAGGCGTGCAACCGGTGTCAATGCACCGGTTCTACCCACTTGCACATCAATCGCCAATAACTGCGTAACTGCTTCCTGCGCAGGAAATTTATGCGCAATCGCAAATCTTGGCGCACGCGACACGAATCCGAGCTCGTTTTGTTGCAACAACAAATTAACTTTGTACACTACGCCATCTATATCGTAAGGCAAGTTATCACGCTGCATAGCAATGCTCTGGTAATACCGCAACAGTTCCTGCAATCCCGTAACCGTTGTACATTCCTTGGCCACGAGAAAATGTAACTTAGCCAGATAAGCCAGTACGTTGCTGTGCTTATCCTGCGGCATATGCGAATCTTGATACTGACCCACACCATAAGCATAGAAAGTCAAACGCCGGCTGGCGGTAATAGCAGGATCAAGTTGCCGCAAAGATCCTGCGGCGGCGTTCCGCGGGTTGGCAAATTCTTTTTCACCCTTCACTATTTGCCGTTGATTCAATGCCACAAAATCAGTCTTCAGCATCAATACTTCTCCCCTTACCTCCAATAAAGGTGGAGGATCATTAACCGGCAGTGACAAAGGAATTGATTTGATCGTTTTTAAGTTGAGGGTAATATCTTCACCGGTATAGCCATCGCCACGAGTCGCGCCCGATTTAAAAATGCCGTTTTCATAACATAAATTCACAGCAAGCCCATCAAATTTGGGCTCCACGGTATACTCCACACGCTCCACGAGCAAACCCTCACATACGCGCCGATCGAATGCCGCCACTTCTGCGTCATCAAACGCATTATTGAGTGACAACATAGGTAGCAAATGGGTGACTTGCGAAAATACTTTGAGCGGCGCGGCGCCCACACGTTGCGTTGGCGAATCCGTGGTAATCAGTTGCGGATAAAGCTGTTCGATTTGCTGCAATTCACGAAACAGTTGATCATATTCTGCATCGGGAATGGCGGGATTATCCTGCACATAATAGCGATAATTATGCGTTTCAATTTCCACGCGTAATTTTTGTGCACGCTGTTTTGCTTTTTCAATACTATCATTCATATATTATTTTCATGCACAGATTCATCGATTGATATGCCTTTCACCTTACTTCATATCAAGAAATTTAATAAATATTCTAATTTAGGCTCAAAATAACAGGATTATGTCATTGATAGTTCATATTATTTATTTATCCTTACAAAAATCCGCTGCCAGTCTTAGCCACGCTAGATTCTGCGATTCGCAAAAAATACTTTATACTTTGAATATAGGTCAGTAAACAACTTTCAGACATTTATGTGTCGCAAGATTTCTTATGAGCGAAAATACATTCAAAATCCGCATTAACATTCAACAACCTCCTCAACAAGCCATCGAAGAGATTTACCCCGAATTAACTGAGCCAGAAGTTGAATACCAACACTCGTGGGATTGGAAAAAAATTGCGGTCGCCCTATCTCTATTGCTTTTTATCGTTGCTTTGATCGGCATCATGGTATTCAGCGGCACGGAGAATGAATCTTCCTCAACCAAACAACAAAATGCAACAACTCCATTTAATCAAGCACCTACTTCTCAAGAAAATAGTCTGACGCGGGAAAAATCCATATCGGAGTTAGTAACAAAAGATCAGTCCACCGCTATTCAAACCCATGCATTGCCTGAGTCGGATCATTCAACAATTACAACGCAACCGGCAGTTACCCAATCTGAAAAAGCCATTCATTCATCGGACGCGATCGACACGTCATCAATAAAACCAACACCTGAATCGAAAGTCCGTAAGCCGATAATAGTCCCACGCAAAAAACCGGCGACACCCTTACAATCTAAGAAACCGCAAAAAACCTCAGATTTCCCGCAAGTACTCAGAGCACAACTCAGTCATGCAATTAAAGCGCGTGAGCCCATTGATGATATTGACACGATACAACTGCAACGCAATGAATCAAAACCTATTTATTTCTATCTACACTTGAAGGATTTAGAAAAAAAAAAGATTACCATCTTGTGGTATCGTAACGATGAGCTTGATTCACAACTATCTTTGCACATTCACAATAACAACTGGCGAACTAATGCCAGCAAACAACTTGATCACCAGAGACTTGGTACGTGGCGTGTAGAATTAGTCGATGAATCAGGAAATCTGCTTGTAACACGACACTTTACTGTCACTCAACTTTGAAATTCACTCGGCATACTTGAGGATTTCGCATGAAATACTGTAGCAATTGTAGTGCCACTGTCGAATTTCTGATACCTGCTGGCGATACTCTCCCACGGTATGTATGTACCACTTGTCATTTCATCCATTATCAAAACCCGAAAATGGTAGTAGGTTGCATCCCCGAATGGGAAGATAAAATTTTGCTATGTCGACGTGCTATCGAACCCCGCCTCGGATGGTGGACATTACCGGCAGGTTTTATGGAAAACAATGAAACATTGGCGCAAGCCGCCGCGCGTGAAACATTGGAAGAAGCCAATGCCCGAGTAGAAATTGGCAATTTATATGCCATATACAGCCTTCCCCATATTAGTCAGGTCTATGTACTTTTTCGCGCACAACTGCTGGATCTTGATTTTAAGCCGGGTATTGAAAGTCTTGAAGTAAAGCTTATGACTGAGCAAGAAATTCCTTGGGAAGAAATGGCATTCCGAGTGATTTACGAACCGTTGAAACAATATTTCAAAGAACGCAATTCAGGAAAACTAAGCTTTCATATGGGTGTTATTGATCGCTTACCAAGCAACCCTTAATTTCATTTTTATTTCACTTATGAAACAGAAACAGAATTAAGCGGGTGAATAGCTGCTCTGAGTAAACATCGTTATTGGTAACCTTAAAGCGTTTTTTCAGGAAACTTACACGGTATATCGCCTTGAAATACATCAAGCCCACCTCATTCAAGCGGCAGTCGTTGTTGACATTAAGACCATAAAGATTGATGCTGTTTTTAAGAAAATCGTCAATGACCGCTTTGGCGAACATAACCGAATCAATATCTTTAATTTCAATCAACTCGTGCAATCGATAGATGCTATCACGCTGGTTTATAGCAATGCGAATTTTGCGCGACATCCGACTGGCGGTAATCTAGGGCACATTACTCTGCTCGCACAAACACAATGCAGAAATACCGTCTTTATCTGAAACAACCTGATAAATTGATAGAATGATCTAAAAATGGCGCATAGGTACATTTTGTAGGATACGAATAGAAAAACCTTGAATAAAATTTTTAATAACAGGACTAAGAGATTGTCTTCAGAATTTTCTAAAAAATATATTATTGCTAAGTCAAATCAATGCGTTTCTTGCGGTTTGTGTTTGCCGCATTGTCCGACTTATCGCTTGCTGAAATCTGAAGCCGACTCACCTAGAGGCCGCATTGCTTTGATAAATGGGGTTGTTAGTGAACACATTCCTTTGAATGACAAATTTATTCAGCATATGGATCGATGTTTAACGTGCCGCGCTTGTGAGATGGTTTGTCCTAATAATGTTGAATTTGGACATTTAATTGATGGCGCTCGTGCTCTAATTGCTGATCAATCGACATCTTTTGCACTGAATCAGAATTCAGCTATTAAATTTTTGCTGAAGAAGCTATTGATAGTAAAACCTGATCGACTAGAGCGATTGCGCCATCCCCTCAGCTTTCTTAAGAAAACTAACTTATTGCAACTGCTATTGAAGCTTCCGCGATTAGAGAAAAACAAATTATTGGAAATTATTGTTCAACTTCCTTTGGTTAAATTCCCCTTTGTGGAAACTGCAGACGGGAGGAGTATAAGTAGTAGATGGGGAAAGATCTATTCTGCAAAAGGAGTGGAGCGTGGTAAAGTTGGATTATTTTTGGGTTGTGTGGCACGCCTAACCGATGTTGAAACATTAAACACGAGTATTTATGTGCTGAATTTATTGGGATATAGCGTGCACATCCCATCCAATCAAACGTGCTGTGGCGCAATATTTCAACACAGTGGTGAATTAAAACAAGCTGCTGTGTTACTGCAAAAAAATAAAACAGCTTTTTCTGAATCGGGTGTAACTACGATAATTACTACTTCTTCAGGATGTGGTATGCAATTGTTTGAGTCAGAAATAAGCGGCAACCATTACAAGATCGTAGATATTAATCAATTTCTTGTTACTGCAGAAGGTTGGGAGGACATAGAAATAAAGCCGCTACCACAAAAAGTTCTGGTGCATGATCCCTGTAGTTTACGCAATGTATTGCGCGGCGCAGCCTACCCATATCAGTTGCTTTCACGCATTCCTAAAGTACAAGTTATTCCTTTAGCGAATAATGACCAATGCTGCGGTGCTGCAGGAACTTACTTTATCGACCAACCAGAAATTGCAAACATGCTATTAAATAATAAAATTGTGGCTGTAGCGGAAAGCAAGGTCAAATACTTAGCAACCTCAAATATTGGTTGCGCAATGCATATAGCGAGTGACTTATATAAGAAAAATATAAACACGGAGGTATTACATCCTGTTACCTTATTGGCGAGACAAATGGGCTGGAAATTATAGTGAAACATACTGTTGTGTTAATTTAATGAAAATTTTTTGATTTTTAATCAATTAATTTTAAATCTCTACTATGAAAGTTTGGTTTTGCAATTGAATATCAGTCTATAATAAATAAAATTTTTCGCTGATTAAAAATTATGATTGATATTGATAAGCTTATCATTGGTTTTGATAGCGGTTTGCGCACTTTGTTAATACCGGCGCAGACTGCAAGAGCAGTTCCAGGTAAAGAATTGCCAGAAGCCGAACTTACTGAAATGGAGAAACGGTTATCCTGCGCATTAATGCGGGTAAACCATGTGGGTGAAGTATGTGCGCAAGCCTTATATCAAGGACAAGGGTTAACAGCGCGTAATGAAGCTGTCCAACAGGTACTTATGCAAGCTGCGCGTGAAGAAACAGAACATTTAGCTTGGACAGAACGGCGTATCGCTGAACTTGGTGGGCGCAAAAGCTTACTTAATCCACTGTGGTATGGCGGTTCATTTGTTATTGGCGTTGTAGCAGGATTATTAGGTGATAAATGGAACTTGGGATTCCTTGCTGAAACAGAGCATCAAGTTGAAGCCCATTTGGCTGGTCACCTCCAACATTTGCCCAATAAGGATGAGAAGAGCCGAGCTATCGTGGCACAAATGAAGAGCGACGAAGCTAACCATGCAACCATGGCATTGTCATATGGTGGCGCAGAACAACTGCCGCTGCCTGTAAAGGTTGCAATGAATCTAGGGTCGAAAATTATGACACGAACAGCTTATTGGGTTTGATTACATGTTTAATTAGGAATCCAATCAAGAATGTCATGAGCAAATAGGGTATTAAGTTGGCAATGAAAAATATTAATTTGACACACCATTTCTTAATTGCTATGCCGACATTAGTAGATTCTATATTTTCTAAAACACTGACATATATTTGTGAACACAACGAACATGGTGCTGTTGGCATCGTTATCAATCGACCCACTGATCTCACTTTAGCCAGCCTATTAAAACAGTTAGATATTCCGCAAACTGATTTTTTAACCAAAACTACACCAGTACTTTTTGGGGGACCTGTGCAAATGGATTGTGGTTTCGTATTACATCATCCTGTGGGTAAGTGGCAATCAACACTCGCCGTAAATCGGGAGGTGGGTTTAACAACATCGTTAGATATATTAAGAGCTATCGCTAGTACTGATGGACCAAAACAAGTGTTAATTGCCCTTGGTTACGCGGGATGGGCAGCGGGTCAAATCGAACATGAATTAACCCAGAATGCATGGTTGACGGTGCCTGCATCTTCCGATGTAATATTTGATTTGCCATTGGAAGAAAGGCTTCCCGCAGCCATGCAATTACTCGGCATTAATGATGCCAATCTTTCCAACGAAATCGGGCATGCATAGATATACCACTGTGAATGACGGAAAATTTCATTGATGCACGCTTAAAGCATCAGCTTCAGGAACCACTTCCTCAAGGTACTGTATTAGCCTTTGATTTCGGTAAAAGACGCATTGGTGTGGCTATTGGCAATACCATGTTAGGTATAGCACAACCTCTTGTTACCATTGATAACGAAATAACGAAGCGATGTTTTTCTGCAATTGCGCAATTAATTGAGACGTGGCAACCTGTTTTGTTTGTCGTGGGATTGCCATTGCATAGTGATGGAACATCACACGAGCTAACACGCTTAAGTGAACGCTTTGCACGACGATTGGTAGGACGTTTTAACATCAGGGTGATATTGAAAGATGAACGTTATACCAGTCAAACAGCAAGCGCTACGTTACGTGAATTAGGAATCACCGGAAGGAAGCAAAAAGTTTGGCTAGATCAGATAGCTGCTCAACAAATACTACAATCATTTTTTGATGAACAATATGCAATTACCAGATGCTGAAATTCTATTCAAAGATCTTGCCAAGAAAATAAAAAATGACTGTGACAAAAATGTCGCACTTATTGGAATTCATACGGGCGGTGTATGGTTAGCCGAACGCTTGCACCAAGAGTTGGAGATCGCGCAACCGCTCGGTACATTAGATGTTTCTTTTTATCGCGATGATTTCGAAAAAATAGGTTTGCATTCAGAAGTTAAGCGGTCGACCATACCTTTTGAAGTAGAGGGAGCGCATATCATTTTAGTCGATGATGTGCTTAATACTGGACGCACAATTCGTGCAGCAATTAATGAATTATTTGATTATGGCCGTCCTTCCAGAATTAGTTTAGCTACCTTGGTTGATCGAGGCGGTAGAGAATTACCAATTACTGCCCAGTATACCGGTATAGAACTTACATTACCGGCAGATAAAATACTAGTTCTGAAACGCGAGAAAAGCGGTAAACTTAGTTTGGATTTGTATGATAAGAATCTTCCGGAATGATTAATAGAAATCCTCAGCTTGATGAAAATGGCATATTGCAGCATCTGCTGACAACGGAAGGATTACCAGCATCTATATTGTTACATATATTAGATACAGCCGAATCTTTCGTTGGTGTTACCGAGCGCGATGTTAAGAAAATTCCATTATTACGTGGGAAATCGATATTTAACCTTTTTTTCGAACCCAGTACGCGAACACGAACAACCTTTGAAATTGCAGCCAAGCGATTATCGGCGGATGTCATCAATCTAAATATCGCAGTTTCTGCACAATCTAAAGGTGAAACATTATTGGATACAGTGGATAATCTTTCAGCGATGAATGCAGATATGTTTGTTGTACGGCATTCACAAAGTGGCGCTGCACATTTAATCGCGAATCATGTTCGTTCGGATGTTCATGTAATAAATGCCGGGGATGGCAGTCACGCGCATCCAACCCAAGCTTTGCTGGATATGTTCACGATTCGGCATTACAAGAAAGATTTTCGTAATTTAAGTGTTGCAATTATTGGTGACATTTTGCATTCCAGAGTGGCACGTTCTCAGATACATGCATTAACTACCTTAGGTGTGCCTGAAGTGCGTGTAATTGCACCCAAAACTTTACTGCCAAAAATGGTAGAACGCTTAGGTGTACACGTTTATCATGATATGTCAAAGGGGCTGAAAAATATTGATGTTCTGATGATGCTACGGTTACAAAATGAACGTATGCAGGGCGCGAATTTACCCAGTGCAGAGGAGTATTTCAAATATTATGGACTTACTTCTGAGAAATTGTCGCTTGCACGGCGTAATGCAATCGTTATGCATCCTGGACCGATGAATCGTGGTGTAGAAATTGATTCCGCTGTTGCGGATGGTAAGCAGTCAGTGATTTTACCCCAAGTTACCTTTGGCATAGCCGTGCGTATGGCTGTAATGTCTATTCTTGCAGGCAATCAAGCTTGAGGCCTTCAATATGAAGATTCATATTAGAAATGGCCGGATAATTGATGCAAAGCAAGGTATAGATGCTATTCAGGATATTTTTATTGCTAAAGGTAAAATAGTAGCAATAGGCAGAGCCCCTGATGATTTTCAGGCTAGTCGTGTCATTGATGCGGATTCATTAATTGTGTGTCCGGGTTTGGTTGATTTGTCCGTGCGCTTGCGCGAACCTGGGTTTGAGTATAAGGCGACACTTGAATCAGAAATGAATGCTGTTGTTGCAGGTGGTGTAACGAGTATTGCATGCCCCCCTGATACGGATCCACCTCTCGATGAACCTGGCTTAGTAGAAATGTTGAAACATCGTGCCAAGAATCTTAATTTGGCTCACGTTTATCCTATTGGCGCACTTACGCAGGGATTGAAAGGTGAGCGTTTAACAGAAATGGCAGAATTGAACGATGCAGGGTGTGTTGTGTTTGGCCAACCGGATGGGTTGCTACCTAACTTACGGGTGTTAATACAGGCCATGCGATATGCTTCAACATTTGATTTTAGTGTGTGGTTGCGCCCTCAAGAAATCAGCTTAACCAGTGATGGTGTGGCACATGATGGAGAAGTGGCAACCCGACTTGGTTTGCCTGTAGTGCCAGTATGTGCGGAAACAGTTGCGTTATCGAGCATTATTCTGTTGGCAAAAGAAACAGGTGTTAAGGTACATATCTGCCGGATCTCAAGTGCAGAAGGTTTGGCAATGATTCGTGCCGCCAAGCAACAGGGGCTAGCGATTACTTGTGACGTGACGATTAATCATCTGCATTTATCGGATATGGATATTGGCTTCTTTGATTCCAATTGCCATCTGATGCCTCCATTGCGTAGCTCCAGTGACCGCGATGCGTTGCGCAAGAATTTTGCAGACGGAATTATTGATGCAATTTGCTCAGATCATACTCCGGTAGACGAAGATGCTAAATTGTTACCATTCGGTCAGTCTGAGATTGGCGCTACCGGAGTTGAGTTATTACTGCCACTAACATTGAAATGGGGCATGGAAATGCAATTGCCTTTGCTGAAAGTTTTGGCAAAGATTACATCAAGTCCAGCCGAAATATTGGGGATTGATGCAGGGCATTTATCAATTGGTAGTGCTGC
>WBZL01004084.1_pt1 | contig 12237 bp, 10 predicted proteins | sample 5204291 | NCBI WGS metagenome assembly WBZL01 (sample SAMN12344345, study PRJNA552823) | activated sludge metagenome | biome: Activated sludge suspended growth; feature: Nitrification reactor; material: Wastewater; isolation source: activated sludge from nitrification reactor of wastewater...
AGCCTGAAGGCGTAAGTTCCTGGGTTGCAAAGCAATCCTGTTACTATGAAATTCTCCCCGTCGCCATAGAATAAACTACCTGCGGAAAGCCCCAATTCGTTAAAGAATTCATAGTCCATATCGATATTCGCCGGAACATTAAAAACCGTGATCTTTACAACGCCGGGTTGAGTAATTTCGAATTTATAATAGTCATTGTCATTTTCCGGATTGATGGAGGCGCAAATATTAGTGGCAAGTTGAACTGGTTGGGCAGTCGAAAGGGAGTTATTGCATTCATAAAGGTCTGTGGTATCAAAATCAACTCGTACACAATATTGAGCCGGGTTGCCTTCATTATCAGCAAGCCTGAAAGCGTAAGTTCCTGGATTGCAGAGCAGGCCATACACAATGAAATTCTCGCCGTCTCCATAAAAAATGGAACCTACCGAAATCCCCAATTCATTAAAAAACTCATAGTCCATATCAATATTCGCTGGTACATTAAATACCGAAATTTTCACTACTCCAGGCTGTGTGATATCAAATTCATAGTAATCATTGTCGTTTTCATCATAAATGGAGGCGCAGATCGTTGTTGCGAGCGGAATATGAGCCGCTGTTGCGAGTGAATTATTGCATTCATAATTATCGGAAATATCAAAATCAACCCGTACGCAATACTGAGCCGGATTTCCTTCATTGTCCGCAAGACGAAACCTATAGATCCCAGGATTGCATAACAAAGCGTCCACAACAAAATTTTCTCCGTCTCCGTAGAATAGAGATCCGGCTGAAATTCCTTGCTCATTAAAAAATTCGAAATCCATATCAATATTTGCCGGAACATTTGAAACTGTAATTTTTACAACGCCGGGTTGATTAATAATGAATTGGTAGAAATCGTTGTCATTTTCATCATAAATAGAAGCGCAGATATTTGTGGCCAAGGGTATCAAGGTAGCAGCAGGTAATGAATTATTGCATTCATATACGTCCGAAATGTCAAATTCTACCCGTACAGTATATTGAGCAGGATTACCCTCGTTATTTCCAAGTCGAAAGGCATAAGTTCCGGGATTGCATAACAATCCGTCAATGACAAAATTCTGTCCATCACCAAAATTTGTTGAATAGACCGAAATGCCTTGTTCGTTGAAAAATTCATAGTCCATATCAATATTAGCTGGCACGTTGGTAACCGAAATAATTACAACTCCGGGTTGGGTAATCGTAAATTTGAAAAAATCGTTGTCATTTGCCGGATTGATGGAAGCGTTGTTGCTAACACCAATTGAAAGCATGTCTGCCCCGCTCAGAATGTTATTGGCAGGTTCTGAATCAATTTGGGAAAAAAGAAGGACAGGTAAAAAAATTACGACTGTTGAAATAATAGATCTCATTTTATTCTTTTTATTAATAATAAATGTGGCACCAAACAACCTCTACCCTATCAGTCGTGCAAATATCAACTGATCAACACCTGGGCAAGGTTTTAAACATCCTTCAATTTAGCGATGGTATCCTTCAATATGGCTGTGCATCAAATGATTATCTCATAATCCGGAGTTTAAGGATATTTACATAAGTGAAAGGGAACAGGCTTTACAAATGGCCGATAGACATTGAGATTATAATAATTTAACTGCCCCCTGTATTCTACCCTGGCTTCAATTTCTGCCTTTGCCACGGCCCTTATAAAAGAACACTTTTCACCAAAGCTATCTTTTGCCCCAACCAAAGTGGTTTCTAAATGGTATTCCTTCATAACTTCCACAGTTTTATTATTGACTTCTTCCACCTCTTTAATACCGAAGGAAAGAAACGCATGACCGGGGACCAAAACCAGGGAGGTAGGAAAGCCCCATTTTCGCAGAATCGATACTATCAAAACAGATCCGTCAATACAATTGGCAAGTTTGTCATTCAAAGAATTTTCCACGTTCCTTACATACTGAGATCGCAGATTAGGATTAAACCCGTCGGTTGTGGTAGTCATGCTGGCATATTTTACATCCTTGGCCTGCAAAAATTTCCAAATTGCTTCAATCTGATCAAATAGCACATCTCCTGAACCCGCGGCATAGCCCCAAGCGGGAATTTGAGGGTTGGATTTCACAATTTCATTCATAATTTCTTCAATTTCCCGGCTTTCTTCGTTTACATAACCTACTGTCATCCATCTCATGTTCTGAAACCCGTCAGAGGAATACCCCATTTTGGTTAGATCTGCACCCAGAATGCAATCATTGGGACTACGATAATAAACGGTTTCGGTAACGCTTTTTTCCTGCCCCTGATCGTCATAGAACCTGAAGTGTAACGAACTTTGGGTTCTCGATTTGGTACACATTAATTTTTCATAATTCCAGGGAATGTCTGGGAAAATCTCCACTTTCCCGACGGAAGAATAAAACACCCCCTTCAAAGGATACTGAAAATATCCATCCGGGCTCGAAATTTCATAGTATACTTTCCTGTCTTTGCAACGAGTTGTAAACCGGAACCCGATGGAACCGGATTTATTGAGAAAGAAATTGTCAAAAACACCTCCTTGATTCGGAGCATTAGATGATACTCCGCAGATAAAAGAAGGAAAGATTTCATTGTAAAACAAAATTAGGGGCTCTATGGAAGTTACCTTGAAAGGGTCAACCTCGCAGGGATCAGGCGCATATTTGACCAAAGTGAATTGTTTCACACAGATATACAGTGTTCCGAAAATATCAATAGTTTCCGGCACCAGATTTTCATACCCCAGCTTGTCAGTTTTATCAATAAAATACCCTTTGAAGTAATCCAATAAAATATAATCCTTAGGAGTAGGCACCAGTATGATTTTATGCTTACCGTATTTATAGTTTTGAAACATTTTATCCAACCTGTTAAAGGTTTTGACTCTATCAGATTGTCCAGATATGGGTTGATTAAAATTGAAAAGTGTTATAAATGTGATTAAAATATATGCAATTTTCATTTATGCTTATTTTTTCTTATTGAGGTAAACAAAAGCGATGCCTACTGAAAAAGCCAGACTACGGATAGGCATGTTTGAGGTAATGGATACGCCGTCACTATTGGTGTAGGTGTAATCAGGGACCAGTCCAATGTCAAAAAGGGCTTCACCGAAAACTGAAAATCGATTGCTTATATAAATCCGGGTTCCTGCACTGGAAGAAAACCCGAATACAGATTTTTTATCCTCCGGAAGTTGGATATCGCCGACTGGCGTCATTGCATAGCCTCCTCCAAAAACCAGGAATTGGACCCTATGTCCACTGTTGAAGACTTTGCCGCCTAAAAATTTGAGTGCAGAAAGGTGGCTCAATGATTTTTTGCCGTCGACAGCAGATCCTACTCTGGACAGGTAATCATATCCCAACCTGAAGGAATAGGTTGCCAACGGAACTTCAATCCCGGCATGCAGACCAATCAAATTGGTATTAATATCCAATTCCGCCGCCTTGAATGTACCTTGCGCGAGACCGATTTCGGCAATATTGTATTGGGCATTCAGTACACCTGAAGCTGAAATAAAAGCTAAAAAGGCAACACCAAAAAGAATTTTATTTTTCATAGAAAAAGGTTAAATAAAATTTACGGAATTTATTATGAAGATTGTGGAATCAACTCACTAAAGTCCAATTCAGTAAGTACAGCCATACCGACTGCCAGAAGCTTTACTTACCAAATACGGCAAAACCAAACTTGCAAGGATTTATATTGCAGTCATACATTTTTACCTGTAGCCGAAATCTACCGGTCCATTTAGGTGTAACTTTGGTAACAGGCCGGTCATCGGTGGTTTTATCGCAATCAATTTCATTATTGCTTTCATCATACAGGCATAAATCCAGATCATCGCAGTCATTGTCGCATACACCCCAAATACGGTAGGTCCATCCTCGGTAAAGGGTAAAATAATAACTGGTGTAGCCGTCATCATTCAAATAGTCAACTTCTATATCATGGGTAAGCTTATACCCCTGGTTGATTTCGACCCTGCCGATCGCCAGTAATTGGGAATATATTGCATCAAACTGTGCTTGCCCCGTTCGGGCCATTGAAAAAATCATCACCGAGGTCAGGAAAAGGATTTTAGTCTTCATCTTTGAAAATTTAGGTTTAACATATTTTGCAGGATTTCAAGGCTGTCTTTATTTTGCAACCATGTCCCTAAAATTAGGTATGGCAACGCAGCTTTTCCCTGGACAAAAAATTGAGCCCATTGAGGTTGCGCGAATGTAAATCAATCGCCAGCGAGTGGAATTTTTTTCACAAATTACTATTTATCAAACACTTAAATCATGGACGAAAAACCCAGGTTTGCCATAAGCGTCAACAAAAAAGAAGTGTTGAAAAATGAAAAAGAAAGATTGCTTGCAACCTGGAGCATTCTGGATAAGGAAGAGATGCCTAAAGTCCAGAAATTTTTCAGGTGGCACTATCCCTTGGGAAACGAACCGGAGGTTATCCTCTTTAACAAGCTCAGACTGGCCGTCTACAATCCAATTCAGTACCGGGTCAACGGCAGGAGTCTGATCAATAGCCTCTTCGGGCAGATTCCGGAAGAAAAAGCACTTAAAAAGCTGGGCAGGCTGCTCGGGAAACTTGAGGCCGCACTGATCGAATACGTTAGCCATTCAGAATTGACCGAAAACGAATTTGTCAGGAACCGGGTTTTGATCTCAGGCCTTAAAAAACGCCGGAATACGGAGTTGCTCCATAGAGAAGCGAAAAATTTCAGCGAGATCCTTGAGGCCGCTCCTGCCACCATTATGCGAAAGGCGGATATGTGGTGGTTATCGCATCAGCTCTATTATCATCAAAGCATCAATCAGCACACCAACGACAGTTCCTTCTTCGGTCCGGCCCTCAACGACCTGTTTACCTTCTTTAAGCTATCCACCTTACGGTACTATTGTGAATACCTCAACCGGCACAATCTTTTAAAAAGTGATCTTGAGGCAGCAACTTTAAGGCAATACTATCAGCTAATCATTCAGGAAGAAAGCCGGGATGAGCCCGCTATTCAACTGTATCAGTCGGCAGCCGAATTATTATCGAACCGGGACAGCAAGCCACATTACCGCGAGTACAGGGTTTTATTTTCCGAACACTTTGAAATGCTGGCCATACCTGACCAATTGGTATTGCTGAAATACGGTTTGAACACCGCGTTTTATCAATACGAAAAGGGGGATGAAGATATGCGGGAAGAGATGTTCTTTTGGTCTTTCACCGGCGTTGAAAAACGTATTTTCTTCTTCGAAGGCGTCATGAAGGCGGACGAATACATCAATGTAGCCTTAAGCGCTGCGGCAGTGGGCAAATTCGACATTCAGTTATCCTTTATGGAACAATGCAAACCCTACCTTGAAAACAAGGAAGAAGCCGAAAAAGCCTATCAATTGACTTTGGCCTATTATCATTTCTTCCAGGGCAGCTACCACAAAACGCTTGCGATCCTGAATGATATTTATCCCAGATATATCACGGGCGGCCTGGCGTACACCCTCAGGGCCAATACCTTGCAAATATGTTGTTATCTGGCATTGACCGTCCGGGAAAAGCATTATGATTCAGATCACTTTGAAAACGCAGCGGAAAGTTTCAGGAAATTTATTTCGAGAGAAGGAATTCTTTCAGCAGAAAAGAAAAAGCCTTTTCAAAATTTCCTGATTATGTGCAATGCCATTTTCAAATTCCACTTCAAAGAACTTATGGACAAATCCCGGAAAGAACCGGGTAAAGTGAGGCTGCTTGCCAAACTGGAAAAGTTCGAACGGATAACCTCAAAACCCTGGCTAAAAAAATTGATCCGGGAATTATAACCAGCCCGGCACGAAGCCGGGCCGATAATGTTAAAGAATAATAAAATCATCCACTACAATAGCGGTGGAGTCCTGGCCAGGGGTATTCAATTGCGGGATAATGATCTCGTCGACAACGATATCATCCTCTTTCACGCAGCCGGTTGACACCGCGGCAATCGTCAGGCATAAAACAAAGCCGAAGAAGCATTTCCTTCCCTGATACGCAAGGCCATTCACTTTCTTTTCCATAATCGTGCAGTTTTGAAAATTTGAAAATGGTTGATGGACCCGGCGGGCATGAAGGTTGATTTCCGGCAAGCGACGTTGAAGCAAGGCAAAGCATTCCCGTCCGACAAAAGGCAAGGCCGATCATCGGTAAAAACCGGACATTCAAGTCCTCGTCAACAAGGCTTGTTCACAGAAAAAATTCTACAGGCCGAACCGGGCGTATTACCCGGCTCAGCTACGGAAGCTTCACGCGGCTGAACACAAATAATTAAGTCATTTCTCGGTGTATCCCTATCATTCTCCGGGTAAATACCCGAAGGTGCAGGGGATTAAGTGAAATTGGGATTTAGTTAAAATCACCTATTTACATACAAGTCTCAACCGGAGTAAGAATCGTTAACAGGGAAAGGGCTTTTTTTGCAAAAGTTTTTTTGTCTGAAGCATAAATATTATATTTGTAAGCCTTACCCTTTACACTATGCCTGAAGCTTTAAGTGATAATTCTGAGAACTCCGGGGAAAAAGAGCTGTTGAAGATAATTTGGACGGCCCATAAAGAATCGTTGCTTCAATATTGCCGAAAAAAGCACAGAAATATTGATGTGCAGATAGCTGATGTTATTACCAGTGAAGCCATTGAAGTATTGTGCAGAAAACTGGAAGACAGGCATGAAATCAAGTCAAGTCATCTTGCCTACCTTAAAGGTATTGTAGATCATAAGGTGAGTAATTATCTGCGTGGCAATAAACACTGGACAAGCCTTGATGAACAGCCGGTAACAGGTAACTCCTTCCGGATAAATATTAACCCGGAAGATATAATATTAGACAAAGAAAAACAGGAAAAAATAAAATGGATCTTTAATCAATTGAGCGAAGAGTGCAGGAATTTTTATGAATTGAAGATTCAAAAAATGAAAAGCGAAGAAATGGCTCAAAAATTAGGTTTCGCAAGTCCTGAAGTTGTGCGTGTTCTCATGTGGAGGTGTAAACAAAAATTAATCCCTATCATCAGGGCAAGTGGTTTATTTTAAATCTTGTTAAAGACAATAATGGAAAAAGACCTTGACCGGATAATTGCAGAATACCTGGCTGGAGAAGGAATCCCGGATGAAACTGCCTGGCTCGAAGGACAGATGCAATCAAGCCCTGAAATACGTGGAATGGTAGAAGAATTGAAACTGCTGCTGGAGGTGGATGATTTTATGCAGGGTAAAATGGAAGGCGTGGCCCAAAAACAGTTTGAGCATCGGCTCCAGGAAGATCCCGCCACCCAATCGGCTCTGAAAGGATATCAAGAGACGGAAGTTTTCATGGAATTAGAAAAGCGGAGAAGGGCATTAGAGCTCATGGAATCGTTCGAACAGAATAAAAAAAATCACCTTAGAAGCTATATTTCCAGGATATTGCCTTTTTTAACTTTAGCTGTTATTTCTATTGCAGGATTAATGTTATATAGAAGCATCTATAGCCCTAAATCAAATATTGATGTACCGATCGCCCCCATAGAGGGTGACCCTGGACAGGGTGATCAAGGAGAAGATGACCAGGGAAAAGGTGGTCCTGTAGAAGGTAATCAGGGACAGGGAAATGCGCCCCAAGTTTTAAAAGAAGACAAAAAAAATACCACAAGTTCAACGAACGAGCAAAAAATCGCAAATTTTGTAGCCAAGGAATTAGCGCAAGAAGTACAATTTGATAGTCAAATGGGCAACGGGACTCCTAACGACACTATCCGTGTAAAATGGATAGCAGATTTTAAGACCTCAGACTATAAAAATGTGCGAAGTTTGCTGACTGAATCTTACATTGACAATTTACCATCTCTGGACAGACAGCTAGAAGCCAGGTTTGCATTGGGTCTAACCTATTGCCACAGTGACGATTTCAATAAAGCCAATGAAATTTTCACTCAAATCCTCAACAGTAAACCTTCGAATTGGAAAGAGAAAGCGCGTTGGTATTCTGCATTATGCTATTTAAAGACAAAGAATTTGAATGAAGCCAAAAAACTGATTAATGAAATATTGACAAAGAATAGTCACTTCAAAAAAACCAAAGCCGAAGAAATAAAACCCTTATTACCGGCTGAATGACAGCTTTGCGTTTTTGCCCCATAAAGTGAGTCCGGCCCAGAAATAGGGCGCTTTTTCTCCTGAACCGATATTTTTATCCGACAAATAGCTCAATTTTGCCGTCTCCAACGCTTGCGCGGTTGTCATTTCACCGCTGATCAGATTCCGGCAGGTTCCGGCAACGAGGTATTTCACCGGATTGGATCTTACCTGCCACATGCCCAGGATCAATGCAGGGCAACCTGCCGAGAAAAACCCGCGGCCGATGCTGATCAAGCCTTCTCCGCCCTTGATAACATAACTGTTTCCTGTATTGCAGGAACTAATAATACCCAGATTTGCTCTGATATCCCGGGTATATAACTCAGCTACTGTGAGGGTATCATTTGCACTGTCCGGATCGGAGTGAGAAAAAAGAAGCCTGGAAAGTTCCGGTTGAAACTCATCCAGCTCGCTATGGCCTGAAAACTGGGTTATCCCAAAGGAGTGACCGGCAATGGATGCAACAAAATCTGCTCCATTGGCATTATTGCCTACCCAACATTTGACAGGTTTTGGAAATATTTTTGAGATATCCCCGACCATATCAAAATCCGGATAATTTTTAATCGGATAATCCTGGTATGTCGGCTCAAAGCCTCCGTAATTCAAAAAGTTATCTGCCTCAGGGGTGTATCCCAGGTTGTCTTGCTCAACCAAAAGGTTCAAAGAATGGCCGTACTGAATGCTGAATCTTTTGAGCAAATACGGCATATCGCCGTAGTCCGGCAACTCTTCCGTAAATTCATGATTCTTAATTTCCGGAAACTTGACTTCTCCACATAGCAGCGATTCGAAGTTCAGCCGGTGGATTTGATCGTCCGGTATAATAATCAGGTGTGATTTGTCCTTCAGGAGCTCTTCGAACGGCTGAATAAGCAGGGTATACAAATTGCTGGCGCCTGTCACGTAATTTTCAAACTTCGCGGCGGAATTATAACTTTCGGGATCTTGTACAAAATCAGCGCAATCGGTCAGCCATTTTTCAAAAGTTTTTGGCATTTCAATCGACTTGTAGGTAATACCGTTTTTCGTACCGCAAACGACATGGATTTTACCGGATATATCCAGTTCAAACTCCAAAAAGGCAGAATTTTCATCAACAATTTTAGAAATGATCTCAGTGGAAGTTCTCACAGCAGGAATATAAAGCGGCGAACGATAATCCCCCGAAAGCGTAGCGTACAGCTGATCTAAACTATCCTGCCAATGTCTTACTTCTTGATCATGACGGGTAATGTTCACTTGATCGGCCCTGCGTGTAGAAATGCTCAGGTCTATTTTTGCAGCCAATATCTTTTCTTTATATTCTTTTTCTTTAGCTTTGAAGGTTGCCGACATTCCTTTAAATTCCTTGATTCTTTTTACCGTCTGAGATAACAAATAAGCTTTGCTTTTCTCCATCGCGGCCAGGATATTTTCCCTATCCTCATTGTTTAATGTCCCGTTTGAAGGAAAAGTCCGGATATAACCATTGTAGGCAATATTGGCATAATTATCGCTATTGAGCAAGGCGTTACCAAATCCAATGGATTTTCCGGGATTTTGGGTAAGGTCCAATCTCTTTTGCTCTATTACGTCGGCTACTGCCCGGTAAAATAACCTGCACTTCATACGAGCTTCATCTGATCCGGTATTTTGATACTTTTTTTCAAAAAGTCGGGCACAATTCAGGATCAGATTGATTCCAGAAGTATGATAAGAAGATGCAATTTTTGTTGCATCAAAAGACTCGGTTTGAAACGGATTGCTTTCCGGCCAATAAGCCTCTATTCCTTGACGATAATAGTGCTCAGTTTTATCCCACTCTTTCAAATTTGTATACGCATTCCCCATATTAGCTAATGTCGAAAATAAAACATCTTCATATATAATGGTGCCGGATTGAATCAGGGAATCTAATTTTTTTTCGACCGGAAGAATGCTTTTCAGGGTGTTTTCTTTAGGATCGACCATGGATTGCAACATGGCCTTTTCTGTCAAATAGGCAGTTCGATACAGTTCAGCGGGTATCAGTAGCTTTTTTGCCAATTTTCCCCCGTTCCCATTTAGAATATAGGGACCAGCCTTCTGGAAATAATGGTAAGCTCCGAGGGTGTCCTCCGCAAGGAGCGCAGTCCATCCTAACTGACGGTAAATTATGCCTATCGAATTGGTATCTCCCTTTTCTGACTGCTGTATGACATCCAGAGCTTTATTTAAGTGGTCTGTAACAACCTTACAATATTTTTTATCGTAGATGGATGGAATCAACCAGGTGATCCCCCGATTAATCCAGGCATTTGTTTCCTCTTCAACGTTTTTGACCTTTTGATAGTTATCAATCGCCAATTGGAAGTATCCATCCGCTCTTTCACAATCGCTTAACGCCGTATAGGCCAAACCCAGCGCGTTGTAGGTTTGACCTCTGACCAAATTGAGCTCATTTGTAAAATCAAACTTACTTTGTAATTCAAGGGATTTTCTCCAAGCAGTTTCTTTTTCAGGAATAAAGTCAAATTTTAATAAAGTTGGATTATCCAATAAGTCTGGGATTTTGTTCAAATAGAAAATTGAAGAATCCACCGCTGACAGACTCAGATAATAAAAGCCGGTAGTGAAATTTAACCCGACCTGCCCTAAATCCCCTACACTCAAATCTTTTATTAATCTAAATCCATCCTGGATATAATATTGAACTGAATCATAATGGAGTAATTCAAAATGAGACCTTGTGATTACATTGTTAGTATTTAGGGCAACATCACCCCAGCCTATTTCAATGGCCATTTTACGAATTCTTCTGGCAACCGGTATTACTTTTTCGTATTCTTCTTTTGCAAGGAGTTCGCCAATTGATTGCATCCCGAACATAATAGGCACAATCTGGTCCGAATCAAATACAGGCTGGCTCAATACAGCGCTTTTAAGTCCAATCAACAAGACGGCAACGCCCATAAAACGGCAAAACCAATTATTCTTACTCATATCTGAATTGTTAAATGAATAATCTACCTGATCAATACTACACTGCCTTTATGCATCTCCGACCTTCCATTTGCAAATACAATTGCCAATTGCCAGACATATACCCCCGGTTCCGCCGGCCTTCCCTTCCAGCTTCCATCCCAATAACCCATCCCCTGCCCAGGCAAAACGGAACCTCCATCAAAAACCAGGTCACCCCATCGGTTAAAAACCTGGAAAGATTGAATTTCTGCTGACGGGTCCTCCACGAAAACCTCAAACCGATCATTGATGCCGTTTCCATCCGGTGAAAAAGCATTGGGCACAAATAGTTTTCCGCCAGCTTCTTCCTCCTTGGGCAGCACTGTAATGACCACTGAGGCAGAATCCATACATCCGGCGTTATTGCTGCCTGTAACGGTATACGTAGTTGTTGTCACAGGGTAGGCGTTCACTGAAAGGCAAGTTGGGCAATCCAGCGAAAAGGCCGGCGTCCATTCCACTTTATCCAAAGAAGGTCCCGAAGCGGAAATTGCAACGGTATCGCCTTGGGTGACCACGGTCGCTGAGGGGATTAACGTGATCTCAAAACCAACGGCGGCTGTCACCGCTCCCATGGCGGCGCCCTCGCAACCTCTGGCATCCTGAAGAAAAAGTTCATATTGTCCCGGCTCCAGATCTGTAAAAACGGAGTCCGCCTGGAATGACGCATTACCCAAAGCATACAGATAGGGCGCCGTGCCGCCGAAGCCATGAATAAATACGATGGTTCGCAGCGGGCTTTCGGGAGAGACATCAATTGCGGAAAGACGAACGATGGGGTCGGACGATGTGCGGATTTCGTGACGATACAGGTCGAGATCGATATCCATGATTACCCTTTTCCTTTGGCGAGGTTGGGCCGAACAAGATTTTGAGAAGTGTACAGGACTTGGGCGGGGATGTCAATTTATAAAAAGCAAACAGCCTGCACCTCATGTCTGGAGTGCAGGCTGCCGTGTGTTCACGAAGGCATATCAGATGAACACACTATGGGTGGAGACGCTCATTTATCTGAGTCCTTTTTCACCCATTCGATATTCCCACATGGCATCTTCAAGGCTAAGGGCGGCATTCCATTCGCCAAAGCGATATTGCCACAATGCGTCTTCAAAC
>WBZL01004392.1_pt1 | contig 12235 bp, 10 predicted proteins | sample 5204291 | NCBI WGS metagenome assembly WBZL01 (sample SAMN12344345, study PRJNA552823) | activated sludge metagenome | biome: Activated sludge suspended growth; feature: Nitrification reactor; material: Wastewater; isolation source: activated sludge from nitrification reactor of wastewater...
ATGCAAAATGCGGGCATCAGCCAGGAGCAGGCAGTAAAGGCCCTGGAAACCATTAAAGATTTTGTAAAGGAAAAATTCCCGATGCTCGGCGGAGCGGTTGATAATCTTTTTGGAGCTTCCGGCTCACCGGATGAAGACGGACTCTGAAACCGGGTTATTAATTATTGCAATGTGCCAGTACCGCATCGATCTCCTCGTTGCTCAACGTGGTGGGCGTCATTACGGCTTTATATTTATTGAAGAGCCCTTGTGCGTAGGCGTCTTTCTGGATCACGCCCATGGGGTTGCGCATGAATTCGTACAGGAGGTTCTTGTCGCTCCAGCGTGACGCGGCTCCTTTCAAAGCCGGACCGGTAAAATCAACATCGCATTTATGGCAGGATGCGCAGTGAGTGTTAAACAGCCCGGCCGCGTCGATATCTGAACTGATCTTTTTCCCGGAAGCCTCCCCGCTGTTGCAGCTGATGATGGCAACGAGTAATACAAGACCTGACAGTAGTTTTATTTTCAGCATAGTACTCCCAAAAACGGGTATTAGAGGGTAAAATTGTGTTTACAGGGTTCGATTATTTCAGTATCTCCCGGCCGATCACCAGTTTCTGTATCTCACTGGTTCCTTCGCCGATGGTACACAATTTACTGTCGCGGTAAAATTTCTCCACCGGGAAATCTTTCGTGTATCCATACCCACCAAAGATCTGTACGGCTTCGGTACTCACTTTCACCGACACTTCACTGGCGTAGTACTTGGCCATGGCTGCTTCCTTGGTCATGGGCAATCCCCGCATCTTCAGGTCGCAGGCCTGCTGGATGAGCAATTCGGCCGCTTCGATCTCCGTAGCCATATCCGCCAGTTTGAAACTGATGCCCTGGAAATTGGCAATGGGCTGATCGAACTGGTAGCGTTCTTTGGAATACTGCAGGGCGGCGTCGTAAGCCCCCCGTGCGATTGCCAAACCCAGGGCCGCGATGGATATCCGGCCGCCGTCGAGCACTTTCATACTCTGTTTGAATCCCTGCCCGATCTCCCCGATCCGGTTGGCGTCGGGTATACGGCAGTTATCAAAGATCATCTCGGCGGTTTCGCTGGCCCGCATGCCTAGTTTATTTTCTTTCTTGCCGCCACTGAAACCGGGTGTGCCTCTTTCCACGATGAAGGCGGTGGCATTGTCTTTTGTCCTCGGTTCACCGGTACGGCAGATCACCACCGCTACATCGCCGCTCTGACCATGTGTGATCCAGTTCTTGGTTCCGTTGATCACCCAGTCATTTCCATCTTTAATGGCTGTTGTCCGCATATTGCCGGCATCGCTTCCGGTATTGGCCTCGGTAAGTCCCCATGCCCCGATATGCTCGGCTGTTGCCAGTTTGGGCAGGTACTTCTGCTTTTGTTCTTCGCTGCCGAAAGTGAGTATATGCCCGGTGCAAAGTGAGTTGTGCGCAGCAAGCGATAGCCCCACAGAACCGCAAACCCGGGCGATCTCCTGGATGATGGCGTTGTACTCGAAATAGCCAAGTCCGCTGCCGCCGTATTTTTCGGGAACCAATACACCCATCAGGCCCAGTTTACCCATCTCTTTGAAAACGGGTACCGGGAATTCCTGGCTTTCATCCCATTCCATTAAATGAGGGCGTATATGCTGGTTGGCAAAATCACGGGCAGTCTGCGCCACCTGGGCAGTCAGTTCTGTTGTTTCGAAATTCATAAAATGCGCAATCGTTGAGGGCGCAAAATAAAGAATTTTGCCCAACCGGGAGCAATCAGTGAACGGTGAGATAGGGCAGCATTTTATTATATACATCCCCGGTGATGAGCATGATCTTCTTCAGGTCTTCAAGGGTTCCGAATTCCCCGTGCTGGTTGCGGTATTGTACAATGGCGTTTGCAATGGCATAACGGATATAAGGGTGCGATTTGAGGTCATCCAGGCTGGCGGTATTGACATTCAATTGGCGGGGAGCCGGTTGAGTAATATGCAGACGCTCTTTTATTTTCTGGTAGGTAGAATCGGGCAGGCCGAAGGTTTCCTTTAGCTGCTCAACAGCCACAAAACCGCCCAGTTTATCCCGGAAAGAAACAATGCGTGCTGCCAGTTTGCTGCCGATGCCCGGCAGGGCGATGAAGGCGGATGTATCGGCTGTATTAATATCAATAAGGGTTTTAATGAAGACTGGTTTATTATGGGCAGGATAGGCTGCTTGGGTATTCATTGATGGATTGACAGTTGCCTTGTTTTCTTCCATACGCACATACGGAAGCAACCTGTCAACAGCATCCGGATGCAGGCCCCAGATCTTCCCGATATCCTCCGGCTTGCGGAAGCGGCCGCCTTTTGCCAGGTAACGCTGGATGGTCTGGATCGTTTTGTCCCGCAGCCCCAACCGTTTCCATCCGGTAACGGAAATGGTATTGGGATCGAAGTAAAAAAGTTCCGGAACGGCAGAACGGGTACTCCCGGTTATTGGCGCACCCGGATCCCGGTACTCATTTTCTGCTGAACCCGTATATCGGTTAGCTCCGCTGTCGGACACTTGCCGATCCAACGCCGCGACCTCCTTAGCAAAACGGCTATGGTCGTATTGTTTTTGACGGATGAAGAAAGGAAACAACAAGGGAAGAATGCAGATGAGCAGTATCAATACCACCAGTGTGATGATACCTGTTCGTTCCTTGCGGGTGAAGGAAAAATAGGCAGCCGCCTGTTCCCGGAATTTCTTCATACCCTGAATGTATTTTTCTCTCCTGTTTGATGAAAGAGAAAAAAAGCGTGGCCTGTTGTGAAAATACCGGGTGATAACGAAGCCGTATTTGTTTTGTTTGCAACCGACCAAACTCATCCGCCATGCGAACCCTGATCGAGATCCTTATCGGCATCACCTGCCTCTATGCTATTTTTATCCAGTTGCTGCGCATCATCTGGCTCTATTTCCCCGCCTTTATCCGCGGCACCTATTTATACAAGCTGAGAGAGCCGATCAAAACGGAGATGCTGCTCTATTTTGTGCTGGCCATTGTAGCGATGAGCTATTTCATTTTTGTTACGGTGGAAAAAATGCTGCAGCCGGCGGAAGCGATGGCTATGCAGTGATAGCAGGCATGGAAACCCGCTGCCCGTCCCAGGCCAGTGTTATGCCTGCCGGCAACTGTTCACTCACCACCTGGTGTTTGCCCAACTGGTGGCTGATATGAGTGAAATACGCATTGGGCACGCCGAGTTCCTGCACCAGCGAAATGGCCTCATCGAGGGTAAAATGCGAGATGTGTTTTTCTTTACGCAGCGCATTCAGCACCATGGCGTCGCTTCCCCGGATCTTTTCCTTTTCTTCTTCATCGATCCGGTTGGCGTCGGTGATATAGGTGAAGCGCCCGAACCGGAATCCATAGACCGGCATTTTGTGGTGCCAGACGAGTATGGGCGCTACCGGAATATCCCCGATCATAAAAGGTCGCTCATCAATGGTGATGAGGTTGAGGTTGGGAATGCCCGGGTATTTTTTATCGGAGAACGCATACGCGAATTCGTGCTTGATGGATTCTTCGGTGAGCGAATTGGCGTAGATATCCATGGGCTGTTCCTGGAAAAAATTAAAGGCCCGTACATCATCCAGTCCGGCGATATGGTCCTTATGCGGGTGTGTGAACAGTACCGCATCCAGTTTTTTTACACCGGTACGGAGCATCTGGTAGCGGAAATCAGGGGTGGTGTCCACGACGAATGTGGTAGCCGGACTTTCCACCAGTATGCTTGAACGAAGGCGTTTGTCTTTCGGATCGGCGGATGTGCACACCGGGCACGTACACCCGATCATCGGCACACCACTGCTGGTGCCTGTACCCAGGAAGGTTATGTTCAGCGGGGGACATTGCATGGGGCAAATTTAGGGATTTGGCCTGCAGGAACATACAGGCAGCAGATGGCCAGCAGACCAATCTACCTGGGGGAACAGAACCGTAAACAGTTGGAAGACCGGCTTATCGTTCGGCGCCTACGCTCATCACCTCTTCGTACATATGCTGGCTCTCGTGGGTGAGGGCGTCGAAGTTGATATCAAGCTGCGGCATGAGATCGATCAGGGTATTGATACGCCCTTCGGTCTGGAAGAATTTATTGATGACGATCACTTTTTTATTCTGCAGGATGCAATAACCGCTTTGAAAGGTTCCGCGTTCGTAACGGATCACATAACCACTTTCTTCTGCAATGCGTTCGATCTTATCCAGGGTATGTTGTGTGTACTTCATAGAAACTCAGAGATTAAAAATCAAAACCAAAAAACTATACTACACAAATTTAAAGAGGAGTTGTTTATCGATCGATTTTAAGTTATCACCATACGTGGACAGTTTTCCTTTGAGGTTTTGACTTCTTGATTTTTACTTATTCGTCATCCGTATCACCGGCACAATCATCTCTTCGAGGCTTACACCGCCATGCTGGAAGGTATTGCGGTAATAATTGGCGAAATGATTGTAATTATTCGGGTAGCAGAGATAGAGATCGCCCTTGGCGAAGATATACGAGGAATTCACATTCGGAACCGGCAGGCCCGCCTCCCGCGGGTCGCGGAAGGCCAGTACATCACGCGGTTCGTAATTAAGGTTGCGGCCATGCTTATAACGGAGGTTGGCGGTGGTTTGTTTATCGCCGATCACTTTCACCGGGGTATTCACCCGTACACTGCCATGGTCGGTGGCCATGATGAGCGTAACCTTCTTATCGGCGATCCGGCGCAGGGCCTGGTGCAGGGGCGAATGTTCGAACCAGCTTTGGGTAATGCTGCGGTAACTGGTTTCGTCGCCCGCCAGTTCTTTCAGTACTTCCATCTCGGTACGGGCATGGCTGAGCATGTCTACAAAATTGTACACGATGATGTTTATGTCGTTGTCGAGCAGGTTGTGGATATTGTCCACCAGTTTCTGTCCGTCGTTATTGTTGGTGATCTTGGTATAGGAATATTTCAGATCCGCCTTGCCCAGTGATTTCAATTGCGCCCTGAAGAATTCTTCTTCAAACAGGTTCTTCCCCCCTTCCTCGTCGTCATTTTTCCATTGCACCGGGAATTTTTTTTCGATATCCACCGGCATCATGCCGGCGAATATGGCATTGCGTGCATATTGGGTGGCAGTAGGCAGGATGGCGTAAAAGGTTTCTTCTTCCTGCAGGCGGAAACTTTCGGCGAAAATAGGCTGTATCGCTTTCCACTGATCGAAACGCAGGTTATCGATGAGCACAAAGAACAGGGGTGTTCCTTTCTCGAGGTGAGGGAATACTTTGTACTTCATCAGGCTATGGCTCATGATGGGCCCTTCGGTGGCCTTCGGACTAACCCAGGAAGCGTAGTTCTTTGAAATGAATTTGAAGAACTCGGTATTGGCCTCGGCCTTCTGTGTCTGGAACACTTCCTGCATCTCCGGGCTATCGCTTTTCTTCATCTCCAGCTCCCAGTACACCAGTTTGCGGTAGAGTTCCATCCACTCATTATAATCGGGGTTGCTGTTGAGTGTCATGAACAGACTGCGGAACTCCTGCTGGTAGGCCGAGGTGGTTTTTTCGGCCACCAGCCGTTTATTGTCGATGATCTTCTTCAGGCTCAGCAATACCTGGTTGGGGTTGACCGGCTTGATAAGATAATCGCTGATCTGCGAACCGATGGCTTCATCCATCAGGTTCTCCGCCTCGTTCTTGGTGATCAGCACCACCGGCAGGGTACTGTTCATCTCCTTGATCTGCTGCAGGGTTTGCAAGCCGGTGATACCAGGCATGGTTTCATCGAGCAACACAACGTCTACAATATTATCTTTCACGTATTCCACGGCGTCGAAGCCATTGGTTTTGGTTTGCACCTCGTATCCCTTCGCTTCCAGGAACAGGATCTGCGATGTAAGGCTGTCGATCTCATCATCTACCCAAAGGATTTTAGCTACACTCATAATAATCAATATTGCGTAAGGATTATGCGGTTTATGTTCATGGATCATGGTTGATGGCGATATGCGGCTATGATCAATGATCCATCAACCAAGGGTCACAAATTTAATTTTTTATGGTAAGGATGACCGGCAATCTTTAGCTTTGTACATCTTTTAACAAAAGAGGCTTGTGCTGGCTCTATCCACTACAATCCACCAACTGCAACCCCGAATGCCTTTCCGAAAAATAATCAACGATCCCGTGTATGGTTTTATTACCATCGACGACGAATTGATCAACCGGGTAATCGTACATCCCTATTTTCAGCGGCTGCGCCGGATCAACCAGATGGCCATGGCCAACCTGGTATACCCGGGCGCTGTGCACAGCCGCCTGCATCATGCCCTGGGCGCCTATCACCTGATGTGCAGCGCCCTGCAGGAATTAAAAAGCAAGGGAGTTGATATCAGCCCGGCAGAAGAACAGGGAGCCCGGATCGCGATCCTGCTGCATGATACCGGCCACGGACCCTTCAGCCATGCGCTGGAGCATGTGCTCATTGAAGGCATGCACCACGAAAAGATATCGCTGATGATCATGCATGAACTGAACAAACAGTTCGACGGGCAATTGCAACTGGCGCTCGACATATTCACGGACCAGTATCCCAAAAAATTCCTTTACCAGCTCATCAGCGGGCAACTCGATGTTGACCGCATGGATTATCTCACCCGCGACAGTTTTTTTACCGGTGTGCACGAAGGCGTGATCGGGTACGACCGTATCCTGAAAATGCTTACCGTACACAACGGCGAACTGATGGTGGAAGAAAAGGGCATCTATTCGATCGAAAAATTCCTGGTAGCCCGCCGGCTCATGTACTGGCAGGTGTACCTGCATAAAACGGTTCTCTGCGCCGAGCAGATGCTGAAACGGATCATCAAACGGGCCAAGCACATTAAAGCGAAAACGCAGCTGCCGCTCGACAAATTCATCAACCAGCCTATCCAGGAGGTAACGCTGGAAGAATTCTGCAGCCTCGACGATTACGACCTGCTCGCCGCCATCAAGGGATGGTGCACGCACGAAGACAAGGTGCTTTCCTTCCTCTGCCGCGGCATCATCAACCGGCAGTTACTCAAGGTGCAGCTCACCGGAACACCTCCAGCCGCATCCCTGCTCGCCGAAAAGACCGCGGATGCCTGCGCACGGTTCGGATTGAGCCCCGAAGACGCTTCCTGGCTGGTATTCGAAGGCGATGTATCGAGCAGCACCTACAACATGAAAAAGGATCATATCCATATCCTGTTCAAGAACGGAGACGTAAAGGATATTTCGGAAGTAGACAATGCCCTCATCAACCAAAACCTGATGGGCGCTGTTAAAAAATATTACATTTGCTACCCAAGAGTATAGCCAGCAGCTGATGGTTCATCTTTTATACTTCATGGAAAATGCAATCGGCCATGAACCATGAACCATACGCTGTGAACCATTAACCATCAACCACTATGCAGTTCACCGCAGCACAAATAGCCATGATGATCAACGGCAAGGTAGAAGGCAATGCCGACGCCGCTGTTGGTTCTTTCGGAAAGATCGAAGAAGCGCAGGCAGGCCAGTTATCTTTTTTGGCCAATCCCAAATACGAAGAATATTTATACAGCACCCGGGCCAGCATCATCATCATCAATGAGGCGCAGGAACTGAAACAGCCGATCGGCGCCACGCTCATCCGTGTACCCGACGCGTATTCCGCGTTCGCCACGCTGCTGGATAAATACCAGCAGATACAACGGCAGCAACTGAGCGGCATCCAGCAACCGGTTTACATCGCGGCCACCGCCAAAACAGGCGACAATGTCTTCATCGGCGCCTTCGCCTACCTCGGCGAAAACGTGATCCTGGGCAATGGCGTGAAGGTTTACCCGAATGTTTTCCTGGGCGATAATGTGACCGTTGGCGATCATACCATCCTTCATCCGGGTGTACGTGTTTACCACGACTGCGTGATCGGTAAACACGTAACCATACATGCCGGCACCGTGATCGGCAGCGACGGGTTTGGCTTTGCCCCGCAGGCCGACGGCAGCCTGAAAAAAGTACCGCAGATCGGCAATGTGATCATAGAAGATCATGTAGAGATCGGCGCCAATGCCACCATCGACCGGGCCACCATCGGCAGCACCCTCATCAAGTCGGGCGCTAAACTCGACAACCTCCTGCAGATCGCTCACAACGTGGAAGTGGGTAATAATTCCGTGATCGCCGCACAAACCGGTATCAGCGGAAGCACCAAGGTGGGCAAGAACGTTATGATCGGCGGACAGGTAGGTATTGTTGGTCATCTCAAGATCGCCGATGGCGCCAAAATAAATGCCCAGAGCGGCGTAAGCAAATCCATCAAAACACCCAATACAGCCGTTACCGGTTCGCCCGCTTTTGAATATACCGCGGCGCTCCGCAGCCAGGTGGCCAGCCGCAACCTGCCCGAACTGGAAAAGCGGGTCGCCGAACTGGAGAAATTGCTCAAAGAACTCACAACCAGCAACAAGGCCTGAGCAACCACGGTAAAACACCGGTTGCGCCCGTATTCCCTTAACATTTTAACAGCCCGATTGGCCTGAAAATAAAATATCTTTGGCCGGTTAATCCCATACCCGATTTTAAAATTGAACTTTTGCGTACTTCCAGGTTTCTGATATCAATCGCCTTTATTGTTTTTCTTTCACCCGCCATCCTGGGTCAATCGCTTACCCTTACCGGTAAGATCATCGACGGGCATACCAAGGAACCGGTAAGTTACGCTTCGGTATACTTCGCCCGTTCGGGCGTGGGAAAGACATCCGACAGTTCGGGGAACTTTTCCTTCTACTTCAATAATTTCAGTAAAGACACGCTGGTGGTAAGTTATGTTGGATACAGCCTCTACAGGATCCCCGTTTCTTCGCTCAACAATAATAAACCGCTGCTCATCCAGCTGGAACGCGGGCTGATGAACGACGGCGTGGTGGTCCGTTCCAAAGTGAACAAGGGCTTGTTCCTCTGGCGCAAGATCATGAGTAAAAAGAAGCAGTACAACCGGTACGATCTTCCCAATTTCTCGTACGAAGCCTATAATAAACTCGAGATCGACATCAAGAACTTCAATGCCAACAAGGCAAGAAAGAATTTCATACTCAAGAATTTCTCCTTCATCTTCGACAACATCGACAGCACATCGGAATCGGTTCCTTTCCTGCCGGTGTACCTGATCGAAAGCCTGAGTGATTATGCCTACCAGAAGAACCCGAAAAAATATTTCGAGAACATCAAGGCCAGCAATACCAAGGGAGTAGAGAATGAAAGCTTCAGCAAGCTGATGGGTGTGATGAACCAGAACGTGAACATCTACAGCAATTTCGTGAATGTGATGGACAAGGATTTCATCAGCCCCTTCAACGACAATGGCGACTCCTATTACAATTTCGCCGTGCCGGATACCCAATTGCTGAACGGGAAGAAACTCTTTCATTTCGTATTCACCCCGAAACGCCCGGGGCAGAACACCTTCCAGGGCGATGCCTGGGTATTGGAACGCACCTTCCAGATCACCAGGATATCCCTGTACCTGGGTAAGGATGCCAACATCAACTACATCGACCGCATCAGCGTTTTCCAGGAGTTCATTCCCATGAGCGATTCGATCTTCTTCCTGAGCCGCGATAAGTTCTTTGCCGACTTCAGGGCCCTGGGCAAGAATTCGCTCACCCTCATCGGTCGAAAATCAACTTCATACAAAGACATCGTCATCAACAGCGATTCGATCTCGAACCTGTTCAGCAACCAGCGGGTGGAGGAACTGGTGAAAACAGGTGAAAGTCTGACCAAGATACCCGACTCGGCCTGGGCCCGCCTGCGGCACGATACACTTTCCAAAAACGAGCAGGCGATTTACGCAACCGTCGACAAGTTGCTGGAGATGCCGAAGTTCAAAAAAGTACGGCGCAACCTGCTCTTCCTGGCCAGCGGTTACCGCAAGATCGGCAACTACGAGATCGGCCCCTGGTTCAACTGGATCAGCGCCAACCAGTGGGAAGGAACCCGCCTGCGCTTCGACCTGGGCACGAACACCTATTTCAATAAAGACCTTTACCTGCACGGATACCTTGCCTACGGCTTCCGCGACAAGTCATTCAAGGGAAAGGCAGAAGCCTACTGGATCATCAAGCGCAAACCCAACTGGCTGCGCCTGCACGCCGCGTACACCGATGATGTAGACAATGGCATCAACCAGGTGGGTGAAGTAAGCCAGGATAATATCTTCTCCCTGGCCATCCGCAAACCCAATGTTACCCGCAAGTTCATCCGCACCCGGGATATCCGGTTCGAGGTATTCCATGAATTGGGTAAGGGTTTCTCCACCGAATGGTTCATCGTTCACCGGCAACATACGCCCTTACAGAGCCTGCCGGTCAAGTCGTACTACCCGGTTAGCGGCGGCACCCCCCTTACCAATTTCGAAGTGGCGCTCAAACTGCGTTTCGCATACCTCGAGCGTTTCCTTGAAACCGATTATTTCCGTACATCGCTGGGCACCAAATATCCCATCGTGGAGTTCATGTTCACCAAAGGCATCAAGGGTATTTTCAACAGCGCTTACAACTACAGCAAGTATTCACTCGCGATCAAGGATTTCATGAAGATCTCGCCCTATGGCACGCTCCGGTATAAAGTGTACGGCGGCCTGGTGGATGGAACATTGCCCTTTACCCTGCTCGAGAATCACCCGGGCAACGACCTGTTTTATTACAGTCCCGCCTCGTACAACCTGATGAACCGCTTCGAATACCTGAGCGACAAATACGCCGGTGTGAACGTTGAACACAATTTCGGCTCGGGTCTTTTCCGTTTCATCCCGCTCACCCGCAAACTGAAATGGCGGCAGTTCTGGAACGTGAAAGCGCTCTGGGGTTCACTAAGCGATGCCAATATCGCCGCCAACTACGTGATCGATACCCTGGGCAACAAGGTACCGGCCTTTAAAAACCTGAACAGCAAAACCTATCTTGAAGTTGGTACCGGTATCGATAATATCCTCAAAGTACTGCGGCTCGACCTCGTATGGCGTGTTTCGCCCACGCCCATTTATGCCGGTAAGAAAAACCAGTTCGGCGCTTTCGTAAGCTTCCAGTTCCAGTTCTAACTGATAACCCATCCAGCCTGTTCCTGATAGGGCATACCGGGCTGCCGGGTTCGCGGAAATCCTACCCTCTAAAGCTCATTTTCAATAAATAGCAAGGGCAGCGTATTTTGAATATCTTTGCAGGCAAATTTTGGCACACATGGATAAATCCTTTAATCCAGACAAACAACATACACTGGCGGGTGCGGTAAGCATCTCCGGTACCGGTCTTCATTCCGGCATCAATGTAGACATGACCCTGCGGCCGGCCAATCCTGGATTTGGCTTCCAGTTTCAGCGGATCGACCTGGCGGGCATGCCCGTGATCAAGGCCGATTGCGACCTGGTGACCGATACCTCCCGTGGTACCACCCTGGAAAAAGGAGAGGCCAAAGTAAGCACCGTAGAACATATACTGGCCGCACTCGTGGGCATGGGAGTAGACAACTGCCTGATTGAAGTGAATGGCCCCGAGATACCCATCATCGATGGAAGCAGCGAACCCTTTGTAGAGATTATCGCCGAAGCCGGCGTGGTTGAACAGGACGCCGCCAAGGCCTGGTATACCATCGACACCAATATTTCGTATTTCGATGACGTAAAGAAAGTGGAGATGACCGCCCTTCCCTCCATCAACTACCAGGTAACCACGCTCATCGATTTCAACAGCCCGGTTTTGGGCACCCAGCACGCGGGCCTGAAGTCGATGAAAGAGTTCCGATCCGAGATAGCGCCCTGCCGCACCTTCTGCTTCCTTCACGAACTGGAAATGCTGCTCGACAATAACCTGATCAAGGGCGGCGATATCAACAACGCCATCGTGGTGGTGGACAAACCCGTTACCGATGAGGAAATGGAACGGCTGGCAAAAGCCTTCGGCCGTAAAAAGGTGGAAGTGAAAAGCGAAGGATATCTCAACAACCTGGAGCTGCGTTTCGCCAATGAACCGGCCCGTCATAAACTGCTCGATGTGGTGGGCGACCTGGCCCTGATCGGTTATCCCATCAAGGCGCACATCATTGCCAACCGCCCCGGCCACAGCAGCAACGTGGAGTTTGCCAAAAAGATCAAGCAGTACATAAAGAAAAACAAACATACCCGCGACATCCCGATCTACGATCCCAACCGGGAACCGGTATACACGCAGCAGCAGATCGAG
>WBZL01004393.1_pt1 | contig 12233 bp, 10 predicted proteins | sample 5204291 | NCBI WGS metagenome assembly WBZL01 (sample SAMN12344345, study PRJNA552823) | activated sludge metagenome | biome: Activated sludge suspended growth; feature: Nitrification reactor; material: Wastewater; isolation source: activated sludge from nitrification reactor of wastewater...
TACATTATCCAAAAAAGTTTTATCATGCGAAACCAATACAATGGCACCTTCATATTTTTGAAAAAATTCTTCGAGCCAGATGATAGATTCGATATCTAAATGGTTGGTTGGCTCATCGAGCATCAATAAATCAGGATTTTGTAATAATAATTTCGCCAATTCTAATCGCATGGCCCAGCCACCAGAAAAGGTAGAAGGTGCTTTCTCAAAATCGTCTCTTTTATAACCAAGTCCTAATAAAACTAATTCTGTTTTTTTGTCTTTATCATCGATATCTAAATGCACTAAGCGATCATTCAAATCACAAAAATCTTGCGATAGATTCATGTAATCATCACTATCGTAGTCGGTACGAGTTTCCAACTGATGCTGAATGTCGTCTAATTTTTGTTGTAAAATATTTATTTCTTTGAATGCCGTTTGTGCTTCGAGCCAAACCGTAGGTTCGTGCTGTCCTCGAATTTCTTGTTTTAAAAATCCAATCGTATAACCATTCGGCTTTGAAATGCCACCTTCCTGTGGTGTCAATTCGCCGTTGATTGCTTTTAATAAAGTAGATTTTCCAGCACCATTTCTGCCGACTAAACCAATTCTATCACGCGGTTGAATTGTAAAGGTAACATTGTCGAATAAAATACGACTGCCGAATATAATAGAAAGGTTAGTTGCTTGTAACATTTTTAATGTAGTAATTTATTAATTCAATAATGTAACAATGCCTCATTGATACATTATTACATTTTTTAATTATTTCAATTTTTAGATTCTTCCCACTCGCGTGTTTTATCACCTAATTGCATACAAAAGTTTTTGATATCTTCTTGTACGAATGGATTTCCAGTAGCTCTGTGATATGTATCGCCAAGGCTTAATAGCATTTGAAAAAAGTGAGTATGCATTTCATCTATTTGCATGTCCTTTGTCCATAGGTCGAAACGCAAGGTATTTTTTTCGTTGCCGTCCCACATCGCTACCATCATGCTTTTGCATTCGTCGCCATCGCCTTGTGGACCATCACTCGCCGACCATTTTATCTGTTCTGGTAAGTTTTGGTCGTCAAGTTTTATTTTAAATTTTATTTCTGTTTCGCGTGCCATTGGTAAAAATTGAAGTGCAAATATACGAAATGGAAGTCTTATGCTAATTTATTTTATTGTAACTCAATTTTATGGACTCACACATTATTTAGTTTACATAAATTTAACTTGCAAATTAAACAAACACTTGTTTAATTTTGCATTGCAAAATTAAACAAGTGTTTAACTGATGTCGTCGGAAGAAAAAATACAAAATGATAAACGTGCGCATATTCTTGATGTAGCAGAATATTTATTTGCCCATCAAGGATTTGAGGCCGTCAGTATTCGTGAAATATCGAAAGCAGCTGATATAAATATTGCGATGGTATCATATTATTTTGGCTCAAAAGAAAAGCTATATGAAGCAGTTGTTACTCGCAAGTTGATTTCTTCAGAATTGATTCTACATCATATTGAACGATACAACTGTTCAAAGGATAAACTTTTTGTTATAGTAGATTTATTGACGGATAAGTTTTTTGAACACAGAAATATGCAGACTATCATTTTCCGAGAAATGGCAATGGAACAACGAACTGCAATGGCTGAATTAATTGCCAATCAGCTACATCAAAATTTCACCATCATTAACGATGTTATTCAGAAAGGAATTAAACAAAAAGAATTTAAAAAAGTCGATGTTGAATTAACAGTAATGACAATTATAGGCATCGTGAAAATTTATACAACATCAAGTCCTGTCGTTTGTAAGGTTTTAAAAACAGAAGATAAAGAACTGATGTTTAGCAAACAATATAAGCTACGATTGAAAAAATATTTAAAAGAATTATTAACGAATCATTTAGGAATAAAGTAAGATGAAAAGAATTTGTATAGTATCGATAATCCTAATATTAGCAGTGCAAATCAAAGCACAAACGATTAAGAAATTGAATTTGCAGGAAGCATTTGAGTTGGCAATACAACATAGCAAACAATTGCAAATAGATAGTCTTAAAATTCAAGCATTAGATTTCAAAAAGAAACAAGCACAAAATGCCATGTTGCCTGTAGTGGCTATTAATGCAGGCTATACGAGATTGAGTGATAACATTCCTGATATCATTATCGCTGGCGGTGCATTTAAAATAGAACAAATAGTCAATCAATTCAATAATAGAGTGACTTTGCAACAGCCTATTTTTCAAGGTTTACGGAATTGGAACACGATGAAATCTTTAGACCAACAAAAGGAAGCTGCAAGCTTTGACAAACAAAAAAATCTGCAAGATGTGAAACTGAGTGTTGTACAAGCATATTTTAGTTTATATAAACTACAACAAGCTAAAATATTATTGGATTCCAATATTGCACAAACACAAACTCGTGTAAATGATATCATAAAATTTAAAGATGCAGGTATCGTGCTGAATAATGATGTGATGCGCGCCGAATTGCAAAAAACAAATTTATTAGTATCAAAAGCCGATGTAGAGAGTGCAATAGACGTGATGAATTACAATATGTGTGTCTTATTAGGTATAGAGAATACGACAAAAATTGAAGTTGAAAATCCAGATATTGTTAATGAAGCGACAGCAAGCATACAATCTATGGTGTGCACGTCTTTTCATGAACGCGCTGAATTAAAAGCGCAAGAGTTTAGAAGTAAAGCCGCTGATTATATGGTTAAAGCTTCAAAAAGTGCTTACATGCCTACCATAAATGCAGTTGGAAATGGAATGTATAACAATCCCAATCAACGTATGTTTCCTCCAGAAGCAAAGTTTAAAGCAACTTGGGATATCGGTGTAAGTTTGAGTTGGAATATTATGCAACTCTATACAGCACGTGCTATTGTTGGCGATGCAAAAAACCAGAAAGCACAATTGGAACAAGTTACTTCACAAATCAAAGATGGCATTGCTATGGATGTAAATGCAAATTATGAAGCCTTGAATGTTGCTTTACTAAAAATTGATTTGGCAAATAAAGCAATCACACAAGCAAGAGAAAATAAACGCATTTTAGATAATCGCTTTGATGCACAAGTCGCATTACTAAGCGATGTGTTAGAGGCAGACCAATTACTATTACAAGCACAAACTAATCTATTAAACGCACAAGCTGATGTAGCGATTGCTAATTATAAATTACAAAGAAGCCTTGGTGCAATTAAATAATTTTACGAAATAATAGAATAATTCAATTATGGAAAATACAAATAATACAACTGAAAAAAAATCACCTAAAAAGATAATTGCTCCAATTGTTGGCAGTTTATTGTTACTCGCAGCATTGTTATTTGCTTATAAAAAAATAACGTATGCTATGCATAATGAAGATACTGAAAACTCTCAAATAGAAAGTAATATTGTACCAATTGCGCCACGCGTGCAAGGTTATGTTGATGTGATTTATGTAAAAGAAAATCAACACGTCAAAAAAGGAGATACAATATTAAAACTCGATGATAGAGATCTAAAAATCAGATTGCAACAAGCTATTATTAGCGCAAAAAGTGCAGGTGCAAATGTCAATGTAGTAAAAAGTAATGCAATGTCTGCCGATGCTTCTGCAAGTGCTGTTTCTTCATCTATTGTAACAGCACAGGCTGGCATTGAAACCGCAAAAGCCAATGTCGATGCTGCTAAAGTGCGTGTCTGGAATGCAACGGAAAATTATAAACGCTACGAAAAATTATATAATCAAACTTCGGCGACACAAGCACAATACGATGCCGCATTAGCCGAAAAAGAGGCAGCAGAAAAACAGGTTGCAGTATTAGAAAAACAAGTACAAGTGGCGCAAGCTCAACTAAAAGCAGCACAGCAACAAGCATCAGCATCACGCACACAAGCAAGTGGTGTTGGCACACAAGTAAATCTTGCAGAAGTTGGCATTCAACAACAACAAGCAAATGTTGATTTTGCACAATTGCAATTGTCTTATGCTTATTTAATTGCTCCTTGCGATGGTTATATTGCTAAGAAAAATGTGCAAGTAGGACAGTTGGTAAATCCAGGACAAATATTAATGAGTGTAGTTGACGATTCACAGCTTTGGATAACAGCTAATTTTAAAGAAACACAAATCGAAAATATGAAAGTTGGTCAAGATGTAGAAGTAAAATTCGATGCCTATCCTGACCATACCTTCAAAGGAAAAATCGAATCTGTACAAGCTGCGACAGGCTCTAAATTTTCATTGTTGCCTGCCGATAATGCAACAGGCAATTTCGTGAAAGTGGTACAACGTATTCCGGTTCGCATTGCATTGTTAGATGATAAATCAGATAAGTATGATTTGCGCGCTGGCATGAATGTAAATGTAGCTGTAAAAGTGAAGTAATTGCTAAATTATAAACGCTTAAATGCAATAACTGTAAAATGACACAAGCACAAACAGACAGTTTGATAGAGTATGGCTCACGACGAGTAATTATTACCATTACAGTTGTGTTGTGTACTTTATTAGAATTGATTGACACCACAGTAGTAAATGTGGCAACTACAACATTAATGGGCAATTTAGGTGCTACTATTTCTGAAGTAAGCTGGGTCGTTGCCGCCTATGCAATTGCCAATGTAATAGTCGTGCCAATGAGTGGTTGGCTGTCTTCTACTTTTGGTAGAAAATATTATTTCGCTGGCTCTGTCGCTATTTTTACATTTTCATCGCTGATGTGTGGTTTGTCAAATTCTATTTGGACTTTAGTGTTTTGGCGATTTGTGCAAGGCATCGGTGGTGGCGCTTTATTTGCCACTTCACAAACTATTTTAAAAGAAATATATCCACCTGAAAAGATAGGCATGGCAATGGCAATGTTTGGTATGGGCGTAATTGTTGGTCCAACGATTGGTCCTTATTTAGGTGGATATTTGGTATATAATTACTCATGGCCAATTATTTTTTATATCAATATTCCAATTGGTATCATTGCAGTATTTCTAACTTTAACTTACATCAGAGATAATCCATTCGAAAAAAAATCAGACTCGAGTGTTGATTGGTTAGGTATTATTTTATTAATAGTTGGTATTGGTTCATTGCAGTTGGTATTAGAACAAGGTGAGCGCAACGACTGGTTTGAGTCGAGTTATATTGTGATGTTTACTGTTGCTGCTGTTGTCGGAATTATTGGCTTTGTCATTCGTGAGTTGACAGCAGAAAATCCAATTGTAGATTTACGTGTTTTAAAAAGAGGAAATGTTGCCATTGGTACAATTATGAACTTTGTATTAGGATTTATTTTGTACGGAAGTGTATTTATTTATCCAATTTATATGCAGGCATTTTTAGGCTTTACGGCCGAAAAATCTGGTGAAATGTTTATACCAGGCGCGCTGTTAAGTGGTATGCTTATGCCAGTGATAGGAATGCTCTTAACAAAAGGAATGCCACCCAAATTTATGATTACTTTCGGCTTTACCATTACAGGCGCATTTGTGTATTGGTCTTCCTTCATTTTTACAACGAATACAGGTGCAGATGCCATGTTTTGGCCATTATTAGTGCGTGGTTTAGGAATGGCATTTTTATTTGTGCCTTTGTCTGGCCTTACCTTAGGTGGCTTAAATGGTAAAGACGTCGGTCAAGCTTCTGGAATTTCTAATATGGTTCGTCAAATTGGTGGTTCCATAAGTGTTGCTGTTATTGGTGTGCTAAACGAAACATTGAGTGCAGAACATCGTGCCACAATTTTACAACATATTACACCTGATAATCCTTTAGTGACAGAAAGAATTAATGCAATGAAAGCAGGCTTACTGTCTATAACTACTGATGCCGATAAGGCAACACATCAGGCTTTGGAATTTTTAAATATTACGGTAAACAGACAAGCTGCTATTTTAAGCTATATCGATATCTTTCATTATTTGACTTTATTTATTGTCGTCTCAGTTCCTTTGGTATTATTTGCCAAAACATACAAAATAAATAAAGACATGATGGAAGGACATTGATGCAATATTATTCTATCCATGGCGCATTATACACGTCGTAGAAATAGCCTATTTTAATTTGAGAATAATCAATCCAATAGCTACCAGCTTTACTTTTTCTGATACTATTAATCGTATTAAAACCATTGATTGCCACATCGACGCGCTGTGATGCATTAGCCAAATTGCTTACGTTGGCAGGTGTTTTAATAGTATAGCCTTTATTAAACTCTGATGATTTATTGGTGCCAACAAATATATCGCCGAAAAACACCAATTGATGTTGTGTTAATTGGGTCACAACTTGATTTAATAATGCGAACTGTGCCATTAACGGTTGGTCCCACATAGGTTGTAAAATATAAATTTGTTCGTGCGCACCAAATTGGATAGCTGCTTGCGTTTGCAAATCCATATATTGGCTGCAATTGCCGATTGCTAATTGTTGTTCTGCTAATTCTTGTAGTCTAAATGCTTTGCGACCTTCATTCGTTAGCCACGCTTCATTTTTTATGTTTCCTGCACCTATTTTTTTATTTAAAATACCAAGGCATCCAATGTCAGAAAGTACATCTAATTGACCCTGAATAAGTACATCACTCGTTGCCAGCAATACACTTGAAACATCTGAACCGTTAAATGGAATATTGATGTTGTTTTTCATCAGCGTTTGTCTTAGCATCAATGCCATCACCAAGCCATTGCGCACTTCATTAGCCGCAAAAATACCTAATTGCGTCCACATAAATTCAGGATATTTTCGTTGTAAGGCATCGTAGCTCATTAACACAAAAGCATTTTTTGTCAATACAATTTTAGCTTGTGAACCATTATAAAATGCATTTGCTTTTTGTTCTACTAATGCAATATGAGCTAAGAAATTACTCAATATTTGGTCGTACGTATTTTCTATGGAAATTGTAGTATCTACATTGTCAGATAAGGCGTCTATGTCATTAGCGATAGCTCTTATTTCATTTAAAAATCTGCGTTCATTGCCGCTGAATTGTACGGAATCAAAGCTGTATTTTTGTAAAGATTGTAAAAGTTCATTACGTTGTGTATTGTCAATACAATCTATATTTTTATCTTTTTTACACCGTGTTAATCCTGAAATTGCAGTAAATACAATAAATAGAATATAAAAAGGACGCATAGCGAAATTTTGGCAAAGTTACTTAATATTTAAGACATAAAAAAAATGCAGCCTTTATCCATAAGATTGATAGGTATTTTTTGCTTTTAATAAATAACTGCTAACTTTGCACAATGATATATACAGCAGAAATAAACGTAATGCCTTTAAAGGAGTTATTGGATCCGCAAGGCAAAGCCGTAGAGCAAAGTTTACACAATTTAGGTTTTCATACTTCTAATGTGCGTATTGGAAAGCATATTACTTTAAAAATTGAGGCTGCTTCAAAAGAAGAAGCAAGTGCAAAAGTAGAAGAAGCCTGCAAAAAGCTCCTTCATAATCCTGTAATGGAATATTTTGAGTTTGTTGTAAGCGAATAAGAATTATGTTTTCTGCGGTTTTTTCTTTGCCGCAGGAAATAAAATGTTATTTAGAATTAATCGATAGCCAGCAGAATTTGGGTGCAGGTTTAAATCTGTAACTGGATCACCAACGCGATGCTGATAATCTTCAGGGTCGTGCCCGCCATAAAATGTCCATGTGCCTTTACCATAAACGCCATGTATATATTTAGCTTCATTAAGGCTTTTATTTTCGCCCATCACCAACACATCTGATTTTATAAATTGTTTTTTATAAGCAGTGGTTTGTCCCATAAATCCTTTTATTAATTTCTCATGATTTTGTGTAAGCATTGCTGGAACTTGATCCCATTTTGCGGAGAAATCAAATAAGGTAAAGTAATCCATGTCTTTTGAGAAAGGCCGAAGTCCAGGAACGTCAATCGTAGAAAATTCGTATTCATAAGGATTGCTGCTTATCGTATAATTTTGAAAGGCAAATCCTTTTGAGAAATCTAATTTTTCTTGCGCATTCGGATCCATTGGGTCGTGGTCGAAAGGTGTTGCGCATATATCTACACCAGCAGCTGCTAAAGCAATATCATAGGAGTCCGTAGCAGAACACATCGCAAACATAAAACCGCCGCCTAGTACAAAATCTCTGATTTTTTGTGCTACAGCTAATTTTTCTATAGAAACCTTTTTGAAACCTAAGGCAGCCGCTCTGGTTTCATAATCTGCTACTTGTTTTTTATACCAATCTGCATTTTGATAGGCTGCATAAAATTTTCCATATTGACCTGTGAAATCTTCGTGATGTAAGTGCAACCAATCGTATAAATGCAAATTGCCATCTAATATTTCTTCATCGTAAATAACTGTATAAGGAATTTCAGCATAGCTCAACACTAAAGTGACAGCATCGTCCCAAGGATTATTGGTCTTTGGAGAATAGACAGCAACTTTGGGTGCTTTTTCTAAACGAACAGCATCCATATTTATTTCTGGATTTGCAATGTCATCCATAATTTTACTCATTGTTGCATCTGCAATGGTTTCGTATTTTACATTTCGCACCAAACATTCTTTTTCAAATTCTTTATTATAAGGAAAAGAGAAACTTCCACCTCTGTAATTGAGCAGCCAATCGATAGGCACATTTTTACTTAATATCCAATAAGCAATACCATAAGCTTTCAAATGATTGCTTTGTGATTCGTCCATTGGAATAAGGATAAACGAAGCTTTGGCATAAGTCGATATACCTAATAAAATACAGAAAATGATTTTTTTCATTCTCCCAAAATTACTATAATTTTAATTGGCTTTTGGTTAAAAATTTTTAAGGAAAATTAAAAGCCATAATGCTGAAATAGCAGGTCTATCGCCGCTTGTTGTGATGGATAATTATTTTTCAATTTTATTTTTAATGCTTGCAAGCTTCGCGTGTCCGTTGTCAATAAGCTATACATTTCAGGAAATGTAATTGCTGAAACATTGTCGAAAATTTCATTATTGCCCGTGTCATATAAATCGTAATAAAGTCCGTAAGGAATCCAATCTTCGAAAGGATGCTCGTTGAAGTTGATGTACTTTTGTTTTTGATACGTGTAAAACAATCCTATATTGGAAACATCTTCCGCCCAAGCTTCCGACAATCCTATTATTCCGGAATTGCTAAATGTTGGTTCTCCATAGCCACCATTAGTATAAATATATTCGACATAAGGCAGCCAGAAATCAGTGCCAACTTTTGCAAAATGACTGGCATGTGCTAATTCATGATACATTGTTTCGATAAAAGATGCACGTGCTGTTGTCGCATAAATACTATAATATGGCGCATAAATATCTGGCAATTGATCGCCGATAATGTAGGATAATAGTTCAGCGATATCTTCTGAAACGCCAAATAAATTAGTGATTAAACGCGTTGGATTGGCTATCTGCTGTTGTGTCATATTATGCAGCATCGGCGTTGCATAAGAAGTGCTAATTGGCGCTTCTTTTCCTAACCAAAAATTAAACTTCTTAGTTGGCATTAGAAATGAACTATTGCTGGCGAATTTTTTAAAAGAATTCAAAGCGAGTAAAGCAGCACAAGAGTGATGCAGTGCTGCATTGTTGAATGTTCGTCCTATCTCAATTTGTAAATCAGTAAAAGCGCAAGATTTTCTAAAACCAAGCGAGTAAGTGTTTACGCCAAATATCCCGAATAGATTGGCCGCATCTAGTGTGTGAATTTGTAAATAGTCGTTATCAAATTTCAACAAAACTTCGGCTGTGTCAGCAGTAATGGCTTGCGACTCGAAAGAAAAATTTCCATTTTCATCAGTAAGTCCGATGGCCATTTTTGTATGTTCTTTGATAATGATTTGCACACCTTTTAATGGTTTCAATAGGCTGTCTATTGGATCAAAAAACTTAATGCTACCTGCAAATTGTTTGCTCGGTGTTTCACTGGTGCGCATTGTGGTGCTTACTTCTGGCATATATAAAGCACTTAGTATTTCTTTTTCATAGTTATCTATGTTTACGCTTTTAGGAGCCACGCCATAATATATACCATATTGCTTTGTGTGAGCCGTCTCGTATTGCAAGTTTTTGTCTGGTATGGCATCAAAAGGATGGTCTAATAATATAATGCCTTGCTTTTCTAGAGCATGATATTGTTGTATGTTGTAAATGTGAAATTTTACATAATGATGAGTGGCTATTTTCTTATCTACGGAAATTTCGCTACTCAACTCGTTGGGGTTTTTGAGGCGCTGATTAATTTCTACAGTACAAGTTTCAGCAATTGGTTTTTCTTTTTTGCAGCTAAATAAAATTGTACAACAAAATAATAAAATGAGTAGTCGCATCATAGTTGGTTTTTATAAAGATACCAAATCATTTTAATAAAAAAGCCTCGCAAATTTGCGAGGCTTGGTATTGTAGTATGTGTATTTAGAAATTTTTGATAATCGCATCTCCAAATTCAGAACATTTAAGTAAGGTAGCACCTTCCATTAAACGTTCAAAATCATACGTTACCGTTTTTTTCCTAATGGCGGTTTCCATGCCTTTAATAATTAAATCAGCAGCTTCTTGCCAGCCCATAAATTCTAACATCATCACACCGCTCAAAATTACAGAGCTAGGATTTACTTTATCTTGGTTCGCATATTTTGGTGCTGTACCATGCGTAGCTTCGAAGATGGCCATACCTGTTAAATAGTTGATATTTGCGCCAGGTGCGATACCGATACCACCAACTAAAGCAGCTAATGCATCTGAAATATAATCGCCATTTAGGTTTAATGTGGCAACTACATCATATTCGCTCGGTCTTAAAATAATCTGTTGTAAGAAGTTGTCTGCAATCGCATCTTTGATGATTAATTTTCCAGCTGCTTCCGCATTTTTTTGTGCTTCATTTGCTTCTTCTGGCCCTTCTTCTGCCAGTATTTTGTCATATTGAGCCCAAGTAAACACTTTGTCGCCATATTCGCGCTCTGCTAATTTGTAACCCCATTCTTTGAATTTACCTTCCGTAAATTTCATGATATTGCCTTTGTGAACCAACGTTACAGACTTGCGTTTGTGTGCTAATGCGAAGTTGATAGCAGAACGTATTAAACGCTCAGAACCGTCTAATGATACTGGCTTGATGCCTAGAGACGAAGTTTCAGGAAAACGAATTTTGTCGCCAACATTCATTTCTGTTTGCAAGAAATGTAATAATTTTTTGCAATCGTCTGTACCTTGTAGCCATTCAATTCCAGCATAGATATCTTCTGTGTTTTCGCGGAAAATAACCATGTCCACTTGCTCTGGTACTTTTGAGTTAGATGGTACGCCATCGAAATAGCGAACAGGTCTAACGCAAGCATATAAGTCTAATAATTGACGAAGTGCCACATTTAGAGAGCGAATGCCACCGCCAACTGGTGTTGTTAATGGTCCTTTTATTGCAATTAAATGTTCTTCGATTACAGTAAGTGTTTCATCAGGCAACCAAGAGCTGGTCTGTTTGTATGCTTTTTCGCCTGCTAATACTTCTTTCCAGTGAATTTTTCTCGTACCATTGTATGCTTTCTCTACTGCTGCATCTAATACTCTAACGGATGCACGCCAGATGTCTGGCCCTGTGCCATCACCTTCAATAAATGGAATAATGGGTTCGTTCGGCACTTGTAAGTGGCCGTCTTTCATCGTGATTTTTTCTGCTGACATATCTATATAATTAATAAGTTAATGAATATTAAGGCTAAAGATTGTTGAACAGAGGATGTTTTTTCACTTAATCTTTGCTGCCTATACTCATGAAATTTGACGCTACAAATATACGCATTCTTATTTCTTTAACGTAAAGTTTACAAAGAATGTTTTATGATTTATATCCTATTTTTTTTCGGAATCGTACATTTAAAGTATGAAAAAACTTGTCTTCAATTTATTTTTTTTATTGTATTTGCCATTAAGCTTGTTCGCTCAAGAAATTAAAATAATGTCGTGGAATATTTTTATGGTGCCTCCGTTTATTTTTAAATCATGTCAAACAGAGCGAGCGCATTTACAAGCTGCTTTTATCAAAAAAAATGATCCTGATATTGTAGTACTTAATGAAGCATTTATGAAAAGTACACGAACTATACTACTTGAAGAATTACAACATATTTTCCCATATCAAACGAAGATTACAAAGAAAGGTTTTTTTAAAACCAATAGTGGTGTTTGGATTTTGAGCAAATATCCAATTTCGAACCAGCAATTTATGAAATATAAAAATAAAAAAGGCTCTGATATT
>WBZL01004395.1_pt1 | contig 12226 bp, 11 predicted proteins | sample 5204291 | NCBI WGS metagenome assembly WBZL01 (sample SAMN12344345, study PRJNA552823) | activated sludge metagenome | biome: Activated sludge suspended growth; feature: Nitrification reactor; material: Wastewater; isolation source: activated sludge from nitrification reactor of wastewater...
AAATGATCGATAAAAATTGTGTGGCAATCATTTATGGTGGCTCATCGGTTCTTTGCTATAATTCCTGCCATGACAAAAAATACGCTGACTCATCTTGATGCACAAGGCCGCGCCCGTATGGTAGATGTGGGGGAGAAACCGGATACGACGCGCGTGGCGATTGCGCGCGGCGAAGTTCATATGCGCGCAGAGACCCTGGAAGCCATTCAGCAGGGGAATCTTAAGAAGGGGGATGTGATCATGATCGCCCAACTTGCGGGCGTGATGGCCGCGAAAAAAACCAGTGATCTAATCCCGCTTTGCCACCCCCTCGCCCTCAACCATATTGGCGTGGACATCGAATTTGCGCCCGACCTACCGGGGTTGGTGATCACAGCCTCTGCCCGCACGACCGGAAAAACGGGGGTTGAAATGGAAGCACTCACCGCAGTCTCTGTTGCGGCATTGACCGTTTACGACATGGCAAAAGCGATGGAGAAAACGATGAAAATCCAAAATATTCGTCTCATCGAAAAACGTGGCGGGCAAAGTGGGGATGTGATCAACGAAACGTGACCTTTTCCCGCTGAAGTTGTCACAACTTTCACTCTACGTTCTGCGTTCTACGCTCTACGTTGTAAAGATTCCCATGAACAAAGTTAACCTCCTCTTTTTCGCTACCCTCAAAGACCTCGCTGGAACCCGCCGTACAGAAATCGAACTCGAACCCGGGATCACCGTCGCTGACCTCAAACTCCACCTGCCCGAACAATTCCCCAAACTCCAACCAGCCTTGAGCAGTGTTCTGGTCTCGATCAATCGCGAATTTGCCTTCGATCAAGATGTCATCCCCGAAGGGGCCGAAATCGCCCTGTTCCCCCCCGTCTCTGGCGGCTAATTTTACGTCCCCTATCATTTCTATGAGTTCCCTACACCCCCACAACCCGACCACTGCACCCACTCTCTACGCGATCACCGAAGAAGTCATTGACCTCAATGACCTCCTCGATCAGATCACGTTGACCTCCACCGGAGCCGCCGCCATCTTCACCGGTATGGTGCGCGGGGAATCGCGCAAAGATGGCCTCCCACCCCAAACCGAATACCTCGAATATGAGGCCTACATTCCCATGGCCGAAGCCAAAATGAAACAGGTCGCCGACGAAATCCGCGAAAAATGGCCTGTCGTCGAAGGGATCGCCATTGTTCAGCGCATTGGCCGCCTCTATCCCCGTACACCTACCGTCCTCATCGCCTGCACCGCCGCCCATCGGGATACGGGCGTTTTCGACGCCGCCCGGTATGGGATTGATCGCTTGAAACAGATCGTTCCCATTTGGAAGAAAGAAGTTGGACCGAAGGGGGAGGAGTGGGTGGAGGGGGAGTATTTCCCAGCAGAGGGAGAATAATGGAATGAATAAAAAGCGCTATTATTTAATCCGAGATATTGTTCTTTTAACGGTTCTTTTCTTAATATTACCTATCGCAATTATATTATCGCCAGAAGGAATGAATTCTCTGAATTCATTTTGGCAAGCAGATCTATATATAAAAATTGCTTGGTTAGGTTCACTCTTAATTGTATTGTTTATATCGGCAATATATTATTATTTGTCGTCCAATACAAAATCGATAATGGGGCTACTTTTCGTATTGTTTATAATGACGATTAGCTATTTTTATCTTCCAAAAGACATTTTTAGTAGGTTCATTTGGATAATTGTTGCAGGAGCATATGGTGGAAATGTTTTGAAGGGGTTATTAAGTTGGTACAAAGATAGGAAAACAGACTTAAATGAAAGTGGGATTCCATGAATGAAATTGCCAAGATTATTTGTACCAACTGCCATCGTCCTTACCCTGAAACGGGTATCCCCTACAAATGCCCAACCTGTGGCGGGATATTCGACATGCCCGTTCTGCCATCCTTCGATCCCGCACAAGTCGATGCCACCCAACCCGGCATCTGGCGCTACCGCCATGCGTTCGGCCTGCCTGAAAACGCGCGGGGGGTGACACTGGGAGAGGGGGACACCCCCCTCGTGTGGGCAGAGGCGTTCGGGAAACAGGTCGCCTTCAAACTGGAATCCCTCAACCCCACGGGGTCACACAAAGACCGGGGCGTGGCGCTCCTCGCGAGTTTTCTCCAGTCGCAGGGTGTCGCCGAAGCGGTGGAAGACTCATCGGGTAACGCAGGCGCTTCCTTCGCCGCGTATGCCACCCGCGCGGGGATCAAAGCCCGTATTTTTATTCCCGATTACGCGTCTGGCCCGAAACGCAATCAAATCGCCGCGTACGGGGCGGAACTGGTGCGCGTTTTAGGCCGCCGTTCGGATGTCGCCGAGGCCGTTCGCCGCGCGGCGGATGGCGGTGCGATTTACGCCAGTCATGCATACTTGCCCCATCTTTTGCCGGGGTTTGCCACGCTCGCGTATGAACTGGTCGAACAACTGGGAACAGCGCCGGGCACGATCCTCCTCCCCGCGGGGCACGGTATCCTGCTTTTGGGGCTTGCCCGGGGGTTTGAAAACCTGAAACGCGCAGGGGTGATCGCACAAATCCCCCGGTTGGTGGGGGTACAAGCGCTGAACTGTGCCCCCCTCTGGGCGGTGAACGCTCACGGGCAGGCGGGGTTGGGCTGGGTCACGGAAGGCGAAACGGTGGCGGAAGGGGTACGGGTCAGCAACCCCATTCGAGGGGATGCGGTGTTGACCGCAATTCGCGCCAGCCAGGGCACCATCCTCGCCGCGCCCGAAGAAAATATTCTCCCCGGACGAAACGAACTCGCCCGGCGTGGGTTTTATGTAGAGCCAACTTCCGCCATTGTGTGGGATGCTTTGGGTCAAATTATTGCACAAGCCCCTGAACCGGTCATCGTGATCCTCACCGGTTCGGGGTTGAAGAGTCATTAGGTCTTCGATTTCGAGAATTACACAGTATCGAAGACTTGATATCTAATATCTGGAGTTTTGAATGACCGAAAAAGTTGTCATCACCGGCCTGGGAACCATTAACGGTCTCGGCCATAATGTCAAAGATACCTGGGAAAGAACGAAAAATGGGGTTTCAGGCATTGGCCCTATCACGCTTTTTGATACCACGGATTATTTAGTGAAATATGCCTGTGAGGTCAAAAACTTTAACCCCGACGATTACATGCCCGCCAAAGAAGCCCGCCGCCGCGATCGGTTTGAGCAATTTGCCTTTGTCGCCGCACTTGAAGCGTTGGCCTCTTCTGGGTTGCAAATCACCGAAGAAAATGCCGGGCGGGTAGGGGTGATCATTTCGGCGGCGATTGGTGGGTTTGAAACCATTCAAGACGCCTCTTTCACCGTCAAAGAATCCGGGCCGCGCAAACTTAGCCCGTACATCATCCCCAAAGTCATGCCGAATGGCGCGGCGGGGATGATCGGGATTGAAACGGGGGCAAAAGGCCCATCGTTTTCCGTCGCCTCAGCGTGTGCGTCCGGGGCGGATGGCATCGGCACGGCGTGGATGATGATCCGTGCGGGAATCATCGACGCCGCCATCGCCGGAGCCGCAGATGCCACCATTATCCAGATCGGGGTAGGTTCGTTCGACCGGCTGGGGGCGATGACCCGCCAACAAACCGGGGTGCCCCAACCGTTTGACCGGGACCGGGATGGATTGGTGATGGGCGAAGGGTCCGCCGTTCTCGTCATCGAAAGCGAAAGCCACGCCCGCGCGCGGGGCGCCGTGATCCTGGCAGAATTGGCCGGGTATGCGTCCACCGCCGATGCGTTCCACGTCACTGCGCCCGCGGAAAACGGGGCAGGGGGCGCGGCCGCGATGCGTTCCGCCCTACGGACCGCGGGCATTAACCCCGATGAAGTCGGGTACATCAGCGCTCACGGCACGGCCACCCCGCTAAATGACCTTTCGGAAACGCGGGCCATTAAGGCGGCTTTTGGCGATTTGGCTTATAAAATCCCCGTTTCCTCCACCAAATCCATGACCGGGCACATGATGGGAACGACAGGTGCGCTCGAAGCCATTTTCTGCACTCTCGCCGTCCGCGAGGGGATTTTGCCCCCTACCATCAACTATCACACCCCCGACCCGGAATGTGATCTCGACTATGTCCCCAATGAAGCGCGTTCTCTGCGGATTCAGACCGCGATTAGCAATGCGTTTGGGTTTGGCGGGCACAACGCAGTCTTGGCGATTCGCGCTTATTAATCGCCTTCAAGCTTAACATTTTCAAAAGAGACCGAGGTTTCACCTGAACTTCGGTCTCTTTTTTGTTCCTTACGGTAAAATATTCTTAACTGCTCAGGCTTAGAAAGGAAACTCCCCGAAAAAAGGGTGAAAGGGGGCTGTACAGCCCCCTTTCACCCTTTTTTCGGCTAATCTCTACCCTGGCTGAGTAGTTACAAATAATTTACGGTCAGTGTAAAGCGTTCAAAAAAGCCCCTGAATTTATCGGCATTGAACGCCGGACCGATGTGTTGAACTTGTAAGAACTCAAAGTGTGTGGTGGCGGAAGAACTAAACTACGCTCTGCTGTCGGTAAAAGGGCACTTTTTTGGGAAAAGTGCGTTTTCGCTGAAGAGGTTTTGAGCAGAACGTCTGGTTTTCGGGTTTCCGGTCTCTTGCATGATGGGGGAACACACATTCCCTGAGTTCCTATGTTGATGTCATCAATGCCTTAAGAAGGCTGGATGACCAAAGGAGTTTCCCATGTTGCCCTCTCAGGGATCGATCTCGGAGTCGCCCGCGGAATTTGCCCAACGGAATAATCTTCCCTTTCGAGATATTTCATACCTGTCGCGCGCGTTAACCCACCGGTCGTATTTGAACGAGAATACCGACGCGATTGAAGACAATGAACGGTTGGAATACCTCGGCGATGCTGTGTTGGATTTTTTGGTCGCCGCCTGGTTATACAACCGTTTTCCGGAAATGGCTGAAGGCGATTTGACCAGTTTTCGCGCCGCCCTCGTAGGCACCCCTCAATTGGCGGTTTTTGGGCGTCAGTGGGATGTCGGTTCCGCCTTGCGTTTAGGGCGCGGCGAAGATGATGGCGGAGGCCGCAAGCGGGAACGCCTGCTTTGCAGTACCTTTGAAGCGATTATCGGGGCGTTATACCTGGATGCGGGGATGGATGTCGTCATTTCCGTGATTCACCCCATGCTTGGGCCAGCGGTCGATCAGATTGTGGCAAAACGCCAGGATCAAGACCCGAAGAGCCGCTTGCAAGAATGGTCGCAATCTCATGGCCTGGGGGTGCCCCATTATCGTCAGGTGTCCGTCAGTGGCCCTGACCATGATCGCATCTTTGAATTTGAAGTGACCATCAACGGCGTGGTCTATGGCCGGGGAACCGGCTCAAGCAAACACGCCGCCAGCAAAGACGCCGCGCGAAGTGCCCTGATCGGATTAGGGTTGGATGTGTAGCGATTAGCGATTCAATGATTCAGCGATTCTGCGATTTTAAACATCACAAAATTTTTTAACTCCATGCGCTTAAAATCTCTCGAACTTTCGGGTTATAAAACCTTCGCCAATAAAACCCTGTTTGAATTTGCCGGAACCACGACCGCAATCGTCGGCCCGAATGGGTCTGGAAAATCCAACATCGTGGACTCCCTTCGTTGGGTCTTGGGAGAACAATCCTTTTCCCTCCTCCGCGGAAAAAAGACGATGGACATGATCTTCGCCGGGTCCGAACACCGCGCCCGCGCGGGGATGGCCTCCGCGACTGTACTCTTCAACAATGACGACAACTGGCTCCCCATCGATTTTGCGGAAGTGGGCATCACCCGCCGCGCCTATCGTGACGGCCAAAACGAATATCTGCTCAACGGGCAAAAAGTTCGGTTGAAAGATGTGTCCGAACTGCTTGGCACGTCCGGGCTGGCGGAGCGCACGTACACCATCGTCGGGCAGGGTCTCATTGACTCTGCCCTCTCCCTCAAAGCGGACGAACGCCGGAAACTGTTTGAGGAAGCCGCAGGCATTGGCCTCTATCGTGCGCGCCGGGAAGAGAGTCTGCGCCGGTTGGACACCACCCAACGCAACCTCGAACGGGTGGCGGATATTCTCGAAGAACTAAAGCCGCGCCTTCGCAGTTTGGAGCGGCAGGCACGCCGTTCGCAGGAATACGAACAGGTCAAAGCCGATCTGCAAGTGATGTTGCGTGAGTGGTATGGGTTTCATTGGCACGCCGCTCAACGCGAATTAAAAGCCGCCCGCGAAACCGCCATTCGGCAGGAAAACACCCTCGCCAAAGCCAGAGCGCGCCATGCCGAACTCGAAACGGCGATGGCAGGCTTGCGCGAAGCCCTCTACCGGGTCCGCGCGCGGCTGAATTCCTGGCATCGGGAATTGGCCCAACTCCACACCCGTCGCGAACAACTGAGCCGCGAACTCGCCGTCTCCGCCGAACGCCACCGGGCGTTGGAAGACCGTCAAAATTCCGCTTCCCAAACCATCGCCCGCCAGGAGGAAGAATTCGTCCTCCTTCAGGAGCGTCTTGCACAGGCCACCCACGAGTTGGAACAAACGCAAAATCAACAGGCTGAGGCCAACCAACAGCTTCAAGAGGCCCGCGGAGTTCTTCAAACCCGTCAACGCGAACGGCAACAAGCCGAACGCACCCTGGAAGACGCCCGCCAGAATCACGCCCGGCTCACCAACCGCCGCACGGGCATCGCCGCCCGCCAAAACGAGTTGGATTCCCGCCTGACCAGCCAGCGAGCCTCCCTCGCCACCGCCGATCAGGCCCTCGGAGAAACTGCCAAAACCATCCAAATCGCCGAAGCGAATCTGGAAAAGGCCACCCAAAAACACCAAGAAGCGCAAACCGTCCGCACGCAAGCGCAACTTAATCTAAAAAATCACCGGGATGGTTTGGCCGAAGTCGAAAAAACGCGCCAACAGGCCCTCGAAACCCTCTCCAAACAACGGACAGAAACCGCCCGCCTGCAAGCCCAATTTGACGTGCTGGAGCAAGCCGAAAACGCCCTGACCGGATATGCCGAAGGGGCGCGCCAACTCCTGCAAGCGGTTCGCAAAGGCAATTTGACCGGGGCGCGCGGCGCTTTGAGCAACCAACTCGATGTCCCCGCCCACCTAGAACTGGCTATTGCCGCCGCGTTGGGGGAATTTGTGGATGGGCTTTTGCTCGAACCGGGCACCGATCCCGAAATGGTATTGAAACTTCTGGAAAAAATCCCTGCCCGCGCGACGGTTTTACCCCTCGATCAACTTGCTCCCCTCCCCCCCGCGCCCGCACCGGATACCTCCGACTGTCTGGGCAACGCCGCCGATCTCGTCCGCGTCTCCCCCGAACTGCGCCCGGTGCTGGATGTCCTCCTCGGCCAGACGTGGATTGCCAACGACCGGGCCGGGGCACAACGCCTGATGCAAACCCCTGTCCCAACGGGCCAGGCGCACCCCCTCTCAGGTGTGCGGATCGTGACCCTCGCAGGGGAACTCTTCCGCGCGGATGGCCCGATCCAGGCCGGGTCCGGGGCCGTTTCCGGGACCATCAGCCGCCCCCGTCAGCGGCGGGAATTACAAACCGGGTTAGAGGCCATTCGCACCCACGTCGCGGAAACAGAACGTCAAATACGCGAATTGGATGCGAGCTTAACGCAATTAAGAACCTCCGAGCGTGAACTGGTCACGACCGTTCAAAAGGCTCAGGCCAGCGAAGAAGCCGCCCGAACCGGGCAACGCGAAGCCAGTTCAGCCGTGGAGGCCGCCCGCAAACAGCATGACTGGCAAGCTCGCCAGCGGGGGACCGTAGAGAAGGAAATCCTTCAGACCGAAGAGAATTATCGCCAGTCGGTGAAAGAACTGGCGCAATTGGACAACGAATTGACCCGCGCCCAGGAGACCGTGCGAACTGCGCGGGAAGCCCTCTCGGGGTTGATCTTAGACGATCTTCAGGCCCAGGTGGCGCACTGGACGACGCAAGCGGCGCTGACGACCCAGCGAGTGGGCGAGGCGCAAAGCCGATGGAAAGAGCGCAAAGCCACCGTGGAAACGGTTCAGCGCAATGTGCAGGAACAGCGGACCCGTTTGGCGTCGTTTCGGAAAGAGATGGAACAAGTCGAAGGGACACGTGCCACTCTCCGTGAGGAAGAGGGGAAAATGGGGGAGCAGATTGCCGCCTTGCAAGAGGTGATCCAACCTGCCGAAAAGGAATTGGAGACGGGGGAACAGGCGCAAGAAAAACTGCAAACGACCGAGACTGAAGCGCGCCAGACCTTAACCGTGGCGGAACGGCATCACACGCAAGCGCAAATCGGGCTGGCACGCTACCAGGAAGCCCTGGATAGTCTGCGGCACCGGGTGGAAGATGATTTTGGGTTGGTGGCCTTTTCGTATGAAGAAGATGTCGCTGGCCCGACGCCATTACCACTGACCGGCATGGTGGAAACCCTGCCCGTGGTGCAGTTACTCTCCCCGGAATTAGAGGAAGCCCTCAAACGTCAGCGTGCCCAACTCCGTCGGATTGGGCCAATCAACCCCGATGCCCAGCGCGAATATTTGGAAGTCAAAGAGCGAGTCGAGTTTACCACCATACAAATGGCCGATCTTCAAATGGCCGAGGAAGATATTCGCCGGGTGATTGCCGAGCTTGATGAATTGATGCAGAGAGAGTTTCAGAAGACGTTCGATGCCGTGGCGCTGGAATTTAAGGTGATCTTTGGACGGTTGTTCGGAGGGGGCACCGCGCAATTATTGCTGACCGACCCGGATGATCTCACCCATACCGGCGTGGAAATTGAAGCCCGCCTGCCGGGGCGGCGTCCCCAGGAGTTATCTCTGCTCTCTGGCGGGGAGCGCAGTCTGACCGCCAGCGCACTGATCTTTTCCCTGCTCAAAGTATCTCCCACTCCCTTTTGCGTGCTGGACGAAGTGGATGCCATGCTCGACGAGGCAAACGTTCATCGATTCGCGGATTTATTGCGCGAATTGAGTCAGAACACGCAATTTATCATCATCACTCACAATCGCAATACCGTGCAGATTGCCGATACCATTTACGGCATCACCATGGGGCCAGACTCGACCAGTCAGGTGCTGAGTTTGAAGTTGGATGAAGTGGTGGAACGGATGAAAGAGTTAAAGTAACTACTCAGAATCGCGTAGAAAGGTCCGAAACCCCCCTGAGAAGTTAAGCGTTAAAATAAAAAAGAGGCTCACAAGAGCCTCTTTTTTTATTCGTGATTTGTAACTACTCTGCCATAGTAGAGATTAGCCCGAAAAAAAGGGTGAAAGGGGGAGGTACCTCCCCCTTTCACCCTTTTTTTCGGGGAGTTTTCTCTATAAGCTTGAGCAGTTACCGTGATTTGTATTTAGGGAGTGGGGGTTGCCGTCACAATGTCGGTCGTGGGTGCACCGAGGGCGGTTTGAAGGTCAATATGCTGAATGGTGGGGTCACCAGGCACACGGCTTTCCCAGTAATCGAAGAAAACAATGTCTGTATCGAACAACTGCCGCTGTTGGGCTAACCATCCATCAAATGCATCCTGGCGAGCCTGCTCGAATTCTGTCGCGGACAAAGCTCGCAGTTCATGTCCTAATACCTGGATAATATGCCATCCGAAGGTGGTTTGAGTGGGTTCACTGACTTCGCCAACTGGCGTATTGAAGGCAACTTTTTCAAATTCCAATGCCATCTGTCCAATCCCGAACCAACCCAAATCGCCACCTGAACTGGCGTTGGAGGTGTCCGTCGAATATTCTGCGGCTAAAGCGGCGAAATCTTCTCCGGCGTTCAAGCGAGCAAGCACTTCATTGGCGGTGGCTTCATCGCCGACGAGAATGTGCCGAGCCCAAACCTGATCCTGATCAATGGCAACATCTGCGGCAGTCACTTCGAGAAGTTTTTCGCGCAAGATCTGGCTTTCGATCATGTACCGCAAATCTTCTTCCGAAAAGCCTAAGTTGGATTTCAAACCTTGGATGGAGTCTTTGTAATCCGTATCGAAGGCTTCCTGCGAATAGGGGGTGGCGGTGGGGGGAATCGTGGTGGCGGTCGGGGTGGGCCCCTCAACGACCTCTGTTGCTGTGGGGGTGGCGGTGGCCTCTTCGACCGGGGTGGCTTCCGTTGCGGTAATTGGTGTGGTGCTGGTCACTGTCGTCGTGGCGGTGACTGTTGCCGTCGGTGCCGTGAGGGTCATCTGCTGAGCGGTCAGCGTGGAGGTGGGGCGGGTAGTGGGAACCTCTGTCGGGGTTGGGGGTTGTTCACCGTTATAAAAGCCATAGAACTCTTCGAGACGCTCCTGGATTTCTTCTTCGCTGACCGTGATGCCCATTTCAGCCGCTTTTAACCGAAGAATCCGCTCTTCAATCAAGACGTTCAGCACATCACGTCCCAATGAGTCCGGAGTCAGTTGAAGCTCGATTTGATTGAGCGAGTTTTGGAAAAAGCCCATGAATTGGGGATCTGTCCCAAAGGCTTGGGCGGTTTGGTAGGTTTGGTAGTAACGATTCACCAGGGAGTTTCGCTCGTACTTCACCCGCGCCTGAAATTCTCGGGTGGAGATTTCTCCACCTTGTACGGATGCCACGGGTTGGTTCGCGACAATGACTCGGTCATAAAAGAGACCCGCGCCTACGAGAACGACAACCATCACGACAATCACAATGGTTGCGATTTTTATGTAGTTAGTTTGTTGATGCTCACGTTCGAGGCGAGCAACGTGTCTGCGGTTTACAACGGGACCGCGAGGGCGTCTTGCCATATGGATTTCCTGATTGAAAGATAATTACTCAGCTAAGTGTGGAGATATTCTAAAAGAAGGGATGCTTGGGGTGGTTGCCCCAACCATCCCTTCTTTCGGAGTTCTCTGAACTGGTAAATTTATTGTAGGGTTTCGCCGGTATACGCTAACAGCGCCAGGTGCCGGGAGCGTTTGATGGCCTGGGCCAGCTCGCGTTGGTGAGGCGGGCAAGTGCCTGTCTGCCGGCGCGGGCGGATTTTGCTGTTTTCCGTAATAAATCGGCGCAACATGCTGGGGTTTTTGTAATCAATGGCGAGGTTTTTGTCGGCGCAAAACTGGCAAACGCGCGGGCGGGCATAACGATATTGTTGCCCTTGCTGACCCTGCTGGCCTTGTTGGCCTTGCTGATTGCGGCCTACAGGACCTCTCCTTTGAGATTGTTTTTCATTACTCACGGTTACTTCTCCTTAATGAGTTAAAAAGGAAACTCGTCTTCGGTTTCTGTCTCTACGGCATGCTCTTCACTGAAATCGCCAAAATCATGATCGTCGTGTTTATGGTTATTTCGCTCACCGAGAATCAACATTTCATTGGCAACCACTTCGACCGTGCTTTTTTTATTGCCATCCTGGTCTTCCCAGCGACGGGTTTGTAAGCGGCCCTCGACATAGACCTGGTGCCCTTTGTTGAGGTATTGGTTACAAATTTCTGCCAGGCGACCCCAGGTGACGACATTGAACCATTCTGTTTCGGAACGGCGTTCGCCATCGGTTGTGGTCCAGTTGCGGCTTGTTGCCACACTAAAGCGGGTCATAGGTCGGCCTGAGGGAGTATAGCGCATTTCGGGATCACGGCCTAAATGGCCGATGATCATCACTCTGTTCAAATCTCTTCCCATATCGGGCTCCTCTATCTCGTATCGGATAAACTTTACTTTCGTAGGGGGATCAATCTTTCTGAACGATGAGAAAACGCATAACAGGCTCAGTCAGCCGCAGGTTGCGCTCTAAACTAGCACAAAAAGACGGCGCCATATTGGCGTCTAAGAGCACGTACTGGCCTTCGTTTTTCTTACGAATGGGATAAGCCAATTGCCGTTTGCCCCAGAGATCCAATTTGGACACCGTGCCACCTGCTTCAGTAATCCAGTTGGAGACACGTTCAACCAAATCTTTGAACGAAGCATCATCCATTTCCGGATTCGCGATGAAAATCACTTCATAGTCGCGCATATTAAGTTCTACCTCCTTTCCATGGGATTGCCCCTGATCTGGGATTACAGCCAGGAGCGGTTGATGGGTTATATCTTTGGGGTTTCAGCACAGGCTAGGCAGAAAAAATCTTTCAGTCTAGCCCACAAGGCTTTTCCCAAAGCGGCGCGTAGTGTAGCATAAAGGAAGGGAGTTGCAAAGGGCGGGTAAAGAAATTCTCAAGCTCAATTAAGCAACTGATGTTACGCACCAAGCGTCAAAAAACGGGTAAGATTTGCTGATGAACAAAGAACACTTGGAACTTTACACGGATTATCTGCTTAGCACATTTGG
>WBZL01004397.1_pt1 | contig 12223 bp, 9 predicted proteins | sample 5204291 | NCBI WGS metagenome assembly WBZL01 (sample SAMN12344345, study PRJNA552823) | activated sludge metagenome | biome: Activated sludge suspended growth; feature: Nitrification reactor; material: Wastewater; isolation source: activated sludge from nitrification reactor of wastewater treatment...
CACCTCGCCGGCGATCGCGTGCTCCAGCGCATCGCGCGGGTGCTGACGCAGGCGTCAAGGCGCACCGATCTCGCCGCGCGTTTCGGCGGCGACGAGTTCGCGATCGTGTTCGCCGATGCCGGGCTCGACGCCGCGCGCTCGGTCTGCGAGCGCATCCGCGGCGCGATCGAGCGCCACGGCGACGACGGCGCTCCACCCGTGACGGTGAGCGTCGGGCTTGCCGAAGCGGTCGAAGGGGACGACGTCGCCTCGCTGCTCGCGCGGGCGGACGCGGCGCTCTACCGCGCGAAGGCCGAAGGGCGCAACCGCGTCGCGATCGCGGCCCGGGGAGCCGTCGCGTAGGCGCTCTGCGCCCGTCGATGCAGGTGGACGTCGCGCGGGTCCGGCGAAAGCGCGCAGCCACCGGTCAGGCGCGGGCTCCCGCCACCGCAGGCTCGGGTTGCGCGGGCGGGCGCTGCGTGCCGATCCGGTCGAGCGCGGCGGACACCGCGCGATCGACCAGTGGCACCGGTTCCATCACCAGTGCCGCACGACCGTTGGCAAACTCCCAGGCGAGTTCCTCCGGCGAGTGGACGAACGCCCGCGACCGCAGGCGGCTGGTGAACACATAGCGCGTGCGCATCGGGCTGATCCAGTGCAGTCGCGCGTTGACGCGTCCCTCGGCGGTCTCGAATGCGACCCAGGTGCCGAGGACCATGTCGTTGGCGAAGTCGTGGACGTTCGCGCCGGGAGGCAGGCCGTTCGCGGCCGCCGCCGCCGGCGCTTCGGCCTCAGCGGCGGCCCGCGCCTCGGCCTCCGCTTTCGCCGCGGCCGGCTTGATCGCTTCGATGTGCAGCCGGTAGAGTTCGTCGAAGAACGGCTTGGAGCGCTCGGGCGAGAGGCCGACCGCCTTGCAGCCGTTGCGCAGGCTCAGGACCAGCCCCGGAACCATTCGCGTGAGGCGGGCCTTCTGCGCGGTGCGTTCCTTCGCGGTGATGCTCCACAGGAGGTCGTCGACGGTCTTCAGACCGCTGGCGAACCCCGCGCCGTCCTGTCCCTCGAACTTGCGGATCGCGGCGAGATGGTCGACCCAGACCGTTTCGGCGAACGAGCGCACCTCGAACGGCACCACGACGCCGCTGAGCTTGTCGCGCAACTGCGAGCGCACCGCCGAGCGGTCTCCCTCGCCGGACTCGCCCGCGAGTGCGGAAGCGACGTCCGGCTCCGCGGCCGCCGCGGTGCTGCGCTGCTCGGACTCGATGAATGCGACGAGCTTGCGGTCGGCTTCCGCGAACACCGAGACGTCGATCTCGAAGCTGTAGCAGACGGTGTCGATCAGCGCCGTCGCGGTGCCGCGGAACGCGTCGAAGTAGCGCGGATCGCCGTTGGCGCCGATCGCAGCCCCCGAAAGATGGTCTAGGAACCGGCGCGCCGGGTGGGCGCGATCGGAGAAGAACGTGCGGTCGAGGAGCCCCACCTTGACCACCGGCACCTGGAGGCGGCCGAAGAGTTCGCGCAGCGAATCCGGTATCGACGGGTCCCGGAACACGTAGTCGAACAGGAGCGCGATCACGTCCATCGTGATGCGGTCGGTGTCGTGCTCGAGCTGGTCCGCGATCGCGAGGCGGATGTAGGGGACGAGATTGCGCGGCACCTCGACCGCGGCCCCGTCGGCCGCCCTGGGCGCGGCCTGCGCGATCGCGGCCGGAAGGTCGAGGCGCTGCCAGCGCGCGAGCAGCGAGAACAGCGGCGAGTTGGCGCCGAGCGCCATCAGGGGATCGATGCTCGGCATCTCGCCCGGTGCGGCCGTGGGCTCGCCGCCGGCATCGCCGGGAACCCGGGACGCGAGCTTGGTCAACGCGGTCAGGCCGGCGATCACCTGGGGCGCGGCCGCGAGTCCCGCGGCGGCTTCCGCAGGGATAGGCACGGTTCCCTCGGGCAGCGGCACCGCGCCTGCCGCGCCCGGACCCCAGGCGGCGGCGCGCTGCGACGGAAGCTTGTCGGCGAACCGGAGCGCGAGCGGCGACCCCGGATCCGAGAACGACGGCGGGATGACGATGTCGGTCGGCATCGGACCGGCTTCGCTCATCAAGCGGCTGAACGCGGGCAGGAGATCCCTGTCGTCGTCGGGCCACAGGTCACTTCGCGCGCGGAGTGCCGCCTTGATGTCCGGCAGCACGTTGCGGTCGGCGAGGAACCGGTTGAGTCGGATGTAGATCTTGTTCGCGGACGGCGTGATGTCGGCGACTACGCGCTCCATCAGCGGCCGCCAGATCTTCGCCACCGGATAGATCGCGCGCGAGGTCACGCCGAGCGCGTCGAGCAGGTAGGTGGGCGAGAACGGGTTGTCGAGCTCCCGCGTCACGCGCTCGCCCAGGAGTTCGGCGACGCGCAGGTCGAGCGCCTCGAGTTCGCGCTTGGTGAACCGGACCAGGAACCCGGTCGCGGCGGTGAGCGCGACCTGCTTTTCGTGGTCGAACGCGGTGAGCACGCGCAACGACGCGAGCGAGGCATCGAAGTCGGGGCGGCGCCCCTTGCGGGGGGTGCCGGCGATCCGCCGCTCGAACAGGTCGGCGAGCACCGAGTCGAACTTCGTCAGCCACTCGGCCCGCCGGTCCTGGAACGCCTGGGATTCGGCGCGCGAGACGTAGTCGGAGAGCTCGAACAGGTCGTTGGTGGTCTCGATCGACGTGCGCGCGAGCGCCGCGACGTCGGCCGCGTAGATCTTGTGCGCTTCGCGCAGCACGTCGTGGCCACCGCGCGGCGGCCGCGGAGCGGACCCGGCGCCGGAGGCTTGGGCAGGTGCGGGCGCTGAACTCATCGGGGCGAAACGCGTGGGAGCCGGATCGAGAACCCCGCTATTCTAGCCAGAGGTGCGCGGCACGCATTCCGGCTCCGGACGGAAGGGACTCCGGGCGGACCGGCGGAGTGCCCGCGTTCAGGACGCGCACCGCGCCGAGGGTTCGCGGAGGTCCGCGAGGCCTGGCTGCGAAACCGGGTCAGAGTCCGACCGCCGCGATGGTGCCGACCGGGCTCGCCTGTGCGTGGTCGCGGTCTGCGGCGACGGCGCACGTCCACTACAACGTGATGCGCGATCGCGAATTCCCGGGCGCGGTGCAGAAGTTGCTTCCCGTTCAGATCGGGGGCGGCGATGCAGCAGGAAGGGCTCGGGAGTGACGCGGGGCGTCCATCCCTGACGGAAGTCGGGGCGAATGCGTGTGCGCATTCCGCGCCGGCCTGCCGCCTGTGCGGCGCGGTCCTCGCCGCCGGCACGAAGTTCTGTCCGCACTGCGGCGCCATTCACCGGTCGCCGGGACCGGCGACCGACACGCGCGCACTGGCGACTGCCCCGCTTCCACCGCTTCCACCGCTTCCGGTGTCCCGGACGCTTCGCGTCCTGCCCTCGCAGGGTGCTCCGGACGCGAACGGCCCTTCGTCCCCTCCGTCGGAGGAGCGGGGTGCCGCCGGCCCGCCGATTCCTCCGGCACCGGTACCTCTGCGGAGGCCGGCGACGGCGGTGGCGGGCGCAACGCCGCATGGACGCGGCGAGCGCCTGGTCGCGTGGAGCGCGATCGGTGTCCTGGTGATCGCCGGGTTCTACATGGTCGATCGGGTCGGTCGCCTGGCGGACGAAGCGGAACCTCGCCGGACCACGGCAGCACTCGCCCCGCCGACGATTCCTGCGACCGGGAAGGCAACCGACATGGCCGCCGCACCGGCGCGCGAGGAGGAACCGACGTCCCCGACGCCGCCGCGCCGCGCGGAAGCCGCCGTCGATGCAGTCAGGCACGCCTCGAAACCGGCTGCGAGAGCGGTCGTGCCGGCAACGCGCAAGGCGCCGGCGCGCGCCGTCTCGCGCGCTACCGCGCCCTCGCCGCCGTCCCGGGTGAGCGAGCCGGCCGTCTTGCCGGCCGCACCGCGCGTCGAGCAGGTGCTCGTCGCCGCCGCATCCGAGCGCCCGCAGCGCAGCCCGTGGGACACGATGCGCGACGAACTGGCGGCCTGCCCGAGCGAGGACTTCATCGAGGAAGTGATGTGCCGGCAACGCATCCGCATCCGCTTCTGCCCGGGATGGTGGGGGCAGGTGCGCGAATGCCCGAGCCGGCAGGGGCCCTACGGCGGCTGATCGCCGCCATCGATCCGGACGACGAGAGTGCCTCCGGCGCCGCTGCGCCGCGTCAGCCGCGTCCGATGAACGGCATCTTGGTGGCCATCAGGGTCATGAACTGCACGTTGGACGCGAGCGGCAGTTCGGCCATGTGCCGGACCGCGTCGCCGACGTGATCGACGTCCATGAGCGGTTCGATCGCGATCTCGCCGTTGGCCTGGCGGATGCCGGTGGCCATGCGCGCCGCCATCTCGGTCGAAGCGTTGCCGATGTCGATCTGGCCCACCGCGATGTCGTACTTGCGGCCGTCGAGCGAACCCGATCGGGTGAGGCCGGTGACGGCGTGCTTGGTCGCCGTGTAGGGAGCGGTGTCCGGCCGCGGCGCGTGGGCCGAGATCGAGCCGTTGTTCACGATGCGGCCGCCGCGCGGGTGCTGCGCCTTCATCACGCGGAACGCTTCCTGCATGCACAGGAACACGCCGGTGAGGTTGACGTCGACGACCTGTCTCCACTGCTCCACCGTGAGTTCTTCGAGCGGAACGGCCGGCGCCCCGACGCCGGCGTTGTTGAACAGGAAATCGACCCGTCCCCACGCGTCCACGGTCGCCGCGAAGAGACGCTTCACCGCGTCCGGATCGGCGACGTCGGCGGGCTGGACCCGCGTGGTTCCCGACGGGGCTTCGGCGGCGACCGCCTGGAGGGGTTCGCGACGGCGGCCGGCGAGCGCGACGCGCCAGCCGTGGCGAGCGAGTGCCAGGGCGACCGCGCGACCGATACCGGTGCCCGCGCCGGTGACGATGGCGATCCTGTTCGTGGACATGGCGGTCTCGCTCCTGTCGGCAAAGCGCAAGTGTAGCGGGCGGCGTCGCGCCCTCGCGCGACGAGCCGCATCGCACAGCGGCGATCTTCGCCGGGAGCCTTCGTGCGTGACGCGAAGGCGGCTGCGTCAGCGCGCCGGGTCGGACCCGACGTTGACCGAGTCGCCTGGCGTGGCCCGCGTCGGCAGGACGCCGTAGCGCGCGCCGATCGTCGAGCCGTCGGGGCGCACCGCGTAGCCGGGGAAGGCCGCGACGATCTCCTCGGTCGTGTAACTGCGCCCGCCGATGCCGCCGACGCTCGCGACCGGCGGACAGAACGTCGCGTCGAAGAAGACCAGGTTCTCGCCACGCGCGCGCATCGCCTGTCGCCCGGGCGTCGTGTAGTCCCCGGCACCCTCGAACGGCGGCGCGAACGCGCGGTAGACGATCTCGCCCTGGCGGTCGAATACCGTGTAGCAGGTCGCGGCCGCCGAGGCGTCCGCCGCGGCGAAAGCGAATGTCGCGGCAACGGCGACGGTGGCGAGGACTGCGTTGGCGGGATGGATTGCGCGCATGGGTGCCTCCGTGGGCGTGCAGGGCATTCAACCGCGAATGCGGCCACGCTGTCCACCCCCGGGCGTCGGGGGCCGACGGCCGCGGGGACGAAAAGCAACAGGTGCGTTCCCGCGGCTGCGGCGACGGCAGGGACGATCGGGATCCTGACTTCCGGTCCGCCGGCACGTTCGCGGCGCCGGCCCCAGGACTTGCGGGTGGCGGCGATCGATCAGGACGCCGGTCCGCAGACCCGCTCGAGCTTTCCGTACTCGTCGACCGTGTCGATCGCCGCGTTGCGCCCGGCGAGTTCGCTGCTGGCGCGGTCCATGAAGGCTTCGAGCCACGCCGCGAGGTCGGCCTGCACCGCCTGCTGGATCGACACCATCGTCGGTCCGTGAAGGACCTGCTCGCCGAGGTGCGCCGAGAGGTCGAGCGACAGGTCGCTGGCGACTTCGTCGGCGTAGCGCTCGAACACGTCGACGTGCCGGTGCTCGTGCTCCAGGATGAGCGGCTTGCGGCAGGCGTCTTCCCGGAACTCGCGCGCGACATACACGGTCATCGGCGTCAGCGCGATCTCGATCCGCACGCGGGGCCGGGCGCAGGCGCGCGCGCCGCGCGCATCCTCGAGGCCGTCGATGTCGATCGTCGTCCTGTATCCGAAGCTCGCGGTCGTGACGCCGACGGTGCGGTGCCGGGAACTGTTCGTCTCGAACAGTCGCTCGAGTTCGTCGCCGCTGCGCGTGGCATCCACGGACATCGCCGTCGGCGCACGGATCACGTCGACCCGGCCGGGCGGCAGTTTCGCGCAGCGGGACTCGAACGCCTGGAGGTTGCCGGCCGCCGTCAGGGCCGCCACCCGGTCGCAGCCTGCGAAGAGAGCCAGGGTTCCGGCGAGCACGAGAATTGCAGCGTCACGCATGGGCCGATGCTATCGGACCGCGTCGATCCGGTCCCGCGCCCCAGCGCGACCGGCCGTCCCCGACGGATGGCGTTGCGGGAGAGGGATGACAATGTCATAGTCGGGAGGCGCACGGTCTGGCAATGACCGGTTGCACCCTTTCTCACCATGTCACCGCCGCGCAAGCGACCGCGATCGACGAACTGCTCCATCTGCGGGCAGCCTGCCCTCATCGGAGGCCGGCTGTGCGCGCCCTGTCGCTCCGCGCTCAAGCGGGCCCGCGATGCGACGGTGTCGGAAGGCATGCCGCCGTCGCCCCGGCCGCGCAAACTGCCACGGCTGCGGCCCGCCGCGGCGGTCGAGGCGGTCGCGCCGGCGCGCGTTTCGCCGGGCGGGTTCCGCCTGAGCTGGGCTATCGGTGCGGCGCTCCTGGTGCTGTCCGGCATCGTGTGGTTCGTCCAGTCGCATGACGACAGCGGCGCCGCGGCAGCCCACACATCGGGCGCGGCGCTCACCGCCGAGTCGCCGGTGACGGCGTCCGATGCGGACGACGCCGTCGAGGCGCCGTCGCCGGCCGTCGAGACGAAACAGGTCGCGGCAGCGCCTCCACGCGAGCCGATCGACGTCCACAAGCTGCCATCAAGCATCGCTGTCCCCAGGACCGTCCCCAAGGCGGCCCCCGCGCCGTCGCCGGAGCCCGTGGCACCGCCGCCGGCAGCGCCGCTGCCGCCTCCGGAGCCCGCTCCGGTCGTCGTGGCGCAGGCGCCTGCGCCCAAGCCCGTGCCGGACCGCTGGCAGCGTCTCGCCGAACGCCTCGCCGCCTGCCCGCCGGGGCTGTTCGAACGCGTGTACTGCCAGGAGTCGCTGCGCCTCGAGCACTGCGACGGTTACTGGGGACGCGTGGCGCCCTGTCCCGCCAGGGTCGAGCGCGATCACGGCAACTGAACCGCGTCGCCGCCCGGCGTTCCGTCGGCCCGCCGTTCGGGCGCGAACGGTCACCGCGACCACTTGTTTCGCTGCGGCTGCCGCGTCGAAGGACTCGCGAACTCGCGCGCGAGCATCGCGACGAAGGCGCAAGGTCTTCGACGAATCGCCGACTCGAGACGCCGGACCGACGGCGGGTGGCGACGATTCGCATTCGGGTTGGCAGGCGGGCGCCGGGCGTGCAATAGTGTCGATCCCCGGTCCATTCCCAAGGGGGGCTGCGCAGGCTCCCCGATCTTCCATTGCCATGACAGCCTTTTCGCATCGCGCTTTCCGACTGCCTGTCGCCGTGCTGGCAGCCTTCGTGGTCGCCGCCTGCGCGACTCAGGAAGGCGGCGCGCCGAAGCCGGCTGAGGCGCCCAAGGCACCCGCGGCACCCGTGCGGCCGGTGACGCCGCCGCCGGCGCCGACCCCGGTGGCTCCGGTGGCGCCGGAGATCCCGGCTGCGGAGGCGAAGCCAGCCGCGCAGCGTCTTGCGCTCCAGGCCGTCGACCAGCTCCAGGTGGGCGACGAGGCGACCGCACGGCTCACGCTCGAGCAGGCGCAGAAGCTCGACCCGGCGAACGAGCTCGCGAAGAACCTGATGGCGCAGATCAATGCCGACCCGCAGAAGGAGCTGGGTTCGGTCTTCTTCCGCCACACGGTGCAGTCGGGCGATTCGCTCTCGCGTCTCGCTCAGCAGTACATGGGGGATCGCTTCCGGTTCTGGATCCTCGCCAAGTACAACGACATCGCCAACCCGTCCCGCGTCGCCGTGGGGCAGGTGGTCAAGATCCCGGGCCGCCAGCCGGCGACCCCGCCGCCCGCGCCCGCGGCCGAGGCGCCGGTCGCGCCGCCGCCCAAGGTCGCCGAACCCGAGGCCCCCAAGCCGGACCTCGCCGAGGCGTTGAAGCACGCCGCGAGCGTCGAGAAGGCCGGCAATCCCGAAGCCGCCTACGCGGCGTACACGGAAGTCGTCTCGCGGTTCCCGAGCAGCCAGGAGGCGGTCAAGAAGCGTGATGCGTCGAAGGCCGCGCTCGTTCGCTCGCTCGACCGCGAGGCGTCGGTCGCGTTCCAGCGCCAGAACCTCGATCTCGCGATCACCAAGTGGGATCGGGTGCTCGAACTCGATCCGAACAACCGCAAGGCCCGGCTCGAGCGCGAACGGGCGCTGGACCTCAAGAAGCGGCTGGCGGAGAAGTTCGGCGGGACGGCGCCGAAACAGTAGTCAGAAGACAGAAGTCAGAAGTCAGAAGCCGCGGCGGCGCCGGTGGCGGCGCATTGGGCGCCGAGGAAAAGTCTTGTCATTCCGGAAAGTCGCCGTCGCCTTGCGCAGGCCGGCGGCCAGAGATTGTCCTCCGCGGCCGAGGGGGCAGCATCGTTCGCGTCGCCCGAGCATTGCACCGAAGCTCCCTCAAGGTGCGCTGCACCCCTCCATACGTAACCGCAGTCCGGCGCCGAATGCGCCGCCACCGGCAAGCCTGCCGCCTTCGTTCCCTGTTACCTGATCCCTGATCCCTGTCTACTGTCGCGGCATCCGCGACAGCTTGTCCCTCGCCGCGGTGGCCTCGCGAAGTCCGCGCTGCGCGTTCGCGTTGGCCGGATCGAGCTTCACCGCCGTCTCGAAGGCCTTGACCGCGCCGTTGAGGTCGGTGCGCATGAGCTTCATCCCGCTCGCGTAGGCGTCGGCCGCGACCTGCTTCTTCAGCGCAGCGATCCTCGCGGACCACTCGGGCTGGGGTTCGCCGCGCAGCGCGAGCGCCTGCTCGTAGAGTCCGATCGCGCTCTCGCGCTGCCCCTTGCCCTCGAACTCCTTCGCGCGCGCGGCCACCGCTGAACCGATCTTCTGGCGCGACGCGCGGTCGCGCGGGTGCGCATCGACCCAGGCCTTCAGTTCGCGCAGCGCACCGGCCGTGTCGCCCGCGCCGAACATCTCGAGCCGCTGGTCGAGTTCGACTGCGTCGCCCGCGCTCGTGGCCGCGGTTGCGGCCGGGCCCGCGGGCGGGGCAGGCGACGCCGGCTTCGCCGCGCGCGGCTCGGGGGTGGCTTCGTGCGCACCGGCGCGGGCGGCGCGACCCGACTGATGCCGGGCCATGGCCAGGCGGTCGATCTCGCGGAGCGATCGTGCCGCCTCGGCATTCTTCGGCTCCAGCGCCAGCACGTGCAGGAACGCGGCCGTCGCCCGTGCGCTGTCTCCCGCGCGCATCGCGCTGCGCCCGGTTTCGAGGCCGTCGCGCACGCCGCGGCGGATCTCCGCTCGCAGCGTCTCGACGTCTCGCTTCGCGGCTTCGTCGTCCGGCGCGAGCAGCACGACGACGTGCAGGTGGTCGACGGCGGTCGCCAGGTCGCCGGCGGCCCGGGCTTCGCGCGCAAGGTCGCGGTGCCGGCGCACCGCCTCTTCGCGCGGTCCGTCCGCGCGCACGACGCGCGGCGCCGGTGCAGGCTCCGCCGGAACGGCCTCGCGCTCGGTCGGCTGCTGGGCGCACGCCGCCAGCAGCGAGGCGGCGGCGAAGGCGGCCAGGCGTCGCGCCAGGGGGCCGGTCACGGTCGCGGGACCGGCAGCGCGGTCACGAGCTTGCCCTTGAAGGCGTCGAGGTCGTCGCCGCCGAAGATCATGCTGCGGCGGAGCATGATCGGCGGCGCGTAGTACGGGTTGCCGCCCGGCGTGACGGTGACCCCCATCCTGACGTCCTTCGCCTTCAGGAAGTCGACCACGGTGTCGTTCACGTCGCCGTAGGGGAACGCGTAGGAGAGCGTCTTCTCGCCGAGCCGGTGCCCGATCACGTCGATCGCGGCGTCGACCTCTGTGCGGATGCGGTCGCGATAGCGCGCCTCGGTCTCGCCGGGGAGCCGCAGCGTGAGGTTCGAATGGGTCTTGCTGTGCGGCTGGATGTCGACGGCGCCTGCGGTCATCTCCTTCATCTGCGCCCAGGTGAGCGCGTCCGGTGCGCCGACGAAATCGGTGTAGAGGTAGACGGTGGCGGGGAAGCCGTACTTCTTGAGGATCGGCCACGCGATGTCGTAGGTCGACCGGTAACCGTCGTCGATCGTCACCACGACCGACTTCTTCGGCAGCGCCGTCCTGCCTTCGAGGAACGACGCGAGCTTCGCCATCGGGATGACGGTGTAGCCGTTCTGCGCGAGATAGCGCATCTGCGCGTCGAACGCCTGCGGCGTCACCGTCGTCGTGTTGGGCCGCGGGCCGAACCGGTGGTAGCAGAGGATCGGGACCGCCTGCACGGCGGACGGCTCGATGCCGCCGGGGTTCAAGGGCGCGAGCGGAATCGCCAGCGGACGGCCCGCCCGCGCCTCGTTGACGCGGTTGAACTCCGCGATCTCGAAACGGCGCGATCGGTCGCCGAGGTAGCGTTCGGCGAGCGAGCCGAGATCCTCGCCGGCCGCGGGCACGACGACGACGAACGCGGCGTCGCGTGCGAGCAGGGGCCCGGACTCGGCCGGCGCGAACGTGATGACCTCGGGCCGCTCCACCGGCTTCTGCGGCGCTTCCGCGCAGGCGGCGACGAGGAGCGCGGCCAGCGCGGCCGCGCCGGCACGGGCGAGGTCAGCCCGGAACGGCAGGGGCCGTCGCGGTGTCGGGCGCGGCTGCATGAGCGGTCGCGGTCTCGGGATCATGTCGGGCCTCCAGGGCCGCGGCGGTCTTGTCGAACGCCGCGTACAACTCGCCGAACTCGTCCTTCCTCGTCTCGCCGATGCGCACGTCGTAGCGGCCGTGAGCGATCTCGTCGAGCGAGCTCTTGAGCACCCGGATCGGTGCGGCGATGCGTCTTGCGAGCAGGTAGGTGCCGGCGGCCACCGCGGCCACCGTCACCAGCGTCAGGATCGCGAGCAGCACGAACACGAGGTTGGCCACGCGCGCGAGCGGCGCTTCGTAGATGCCCAGGTGGACCGCGCCGATCGGCTTCTTCTGGAACAGCACCGGCACCTCGAAGTCGAGCACCTTGCTGCCGTCGAGATCGTGGGTGCGAACCGTGACCTCGGCGTCGGGCGAGCCCACCGGCGCGGCGCTGGGCGGCGGCAGGTACTTCTGGCCGACCTGCTTGGGATCGTTGCTGCCCCGCACGACGCCCGTGTCGTCGTTCACGATCAGGTAGGGGAAGTCCTGCCGGCCGAGCGTGTCCTGCACGAACACGTCGATGGCCGCGAAGTCCTCGGCGAGCAGCGGCACCGCGCTCTGCGTCGCCATGAACTTGGCGAGCGACCCGCCGTAGCCCTTCACCTGGTCGAGCATCGCGGCGTACTGGCGCTGGTAGAGGATGCCGGCGGTCAGCGTCATCGTCACCGCGACGATCGCCGCCATGATCGCGGCCCAGCGCACCGACAGCGAGATGCCCTTGCTCTGGCCCTTCTTCTCCTCCTCGTCCTTCAGTTCGCGGGCGACCCCGATGAGCGCCTGGGCGAACTCCTCGCCGGTCTGGTAGCGCTTGTCGGGCTGCTTCTTGAGCGCGCGCTCGATCACCCGGCGCAGCGAGAGCGGCACGTCGGGCCGCAGCTTGTCGACCGTCGGCGGGTCGGTCTGCGTGATCTTCATCGCGACGCTGATGATCGAGTCCCCCTCGAACGGCAGCTGGCCGGTGACGAGCTTGTAGAGCACGACGCCGACCGAGAACAGGTCGGAGCGGGAGTCGACTTTCTGGCCGAGCACCTGCTCGGGCGACATGTAGTTCGGCGTCCCCAGCACGTCGCCGAGCTGCGTGTGCTGCGTGAGCTCCTGGTCGGATCCGTCGATCCGGCAGATCCCGAAGTCGGTGACCTTCACCTGGTTGCCCGTCGACACCAGCATGATGTTGCCGGGCTTGATGTCGCGGTGGATGATGCCCTTCTTGTGCGCGTAGTCGAGCGCCCGCGTGAGCTGGATGCCGATCTCGACCACGTCGCGCGTCGACATGCGCTGGTCGGAGCGGA
>WBZL01004398.1_pt1 | contig 12221 bp, 6 predicted proteins | sample 5204291 | NCBI WGS metagenome assembly WBZL01 (sample SAMN12344345, study PRJNA552823) | activated sludge metagenome | biome: Activated sludge suspended growth; feature: Nitrification reactor; material: Wastewater; isolation source: activated sludge from nitrification reactor of wastewater treatment...
CCCATTGCCGAGGCGGCCTTCAACGAGCATGGGCTGGCCCTCTTCGCCGAGCTCACCGGCGGCCAGAAGACGGGCTACTACTGCGATCAGAGGGAGAACCGCCGCCGGGTCGAAGAGCTCGCCGGCGGTCGCCGGGTGCTCGACCTCTTCGCCCACACGGGGGCGTTCGCCCTCTACGCCCTGCGCGGCGGCGCGGCGAGCGTGACGGCCGTCGAGTCCGCCCCGCGCCTGGCCGAGCTCGCCACCCGCCAGCTCGCCGCCAACGGCCTCGCCGCCGAGCGCCTCGACTGGCAGACGGCCGACGTCTTCGCCGACCTGCGCCGGCGCGAGGAGCGCTACGGCCTCGTGGTCTGCGACCCGCCGCCCCTGGTGCCGCGCAAACGCGACCTCGACGCCGGCTGCCGCGCCTACAAGGACCTGAACCGCCTGGCCCTGCAGCGGGTGGCGCCTGGCGGCTTCTTCCTCACCTTCAGCTGCTCCAGCGGTGTCGACGCCAAGCTCTTTCGCCAGGTGCTCTTCGCCGCCGCCGAGGAGGCCGGCTCGCCGCTCACCCTGCTCGCCCCGCTCGCCGCCGCCCCCGACCACCCGGTCGACGTCTACCACCCCGAAGGCGAGTACCTCAAGGGCTGGTTGGGCTGGGTACGCGGCTGAGCAGAGGGTGGGGCGAGCCCCGTAGACTGCCGGCAAGGACCTCATGATGAGACGACGCCTCGACCTCGTAGCCACCCTCCTCGTGCTGACACCGATGGCGGCCCTCGCTCAGGTCACCGCGCCAGGCCTGGTCCCGGCGCTGGAACGCCTGCAGCTCGGCGAGGCCGAAGCGGCGGCCCGGGCCCTCGAGCCGGCCGCGCGCAGCAACCCGCAGGTGGCGCTGTTGCTGGCGGCCCTGGCCGGCGGCGGGGCCCCTGCCACGCTACCCGCGCCGCAGAGCCCCACCGACCGCCTGCTGTGGGCCGAGATCTGGCTCGCCGGCCGCCATCCGAACGAGGCGCTGGGGGTGCTGGCGCCGCTTCTTCCCGACCCTCCTGCAGCGCTCGCCAAGGCGGTGCGGCGGGCCGCCGGGCGGGCGGCGATCCTCGCCGGCCGCTACGAGGACGCCGAGCGCTACCTGGCGCCGGTGGCGAGCGGCGAGGCCGCCACGTCTCTGGTGCTGGCCCGGGCGCGCTACCGGCGGGGGGACGCCGCGGCGGCCGAGCAGCTGCTAGCGCCCTTCGCCGCCGCCCTCCTGGCCGGCGGCGAGAGCAGCGTGCCGGCGGCCGTCGCCCCCGAGCTCCTCTGCGAACAGGGCCGCGTCCTCGCCGCTTCGGGCCGCCCGGCGGAGGCGGCCACGGCCCTCGCCAAGGCGGTCGAGCTCGCACCCAGCAACGGCCCGGCCTGGCAGGCCCTTGCGCAGGCCCGCCTCGCGGCCGGCGATCGCGCCGGTGGCGAGCAGGCGATGGCACGTTTCCGTGAGCTCGCGCGCGGCAACCAGCCGCAGCCGGTGGACGTCGCCAAGCTGAAGGCCGAGGCCCAGGCAGCGGAGGGCCAGCGGATCGTCGACCAAGCCCTCGCCCTCGCCCGGCAAGGCAAGGAGGACGCGGCGCTCGCCGACCTGCGGCGGGAGATCACCGCCCGCCCGGACTTGCTCGCCCCTCGCCTGCTGGAGATCAGCCTGCTGGTCGCCAGGAAGAACCTCGCCGAAGCCCAGCACGTGGCCGACGACACGGCGGCTAACTTCCCGCGCGAGCCGGACGCCGTGTACCACCGGGCCATCGTGGCCATGATGCGCGGTGACAAGCCGCTCGCCAAGGCAGCCCTCGAGCACGTGCTCGAGCTGGCCCCGGAGCACGTACCCGCCCTCAACAACCTCGCCGTTCTGCGGCTGGACCGCGGCGATGTGGCCGGCGGCCGGGCCCTGCTCGAGAAGGTGTTGACGATCGACCCGACGAACGCTCAGGCGCTCGCCAACCTCAAGAAGCTGCCGCCCGCGGCAAGGCCCTGAGCCAACGCACGGTGAGGCCGGGGCCGAGGCCGAGGAGCCGGCTGCGGAAGCCGTCTGGCCAGCGCACCTCGAGGCTGTCCACGCGCGCCGCGCCGCCGAGGCCGAAGCGGCGGGCGAGCTCGTTCTGAGAGAGATAGGAGGAAGCCGTCCGCACCTCCTGGGACTGCCGCCGGCCGCCGGCGGCAAGCCGTACCAGGGCGCCGATCGCGAAGCGGTTGCCGCTCGCTTGCGCCAGGCTCACGGCGAAGCCACCGCCAGGGTCCGGGCTGACGTTCTCGTAGACCTCGGCCGGCTCGTCCGAGTTGCTGATCACCAGGTCCTGGTCGCCGTCGCCGTCGAGGTCGCCCACCGCCAGGCCTCGGCTCGAGCGCACCGCGTCGAGACCGGCCTGCTTGTCCTCGCGGAAATGCCCCTCGCCGTCGTTTTCCAAGACCTGGTTCGGCTGCCGGTAGGTGTTGCCCTTCTTGTCGGGAAACTGCTCGATGTTCGAGATGATGTGGCCGTTGGCGATCACCAGGTCGGCGTCGCCGTCGCGATCGAGGTCCGCGAACGCCACGCCGAAACCCACGCGGTAGAGCGACGGCTCGGCGATCCGGGCGACGAAGCGACGATCGAAGAACAGACCGCCGCCGAGGTTGCCGTAGAGGCCGTTGGTCTCGAGATCGAAGTTGGTGACCACCAGCTCGGGCAGCTCGTCCTGGTCGAGGTCCTGGAAGTCGACCCCCATCCCGGCCTCGGCCTTGCCGTCGGCGTTGAGCGCCGTGCCGGAAAGAAACGAGATGTCCTCGAAAGTGCCGTTGCCACGGTTGCGATAGAGGAAGTTCGGCGTCGTGTCGTTGGCCACATAGAGGTCGTCGAGGCCGTCGGCATCGACGTCGCCGAAGATCACCCCGAGGCCCTTGCCGTCGTCGGTGGGAAAGCCGGCGGCGGCCGTCGCCTCTTCGAAGCGCCCATCGCCGCGGTTGCGGTAGAAGTGGTCCGGCAGGCCGGGGAAGATCGCCGGGTGGCAGTAGGAAGCAAGGCCGCTCTCCGTCTCGCCGCAGAGGGGGTGCACGGCGAGGTCGAAGAGCACGTAGTTGGCGACGTAGAGGTCGAGGTCCCCGTCGCCGTCGACGTCGGCGAAAGCGGCCGACGAGCTCCACAGCGGATCGCCGACCCCGGCCTCGGCGGTGACGTCGCGAAACGTCCCGTCTCCCTCGTTGCGCAGCAGCACGTTGGGGCCGTAGGCCGTCAGGTAGAGGTCGAGGTCGCCGTCACCGTCGACATCGCCGGCCACGGCCCCCATGCCGTAGGCCTTGAGGGCCACCCCGGCCTCGGCCGTCACATCGACGAAGTGGGGCTCACCCGTGGCCGCGAGGTCGTTGCGGAAGAGGACCGTCTGGCCCGGCTCGCCGTCGTAGCCCGGCAACGCCCCGCTGTCGACGAAGAGGACGTCGTTGTCGCCATCGCCGTCGTAGTCGAAGATCACCACCCCGGAGCCGAAGGTCTCCATCAGCAGCAGCTTGCCGGAAGCGCCGTTGTGGTGGCGGAAGGTAAGGTCCCAACCAGCAGGGGCGGGGCGGAAGCGAAGGGCGGCAGAAGCGGGGAGAACCGCCGCGAAAAGGAGGATCGAGAGAACGGCACGGCCCCTGGCCAGCCCTGCCCAACGCGCGCTCATCGCCGCCAGTATAGCCCTCTCGCGGGGTATGATCGCGCGATGAAGACGCGCCCTTTTTCGGCCCTTCGCGCCGCTGCTGTCGCCGCCGCTCTGGCCCTCTTGCCGGCCCTCCCGGCCCTGGCCCAGAGCAGTTCAGAGGCCCCGCCACCGTCGCCGCTGTTCGAGCGGGCGATGGCCGAGATCCAGGCCGGCCGGCCGCAGGCGGCGCTCGGCCTGCTCGAACCCTTGAAGCGGGACCCCAATGCCGACGGCCCGGCCCTTTCGCTCCTCGGCATGCTCTATCTGCAGGCCGGCAAGCCCGCCGACGCCTGGGCCGTGCTCGAGCCCCTGACCCACCGCGATCCGCCGGACCCGGCGGCGCTCTACCATGCCTCGCGCGCCTCGCGCGCCCTCGGCCAAGAGGCACGCGCCGAGGCCCTGCTGGTCAAAGCCGCCGAGCTGTCGCCGGTGTCGCCGGCCAGCCGCGACCTCGGCATCCTGCGCAGCCGCCAGCGGCGTGCTCTCGACGCCCTGCGCCTGCTGGCACCCTGGCTCGACGCCCAGCCGGACGACCAGGAGGCCCGCCTGGTCGCCGTGCAGTCGGCGATCCAGCTCTCCGAGGTCGACCTCGCCGCGAGCCTGGTCGAGGGCCTCGACCCCAGCTTGCCCGTGACCCAGCTGTTCAAGGCGCAAGTGGCCCTGCAGAAGGGCGAGACCGAGCCTGCTCTGGCGATCCTCAAGGGCCTGCTCGACGGCAAAGCGGGGTCTCTCGAGCCGCAGGCGCGGGGCCTCGCCGCCGAGGCCTACCTCAACCTCGAGCAGCCGGGTGAAGCGGTGAAGGTGCTTTCCGGCAAGGTCGGCAAGGATCCCGCCCTCGCCCTCATGCTGGCGCGGGCCCTGCGCCAGCAGGGCCGCCTCGGCGAGGCGAGCACCGCCCTCAAGCCGTTCGCCGAGGAGGTGATCGCCGCCACCTCGCGGGAACGCGTCTTCCCGCTGGCCGGCGCCATCGCCCTCGAGTACGGGCGCATCCTCGTCGACTCCGGCCGCTCCCGTGAGGGCGCGACGGCCTTGAAACGCGCGGTCGCCCTGAACCCGGTGAGCCTCCCCGGCTGGCAGACCCTGGCCGAGGCAGCGCAGGCGATCGGCGACAAAGAGACGGCCGACGCGGCCCGCAAGCAGGCCGACCAGCTGGCCGAGGCGGCGCGCCAGTCGCTGGGCACCAACACGGCGCAGGACGCCGACGATCCCAACCTGGCGCACATGGGCCCGGTGATGGACGCGCTCCTCGCCGGCGAGCCGGAGCAAGCTCTGCGGTTGGTACGCGCCGAGCAGGCACGGGTCCCCGGCGATCCGCGGCCGCAGCTCCTCGAAGTGCGGATCCTGCTGTCGCTCAACCGCGAGGACGAAGCGGTGCGCGCCGCCGAGACGGCCGTGACCCGCTACCCGAAGCTCCCCGACGCCCTCTACCAGCGCGGCGTGCTGCGCCTGCAGCGCGGTGACAGCAAGGGTGCCGAGCAGGACCTGCGCAAGGCCCTCGAGCTGGCCCCCAACCACACGGCCGTGCTCAACGACCTGGCGGTGCTGCTGATGACCCAGAAGCAGTTCGGGGAGGCCAGGCGGCTGCTCGAAAAGGTGCTGGCGATCAACCCTCAGGACGCCCTGGCTCAGAAGAACCTCAAGGCGATCCCGCCGGGGACCTGAGCCCGGCGAGGAAGGCGGCTGCCGCGGCCTCGCGGCCGAGCTGGCGGGCGTTGACGAGGAGGAGGCTGCGGGCCGGTGCGAAATCCGGCCAGCGTGCGAGGAGCTGACGCAGGGCGCCGTCGAGCTCCTCGCCGCGTCCGGAGAGCCGCAGCAGCAGTGCCGCCGCCCATTCGAGCTCCGGCCCCGGTCGATCACCGGCGAGGGCGCGGGCTCGCGCCAGGGCCGACGTGGCGGTGGCGGTGTCCCCGGCGTCGAGGGCGAGGAAGAGCTCGGTCATCCAAACATCCAGGCGTTCGGGCGCCAGCTCTGTCGCCCGCCGCGCAGCGCCGAGGCCGACCGCCGGCTGCCGCCGCGCCCCGGCGAGCCGTGCCAGGCCGAGCTGCGCCTCGACGTTGGAGGGTTCGAGGCGAGCCAGCCGCTCGAGGACCGGCGTGGCCTTATCCACCTCCCCCAAACGCACCAGCAAGGGGCCCAGGAGCGCAAGCGAGGGCAGGTGCTCGGGCTGCAGCGCGAGGGCGGCTTCGAACGAGCGCGCCGCCGCCTCGGCCTGGCCCTGGGCGAGGGCCAGGCGGCCCGCCTCGTAGCGGGCGAGGACGAAGCGCGGATTGAGCTCAACGGCCCGCGCCAGCGCCGTCGCCGCATCGTCCGTCCGTCTCTCGTCGAGGAGAAGACCGCCCAGGCTCGCCCAGCCGAGCGCCGCCTGGGGATCGACCGCGATCGCCTGGCGGTAGGCGGCCTCGGCGGCCCGCGGGTCCCCCAGCTCGCGCTCGGCGGCGCCGGTCATCGCCCACTCCTCTGCGAAGTCGTGGCTCGGGGCGTGGCGGATCGCCAGGGTCCCCGCCGCGGCGACGACCAGGCCCAGCAGCCACGGCACGGCCTGGCGCCAGGCTCGCCGGCGCAGCAGATCGTAGATCTCGACCGCGGCGCCGGCGGCAAAGACGGCGAGGACCGGGATCAGCGGCAAGCGGTACCGTGCGCCGGCGATGATGCCGATGCAGGTGGCGGCGAAGAGCGCCAGATAGATCGCGAGCTCCCCCGGCAGGCGGCGACGGCGAACAGCGGCCACCAGCCCGCAGAGGGCCAGCGGGCCGAGGACGCAGAAACCGCCCAGGAGGGGCCACCCACCCTGCCGAGAGCCGAAGAAGGCCCAACTGTGCGACTCGCGGACCTCGTCCGCCGAGAGCAACCAGAGCACCTTGCGGCCGAGCACCCCGAGCCAGGCGAGCGGATCGCTGGCGATCGCCCGCCGGGCGGCCGCGACGAAGTAGCGGTCCTCTGCCGCCGCCGTGGTCGCACCCGCCGCGATGGCCTTGGCCTGGAGCTCGTCCCAGTCGCCGCCGAGCCGCGCCCAGGGTGTCCCGGGGCCACCGGCGCGGCCGTCCGGGCCGACGTTGCCCATGTAGAGGTTGAGGCCCCCGTAGCCCTGCACCAGAAAGCGGCTGCCGGTGCTCCGGCTCATCGCGGCCGTCACTGGCAGCACCACGGCGAGGCCGGCTGCCAGCAGGGAGAGCGCTGGCCCGAGGTTGCGGGCCCGCCCGGCAGGTGCGGACCAGCGACGATCGAAGAAGGTCAGCAAGGCGAAGGCCGGGATCAGTGGCAAGGCGGTGGCGCGCACCAGGCTGGCAAGGCCGAGGAGCAGGCCGACGAGGCAGCCGCGCACCCAGCCGGGCAGCCGGCCTTCGCCAGCCGCTCCCGGGTAGGCGAGCAGGGCGGCGACCAGCAGCGAGAGGAAGGGCCCCTCGGCCAGAAGCGAGACCTCGACGAAGACCAGGGGGGTGTAGACGGCCACCAGCAGGCCGGCGACCAGAGCGACCCGGCGACCACCCCAGCGGTTCGCAAGCAGCGCGACGAGGACGGCCGTCACCGCCCCGAGGACGGCCTGGATCAGGCGCACCGCCGGCAGGGACTCGCCCGTGACACGCAGCAGGCCAGCGAGAAAGACGGCGTAGCCCGGCCCCTTGGTCGGCAGCGACGGCCAGGAGAAGCCCTGGGCGAGGATGCCCCGGGCCCAGATCAGAAACTCCCGAGCGTCGAGCTGCGGCTGGCGGAAGAGGGCTTCCTGGCCCAGCTGGACGGCGAAGGCGGCACGCACCAGGAAGGCCAGGCCGAAGATCGACGCCAACCAACGGATGTCGAGCTGGCGCGGCCTCGCTGCCGTGGTGACGCCGGGCACCTCCGTGGCAGGCGGCGTCGCCTCGGGCCTACGACGCCGCGCCATCGCTGCCTCTGGGGGGAGCGTCGAGGGCCGCGGGATCGCGGCAGGCCCCAGGGGGCTGGGGCCATCGACGCCTGCTCGGCGGGACCATGCGCCGGCAATCTACCACCATCGCCAGCCCCGGCGAGGTTCAGCGCGGAGCTGCCGGCGCGGCCGCATCGAGGCCCGCGAACGCCCGCTCCCAGTACTCGGCCGGCACCACCGAGTAGTGGCTCACCGCCGGCGCTTCGAGGTAGGTCACGCGGGCGAAACCGTCTCGCTCGAAGGCCCGGCGGGTGACCTTGGTCTGCACCCGGTTGAAGTCCAGCTCACCGGTCAGTAGCACCCAGCGGTGGCTGTTCTTGAGCTCCGTCAGGGTCGAGCCGGTCGGCGCGGGATAGGCCTCGGGCCAGCTGGTGCCAGGTCGGTCGGGCACGCCGAGCTTGCGGAAGTAGTCCACCCCCATCATGCAGAAGGCGCCGCGAAAGACCTCCGGGTAGACCATCGCGAGAGCGCTCGACACCCGCCCACCGCCCGAGTAGCCGCCGACGTACACCCGCTGCGGATCGAGGCCGTAGAGCTGCGTCAGGTTGTGCACGGCGTCGAGGGCGAGCCCCATCCGCGTCCAGCGCGCGCGGGGGTTGCCGGCGTTGTTGGCACCGATCCAGATCAGCTTGTGGCTGGCGAGGGCGGCCCGCAGCTCGGGCCGGCGCACGCCCCCCAGGGGCCCCGGGCTCACCCAGACGAGGACCCCCCAGCCCTCGCCACGGCGGTAGTCCTCCGGCACGAAGACCTCGTAGGTCTCCTTGCCCAGCTCGTAGCGGCCACCGGCCGGGTCCACCTTCTCGATGTCGGTCATCGCGACGCGGAAGCGCTCGGCCCAGGCCGTGATGGGCGAGAGCGGGCTCCGTTCGCTGAACGCGACGCGGTAGAAACCGCGCCGGTCGGCTTCCGGGGCCAGCAGGGGCGGCACCTCGAGCGCCGGGCCGGGCTCGCCAGCTTCCTCCGGCAGGGCCGCCGCCAGCTCGGCGCCGAGGGCGGCGGCACCTTCGTGTTCCAGGCGACCGAGCCAGGCCGCGGCGGCGTCCGCCTTGCCGAGGCTCTCGCTCACCGCCGTGAAGAGGGTGCGGCCCTCCGCATCCTCCGGCGCCGCCACCATGGCCAGCTGGAGGGTGCGGAAGCAGTCGTCCTGCTTGCCGTCGAGGTAGTAGGTGCGGGCCATCGAACGCAGCACCTGGGCCTGTTCGAGGCCGCTCAGCAGCGGCACGGCCTTCTCGTACTCGGCCCGTGCTTCGCCGTGGTGGCCCTGGGCGAGGAGGCTGTTGCCCTTTTCGATCCAGTCGACGATCGACTTCGGGTTGCCTTCGTAGCCCTTGGGGGCCACCTCGGAGAGGGGCCGCATCTCCACTTCGACGAGGTCCGAGCGGTCGAGCGGCTTGACCACCACCTGACCACTGGCGTTGACGTAGCCGTCCGCCTCGATGACGATCTTGAAGAGGCCCGGGCTCAGCCGCCCGATCGACCAGCGGCCCTTCTTGTCGGTCTTCGCCGTCCGCTTGACGGCCTTGGCGCCTTCCCCCTGGGAGAGGGTCACCCGCGCCCCGATGAGGGGCTGGTCCTTCTCGCCGGCCACCGTGCCGCGGATCGAGGTCGTGCTCTGCTCGCCCTGGCCAGCGAAGGGGTCCGCCGGCCCCTCCCGTTCGTCCTCTTGCGCCCAGGCCGCCGCCAGCGGCAACAACAACACCAACCCGTAGATCGCCCACTGTCTTCTCATCACCATCCCTCCGTTGTCCCCGCCTGATCGCGGCCCCACCCTCTGCTGCCTCGCGGCCCGCGAGGGCCGCTCTCGGAGCCTCCGTGGGCCCTCGGCGCGGCGCGCGGGAAGGCGACACTGGTGCCTACCAGCGGCACCGGCGCCACGACCTCGGTACGAAACCACTATGCTAAGGTTCGCGTCGTGACTGCCGACCCCGACCCATCTTTCCTCGTGCCTTTTCGCGTCGCGCGCGGGCGCCGCCCCGCCGCCACTTCGCCCACTCCCTAGACAGCTCGCTGCGTGCTTACTCTCGGCGCCCCGTTCCTCCTCGTCGCCTCGGCCAGCGGCCCGGGGGCGGTCAATCCCTGGCTGGGGCTCGCCCTCGGCATGCTGCTGGTGGCCCTCAACGGCTTCTTCGTCGCCGCCGAGTTCGCCCTCGTCAAGGTCCGTCCCACTCAGCTCGAGACCCTGGCCAGCCGCGGCTCGCGGCGGGCCAAGCTCGGCCGCCACATGCTCAAGCACCTGGACGCTTACATCTCGGCAACCCAGCTTGGCATCACGATGACCAGCCTGGGCCTCGGCTGGGTCGGCGAGCCCGCCTTCGCCTGGATCCTCGAGCCACTGATCGGCCACCTGCCCGGCATCACTCCCGAGCTTCTGCACTCGATCAGCCTCGCCTTCGCCTTCGCCGCGATCACCATCCTGCACATCGTGCTCGGTGAGCTGGCGCCCAAGGCCCTTGCGATTCGTATGCCGGACAGCACCACGCTGTGGACGGCGCTGCCCCTGCACTTCTTCTACAAGCTCACCTTCCCCCTGATCTGGCTGCTCAATGGCACCGCCAACGGCATCCTCAAGCTGGTCGGTATCCAGCCGATGAGCGAGAGCGAGCATGCCCACAGCGAAGAGGAGCTGCGCCAGCTGCTGGCCGGTGCGGCCAGCGCCAACCTCTCGCTCTCCAAGCGGCAGCTGCTGGGCAATGTCTTCGAGCTGCACAGCCGCATCGCTCGCCAGGTGATGGTGCCACGGGGCGACGTCGTCTACCTGACGACGGAACGCAGCCTGGAGGACAACCTGCGCCTCGCCCGCCAGGCCGGCCACACCCGCTTTCCCCTCTGCCAGGGCGACCTCGACCACGTGATCGGGATGATCCACATCAAGGACCTCTTCCGCCGCGAGGCGCCGATCACCGATCTCGAATCGCTAGCCCGGAAGATCCCCTTGGTGCCGGAGACGATCACCCTCGACCGCCTGCTGCGCCGTATGCGCACCGAGAAGATGCACCTCGCGGCGGTGCTCGACGAGTACGGCGGCGTCTCGGGGATCGTCACCCTCGAAAACGTGATCGAGGAGATCGTCGGGCAGATCCAGGACGAGTTCGACACCGAGCGCCCGGAGATCGTGCAGAAGGGCGAGAACGTCTACCTCGTCTCCGGCCAGATGCTGGTCGCCGACCTCGAGGCCGAGCTTGACCTCGAGCTTTCGGACCGTGACGAGGACACCCTCGGCGGCATCGTCCTCTCCGAGCTCGGCCGCCGTCCCAACGAGGGCGACCGCGGCGAGGTCGGCCCCGTCGCCTTCGAGGTCGTCGAGGTCGAGGGCAACCGGGTCAAGACGCTGCGGATCACGGTCAGCCGCGAGGCGGAGGGGGAGGAGGACGCGTAGGGAGCGGACTGCCGCCCCTTCTCGCCAACTCTCTGCTGCAAGCCGGCTCACGCTGGTGCGTGGGCCGGGGCCTGAAGACCGCTCGTCCCCGGTCACTCCATGCCGGGCAACGTGGGGCTCTCCCGTCTCTGGATCCAAGTAGAGGCAGAGGTCCATGTTGCTCGTTCGGCGAGCTCCTGGCGCGTGAGTAGGCGGTGCTGTGCCCCACTCCCCTCCACGAGCCCGTCGTCGGTAGGTCTCCTGGGCACAACGGGCGACCTCGGAGGGTACCCTACCCCCGCAGCCCCTCGAGCATCGTCGCTACGCGGGCCACCACCTCACCCTGGTCGACCATCAACTTGGCGCGGTCGCGGCGCAGGGAAACCTCGACCTTGCCCTCGGCGAGGGACTTGGCGCCGACGACGATGCGCAGCGGCAGGCCGATCAGGTCGGCGTCCTTGAACTTGACGCCGGGGCGCTCGTCGCGGTCGTCGTAGAGCACCTCGATGCCACGGCCGCCGAGCTCGGCGTAGAGGCCCTCGGCGGCCTCGCGGACCTGGGCGTCGCCCGGGTTGAGGGCGATCAGCAGCACCTCGAAGGGAGCGAGCGGCAGGGGCCAGATGATGCCGTCGGCATCATGGTTCTGCTCGATCGCCGCCGCCACCGTGCGGCCGATGCCGAGGCCGTAGCAGCCCATGATCATTGGCGCATCGACACCCTGCTCGTCGGTGTAGTTGCAGGCCATCGCCTGCGAGTACTTGGTCCCCAGCTTGAAGATGTGGCCCACCTCGATGCCGCGGGTGATCGCCAGCTCACCGCCCTGGGGCGAGCGGTCGCCGGCGCGCACGGTGAGGACGTCGACCCATTCCGTGGGCTCGGCATCGCGACCCCAGTTGGCACCCGTGTAGTGGGCGTCTGCCGCGTTGGCGCCGCAGACGAAGTTGGTGAGGCCGCGCACGCTCTCGTCGGCGACCAGCCGCGTACCGGCCGGCAAGCCCACCGGCCCAGCGTAGCCCACCGGCGAGCCGGTCGCCCGGCGCACCGTCTCCTCGTTGGCGAGGGCCACGAACTGCGCGTCGAGGTGGTTGCCGAGCTTGACCTCGTTGACCTCGCGGTCGCCGCGGATGGCGACCAGCACGACGCCCTTGTCGGTCTCGTAGACGAGCGTCTTGACCACTCGCTCGAGGGGCACGCCGAGGAGCTTCGCCACCTCCGGCACCGAGGTGGTGGCCGGCGTCGCCACCTGGGTGAGGGCGGCAGGGGGCTCGGCCGGCGGCGGCGCGAGCGGGGCCGCGACCGCCTTCTCGAC
>WBZL01004399.1_pt1 | contig 12221 bp, 9 predicted proteins | sample 5204291 | NCBI WGS metagenome assembly WBZL01 (sample SAMN12344345, study PRJNA552823) | activated sludge metagenome | biome: Activated sludge suspended growth; feature: Nitrification reactor; material: Wastewater; isolation source: activated sludge from nitrification reactor of wastewater treatment...
CCGACCCGGGCCCGGCCGGCTTTTCCGGCAGCCTGATCGTCGCCGAATTCGATTCACTCGACGCCGCCCGCGCCTGGGCGGATGCCGATCCCTATGTCGCCGCCGGCGTCTTTGCCAGCGTCACCGTCAAACCCTACAAGAAGGTATTGCCATGACCACCGTCGCCGCCATCAAGGAACGCCTGACCACCCTGGAACCCGAGCATGTCGAGGTCATCGACGACAGCGCCCAGCATGCCGGCCACGCCGGCGCGCGCAGCGGCGGCGGCCATTACCGGCTGCTGATCGTGTCGCCGCGCTTCGCCGGCCTGGGCACGATGGCGCGCCATCGCTTGGTGTATGATGCGCTGGGCACGCTGATGGACGGCGATATTCATGCCTTGAGCATCACCGCTCGCGCCCCGACCGAACACCTCCGCTGATAGACAAGTAAAGGATCAATCGATGAACCGCCCGATTTACCGTCAGTTGCTCGCCGCTTCCGCCATCGCCGTCTTCGCCGCCCAGGCTGGCGCCGCCAAGCCCGCCAAGGAGGCCGCCAAGGAAACGGCCGCCGCCGTCACGGTGAATGGCAAGGGCATTCCCCAGGCCCGCATCGATACCCTGCTGGCCGCCCAGCTGGCCCAGGGCCAACCGGATACGCCGAAGCTGCGCGAGGCCGTGCGCGAGGAACTGGTGCGCCGCGAGATCCTCGTTCAGGAAGCCGAAAAGAAGGCCTTGGAGAAGCGCTCCGACGTCATGGCCCAGATGATGATGGCCCGGCAAAGCGTGTTGATCAGCGCCTATCTCAACGACTTCATCAAGACCCATCCGATCACCGACGAGATGATCAAGAGCGAGTACGATGGCCTGCGCAAGGCGCTGGGGCAGAAGGAATACAAGTCCCGACACATCCTGGTCGAGACCGAGGACGAGGCCAAGAGCATCATCGACAAGCTGAAGAAGGGCGAGAAGTTCGAAGAACTGGCCAAGCTGTCCAAGGATCCCGGCTCCAAGGAAAAGGGTGGTGATCTGGGCTGGGCCAATCAGGCCGCCTACGTGAAGCCGTTCTCCGATGCCCTGGTCAAGCTGGAAAAGGGCAAGATCACCGAGGCGCCCGTCAAGAGCGATTTCGGCTGGCACGTCATCCAGCTGGAGGACACCCGCGAACTGAAGGCGCCGACGCTGGAAGAGATCAAGCCGCAGCTGTCCCAGCGCATGCAGCAGCAGATGGTCGAGAAGCAGGTCCTCGACCTGCGCGCCAAGGCCAAGGTCGAGTAGGCGGTCACGCCTCGTCAGGCAAACGGGGGCCGCGGCCCCCGTTTTGCTTTGCGGCCCGCCGTACGCACCCAGCCCATGATCGGCCTATTCAAGCAATGGCGGCGCCAAAAGGCGCTGGACCGGGTCCAGGTCAGCGACGCCCAATGGGCGGAGGTCGAAGCGCGGCTGCCCTTTCTCGGTCACCTGAACGCCGACGAGCGCCAACGCCTGCGGGTCCTGGCCCGCGAGTTTCTCGCCGACAAGGAATGGAGCGGTGCCCAGGGCCTGGCGCTGACGCCATCCATCCAGATCTCCATCGCACTGCAGGCCTGCCTGCTGGTGCTGAACCTCGGCCTCGACCACTACCGGGGCTGGGTCGGCATCGTCGTCTACCCCGGCGACTTCGTCATTCCGCGCAGCGTCATAGACGAGGACGGCGTGGTGCACGAGTACGACGACCCGGTGCTCGGCGAGGCCTGGGAAGGCGGCCCGGTGCTGATCTCCTGGTTCGACGACCCCGACGATGCCGAAGGAGTGAATGTCGTCATCCACGAGTTCGCGCACAAGCTGGACATGGCCAACGGCGCCGTCGACGGCATTCCCGGCCTGCCCGACGACATGCCGCGGCCGGCCTGGATCGCCGCCTTCGAGCCGGCCTACGACGACTTCTGCCGGCGAGTGGATGACGGCGAGGAGACAGTCCTCGATCCCTACGGCGCCGAGCACCCGGCGGAGTTCTTTGCCGTCCTCTCCGAAGCCTTCTTCGAAACGCCGGTGGCGCTGCGCGACGACTATCCAGCCGTCTACGAACAACTGCGCTGCTTCTACCGGCAGGATCCGCTCACGCGCCCCGCCAGGTAAGCCTCAGCACGTATTGGCCACGCCGCCAAGCACATGACCGGTCGGCCCGGCCGCCGCGGCCGAATCGCAGTGACCAGCCTGGTCGTCGAAGAAGAAATCGGGCTGAAGCTCCTTGAGAAAGGGCCCTTTGGCCAGCCCGCCAAGGAACATCGCCTCGTCGACGACGATATTCCAGTCCATCAGGGTGCGCACCGCCCGTTCGTGGGCGGGCGCGCTGCGGGCCGTCACCAGCGCCGTGCGGATGCGGATCGGCAGCGTCGCGGCCGCCGCCTGCAAGCGTTGCAGCGCCTCCAGCAGCGGCTTGAACGGCCCGGCCGGCAGCGGCCGTCGCGAATGCTTGCGTTCGTGGGCGACGAAGGCCGGCAGACCGTCGCGCTGATAGACCTGCTCGGCCTCGTCGGAGAACAGCACCGCGTCGCCGTCGAAGGCGATACGTACCTCATCCGGATGTCGGTCGGCATCGACGAAGGATTGCGGATAGACGCGCGCCGCCGGAAACCCGGCCGCCAGCGCCGCGCGCACATCGCCCTCGTCGGCGGAAAGAAACAGATGGGCGCCGAGCGGATTGAGATAGTGATAGGGCGGCTTGCCGCGCGTGAACACCCCCCGCTCCACCGACAGCCCGGCCGCCTCGGCCGAGCGGAACACGCGCAGGCCGGAGACCGGATCGTTGCGCGACAGGATCACCACCTCGACGCGATGCCGGCCGTCGGCGTTGAAAGCGAGCAGCTTCTTCACCAGCGGAAAGGCGGCACCCGGCCTCGCCGGCTGCTCCAGCCGGTCGAGCTGCACCGCCATGTACGCGCTGTCGTTGCTGTCCTCGAACACCCGGTTCTCTTCCTCGAAGTCGAACAGGGCCCGCGACGACAGCGCGACGACCAATTTGCCTTCGAGCGAAACGGCCATGCCGGCTAGCCCTGATCCTCGGCGGCCGGCAGGCGCAGCGCGTACTGGCCCGGCCGCTCGTCCTTCACCACCACCAGCAGCCTGCGTTGCTGCGCATCCTCGACCAGTTCGCGGAAAGATCGGTAGCCGTAGGCCGCTTCGCTGAAACCGGGACTACGCCGCTTCATGGTCTGCTTGACCATCGAGCCCCAGATCTTCTCGTCCTCGCCGCGTTCGGCGACCAGCGCCTCGATGGTTTCGACCAGCAGGTCCAGCACTTGCTGGCGGCGATCATCGTCGTGCCTGTCGTCGGCCTTCTCGTCGGCCTTCTCGGCGATCTTCCCGTCAGCCTTGCCCGCCGCCGGCTTCTTCGTCTTGGCCACGGCGGCCTTGGCCGGCGCCTTCTTCTCGGCGCGTTTCTTCTTCGCCTCCTGCTCGCGCACCAGGTCGTCGTAGAAGATGAACTCGTCGCAATTGGCCGACAACAGGTCGGAAGTGGAATCACGCACGCCGATGCCGATCACGTACTTGTTGTTCTCGCGCAGCTTCGAGACCAGCGGCGAAAAGTCCGAATCGCCGCTGATGATGACGAAGCTGTCCACATGGGCCTTGGTGTAGCAGAGGTCGAGCGCATCGACCACCATGCGGATGTCCGCCGAGTTCTTGCCCGACTGGCGCACGTGCGGAATTTCGATCAGTTCGAAGGCCGCCTCGTGCATGGTCGCCTTGAACTCCTTGTAGCGCTGCCAGTCGCAGTAGGCCTTCTTGACCACGATGCTGCCCTTGAGCAGCAGCCGTTCCAGTACCTTGCGGATGTCGAACTGGGCGAAGTTGGCGTCGCGCACGCCGAGCGCGATGTTCTCGAAGTCGCAGAACAGCGCCATATTGGTGATTTCGGGTTGCGTGGCCACGGGCCGGTCCTTTCCTGGACGAGGATCAGGGGATTTCGATCAGTTTGCCGAGCGCAGTGTAGAACACTCCCATGCGCACCGGCCGGCCTTCGTCACCGAACAGCCCGGCATAGCGCTCCAGCTGCGGCCGATAGCGCTCGGCGTGCGCCGCCAGCGCGGCCGGATTGTCCGCCACCCGCGCCGTCTTGAAGTCCACGATCCAGCGCACGCCATCCTCGACGAAGCTGCGGTCGACGATGTGCAGCGAGGTGCCGCCGGCGTCGGCGCGCGCCAGGGCCAGTTCGCTGGCGGCGCCGGGGCGCGTTTGCAGCACCCGGCGTCCGTCGTCGCTTTGCAGCGTCGTCGTCAGCGCCTGACAGGCCCGCTCGGCGCCCAGTGCGGCATCGCGGTCGCCGCGGCCCTGCTGCGCCAGCCAGACTTCCATCGCGGCGCGCAGCGGCGCGATGCGGCGGGTCGGCCAGGCGGCCAGGCCGTCGCGGGCGACCATCTCCAGATAGGCATGTACCAGCGTGCCGACCAGGGCGTCGAGCGGATCGCTGCCCTCCTCGGTCGCGCCGGGCACGGCGGGCATTGCGGGCATTGCGGGCACGGCGGAGACGGTGGGGATGGTGGGGATGGGCGGTGCCGGCAATGCCAGGGCGACCGGCTCGGCCAGACGCAGCAGCCTGGGCACGAAGCGCCCCGCGCCGTCATCGGTCTCCGTCGCCACCGGTTCGACGCCATCGAAAGCGGTGCTCACCGCCGGCCAGAGCAGTTCGAGCAGGCTGCCGGCCGGCGGTCGCAATTCGCCCTTGCCACCCGGTGTCACCACCGCCAGCCAGTGCAGCCGGCGGATCGCCCGCGTCGCGCCGACGTACAGCACGCGCGCCGCCTCGTGCGAGGACCGTCGGCGTTCCAGGCGATTGAGGTAATCGTAGGGCGTCGGCAATTCGGCGCCGGCGCGCCGGCGCGGCTTCAGTGGCGCCACCAGCAGATGCGCGCGGCCGTCGACCAGCACTTCCTCCCAGCGCATCAGCGGCGCCTCGCCAGGCCCCGGCTTGCGGTGCAGCCCGGGCAGGATCACGGTGTCGAACTCCAGACCCTTGGCCTTGTGCAGGGTCATGAATTGCAGGCGGCCGTCGGCCCGGGTGTCGGGCGCGGCGTACAGCTTGCCGACTTCCCGGTCCAGCTGGTCGAGCGCCAGGCGGTGGCCGGCCGCCAGCTGGTCGAGCAGATCGAAATAGGCGCGGGTATCGGCCAGGTCGGTGGCGTCGGCCAGACCCGCCGGCCCGCCGAGCAGCAGCCAGACGCCTTCCACCCAGCGGCGCACCGGCGCGCGTCCCTGCTGGCGCAGCGCTTCGCCGATCACCGCGACGACTCGCGCCAGCCGCACCCGGCCGTCCGCCGACAATCGTTCGACGCGCGCCGCGTCGTTGATCAGCTGCCAGATCGTCGCCGCATGGTCGTCGGCTGCCAGGGCGTGCAGGTCGGCCAGCGTCAGTCCGCACCACGGCGCGCGCAGGATGGCCAGCCAGCTGACGCGGTCGGCCCGGTGCAGCAAGGCGCGTGTCAAGGCCAGCAGGTCCTGCACCGGCTGGCGGTCGGCCAGCCGCTCCATCTCCACGGCCTGGAAGCGCAGCGCCGGCCGGTGGCGGCGAATCTCGCCGACCAGCGCCGCGAGGTGGTCGCGCGCCCGCACCAGCACGGCGATGACGCGCGTCGGTTCGGCGGCCTGCTCGGCATCGACGATGGCCAGAATCGCGCGCGCCTCGCTGAGCGCCCCCTCGTCACTCTTGCCGCCCCTGGCCACCACCAGGGCATGGCCGGTGACGCCGCAATCGGCCGTCGCCGCGCGGGTGGCCGCCGACGGCCGGTAGCGGATGGCGCCGGACGCGATGTCGTCGCGCGCCGGGAACACCCGCGCGAACGCCTCGTTCACCCAGGCCACCACCGGCGCCTGCGAGCGGTTGTTGCGATACAGCCGCAGCGGCGTCAACGCCAGCGTGCCCAGGCCAGAGGCGGCGACGGCGAGGAACAAGCCGACGTCGGCCTTGCGGAAACGGTAGATCGACTGCATCGGATCGCCGACCAGGAACAGGCTGCGGCCGTCGTCCGGCGCCCAGCCGGCGGTCAGTCGCTCCAGCAGCTCCACCTGGGTCGGACTGGTGTCCTGGAATTCGTCCACCAGCAGGTGGCGGATGCGGTAGTCGAGCGCCAGCGCCAGATCGGTGGGCCGCGACTCCGGGCCCAGCGCCTGGCGCGCCCGCAGCGCCACTTCGACGAAGTCCGCCTCGCCGGTCTCGTTGAACACCGCCCACAACTCGCCGGCGGCCAGCCGCAGCAGCGCCGCCAGCGCCTCGATGGTCCGCCACTCCCCGGCCGTGTAGCCCGGCTCGGGCAGCCGGCGCACCTGCGCCAGCGCCTCGGCGGCGCCGGCCGGCAGCTCGGCGATCGCCTCGGCCAGAACTTGCTTGTAGGCGTCCGACGCCTTGGCGGGAAAACCGTGCCGTTTGTCCACCCGGCTGCGCGGCTCGTCCTGCTCCGTGAGCAGCAAGGCCGCCAGGCCGCACCAGAGCGGCAGTTCCTCGGCATCGGCGCGCAGCGGCCGCGTCCAGTCGCGCAGCACCGCCAGTGGATGATCGTCGCCGAGGTTGCCGGCCGCGTAGCGGGCCACCGGCATCAGCCGACGCTGCAACGGCTCCGGCACGGCGGCGCCGGCCTGGCGCAGATCGCCGAGCACCAGCGCCGCCAGCGCCGCTTCGGCCGCCTCGGCGGTGCCCTGGCCGAGCGCATGGCGCAGCCACTGGTCGCGCCGCGCCAGCATCGCCGCCAGCAGTTGCGTCAGCCGCTGCGCGTCGTTGTCCACGTGCCGCAACGCGCCTTCGACGGCGCGGGCAGGGTCGACTGCCCCTACCCCGGCGTCCACCGCTTCCTCCAGCCAGGCCAGCGCCCGCCGCGCCGCCGCTTCATAGTGCCGGCCGGCATCGTCGGCCAGCCGCGGTTCGCCGCCGAAGCGCGACAACACCGGCATCTGCCGCGCCAGGCTGGCGCAGAGCGCGTCCAGCGTGATGACGCGCAGCCGGCCCGGGTGCGGCAGCAGCCCCCAGCGGGGGCGCGCCGACGCCGCCAGCGCTGCGCCAGCCAGCTGGTAGCTGACCTTCTTGTGCGGCGCCTCGGGCTCGCGTTGCGCCGCCGCGGCGGCGAGGTTGTCCATGATCCGGTGGCGCATTTCCGCCGCCGCCTTGTTGGTGAAGGTGAGCGCGACGATCTCCTCCGGCGATTCCACCTCGGCCAGCAGGCGCAGGAAGCGCTGCGCCAGCAATTCGGTCTTGCCGGCGCCGGCCGGCGCCTCGACGATGAACGAGCCGGGGCCGAGCGCGCGTTGGCGGCTTTCGGCGTCCTCGGCCAGCAGTTGTTCTTCGCGGCTCATGAGTCGAGTTGCGCCCGTCGTTCGGGCAGGCGCAAGAGCGGCAGCACGTCGCAGTACTTGAGATCCGCTTCGTCGAACGGGTCGGCGAAGGTGACGCCGGCCTCGCCCGAGCGGATCTCGCGGGCGATGGCGCCGATCGCCTCGTGCCAGGCCTGCAGCGTGGCCGGCCAGTCGTCGGCCGCCTTGACGCCCGGCAGCAGATCGTCCGGCTGGCCCGCCGCGCCGAGGCCGACGAAGCCGCAATCGCCCGGCCGCACGCGGGCGAAGGCCACCTGAGCCGGTATGTCCTCGCTCATGGCCCAGGTCGCATAGACCGGCAACTGCGGCTCGGCGATGCGCTCGCCCTGCCAGGCCGACACTTTCACATCGCCGCCGCTCTTGTAGTCGAGCAGCACCAGCCGGCCATCGGCCAGCCGGTCGAGGCGGTCGAGCTTCACCTCGACCAGCAGACCCTCGATATCGATGCGGCCCGGCTGTTCGCAGGCGGCGACCGTGAAGGGTTGCGGCCGGGTCAGTTCCAGGTCCAGCCATTCGGCCAGCAGCCGCGCCAGGTGGTCGCATTCCAGCGCCGCGTAGCGCGGCGGCAGCGGCAGATCGCGGCCCGCGGCGAAGCCGGCCAGCGCGGCCGACGCGGCGGCGCCGGCCGCCGCCTGGCGACCCGCCGCGCCGAGCGCCGCCATGGCCGCCGAATCGCGGCCACGCCACAACTGCTCCATCGCCCGGTGCAGCAGGGTGCCCCGGTCGGCGGCGGTCAGGCCCGCCGCCGGCTCGGCCAGGGCCCGCGCGCCCAGCCGATAGCGATAAAAGGCCCAGGCCGGGCACAGCGCCTGGGCGCGCAGCAGGGCGGTGCCGCCGGCCAGTGCCATGCCGGCGGGGACCGGCGGCGCCAGATGGTCGTCCAGCGCTTCGATGCGCCCGGTAGCGCAGCCGGACTCGGCCAGCGTCGGCAGCGGCGTCGGCAACCCGCTCGCCGGGGGCAGACCTCGCAGCAGCGGGCTGCCGCGCAGCGGCCGGTCGCCCTCGGCGCTGGCGTAGGAGAACACCACCTCGGGCGCGCTGCGCAGCAGCCGCCGCTGCACGACGGCGGCGAATTCGAGCTGCACCTCCGCCGAGGCGTTCGACGAACGGGCGCGGCGCTGCACCTCGGCCGGCAGCAGCGGATTCGGCCGCGCCGCCGGCGGCCAGACATCGTCGTTCATGCCCAGCACCCAGAGCGCGTCGAACTCGGCGCCGGCCGCCTCCAGCGGCCCCATGACTTCCAGCGTCGGCGTGCCCTCGGTCTCCGGCTGGAACACCCGCTCCCGGCACTGCCGAGCCACCAGGCGCACCGCCTCGGCGCCGCCGATCTTGCCGAGCAGCGCATCGAGCCCGTCGAAATCGCGCAACGTGTCCAAAAAAGCCTGCCGCGCCTGCCACTCGTGGCTGGAGAGAGCGCGCTCGCCCGGCCAGCCAGCCGCGGCCAGCAGTTCGGTCAGCGCCACGCCCCACTGCGAAGGGCGTCGCGCGCCGCCCGGCAGGCTGCCGAATGCCCGCAGGGCGTCGAGATGATCGATACAGCGCGCCACGCGCAGGCCGCGGTCGCGCTGCCGCCGGGCCAGGCGCAGCACGTCGGCCAGGCTGACCTCGGGCGGCAGCCGCTCGCGCAGCAGCGCGTCGAGCCGGGCGCGGCCGTCGGCCTCGCCCCGTTCGCCCCGTTCATCCCCTTCGCTGCGTTCATCCCCCTGCGCAGCCGACCAGTACGGACCGCACAGCAGTTGGCCAAGATCCGTCTGCCGGATCCGCCCCGGCGCGGCGGCGATCGCCAGCAGGCGCAGCGCCGCCGCCACCAGCGGCTGGTCGGCCAGCGGTGCGCCGAGCGAGAAGTTGTAGCGACGCGGCAGTTCGGCCTGGCCGGGCGCCAGCGCCTCGGGATGCAGCGCGTCGTCGAGCGCCGCCGCCAGCATGCCGCGCACGGCGGCCAGTTGCGGCACCACCAGCCCCAGGCGGGCGGCCGGTTCGCTCGCCAGCCGTGCCGCCGCCCAGGCGGCGACGGCGCGGCACTCGGCGCGCCGATCCGCCATGGGCAGCAGCACGGCAGCGCCGTCGTCGTCGCGACCCAATTCGAGTTCCAGCACGGCAACACCGCGCCCGGCCAGCAGGCGCGCCAGTTCCCGTTCCTGCGGGTTGTAGCGGTCGAAGCCGGCGAAGGCGAGCCGCGCCGGCAGACGTCCCGCCCCGCCCGCCAGCGCGCGCAACTGCCAGGCGCGCCAACGCGACGCCTCCAGCCAGCCGTCGCGCTGGCATTCGGCGCGCAACAGGCGCCGCCAGCGCAGGAAGCGCGCCGTTTCCTCGCTGGCCGCACCATCCACCGGCAGGCCCCAGACTTCCACCAGATCGTTGGCTTCGCTGGCCGCGGCGGCCAGGCCGTCGCGGTCGAACAGGATGTCCTCGAGCGCGGCGGCATCGCTGGCATCGCTGGCATCGCTGGCATCGCTGGCATCGCTGGCATCGTTGGCAATGGCCCGCTCCCAGAGCAGCCGTTCCTGCCACGGCGACAGTGCCAGCCGGGGCGCCTGCCGCGCCTCGATCTCGCCGGCCAGCAGCGCGGCGCCGGTGACGCGCGCCAGCCAGGCATCGAGCGTCAGGGCGTCCAGCGGCGCCCAGCGGGCCAGGCCCCGTGCCCGTTGGGCGCGGTCGTGGCGCTCGCGCAGCCGGCGCGCCAGCCGGTGGGTGGCGCACAGCACCACGCCATCGGCCAATTCAGCCAGATCCCGTGCCGGGGTCAATTCAGCCATGGCTCAGAACAGCAGGGTCAGGGCGCAGAGCAGCGTGGTACCCCAGAAGACAAACGCGTCGCGATGCGGGACAAACGACATGGCGGACCTCCTTGAATGCGATAGAGGTCATTGTCGACGCCACCCGGCTCATGGCGTGAGCCTGGCCGAATCCCCCGTGCCGCCTTGCATTTCCGGCGCCTGCAGGCTCCGGGCGGCCTTGTCCACCGGCGTCAGGTCGCGGATTTCCTTGCCCTCGGGCGCGGCCTGCAGGTCGCGGAACTTGCGCGCCGTGACCAGCACCCGGGACTCCAGCGAGCCGACCGCCCGGTTGTAGGCGCCCACCGCCTCGTCGAGGTTCTTGCCGACCCCGGCCCAGTTGTCGGCCAGCGTGGCCAGCCGTTCGTAGAGTTCCTTGCCCAGTTCGCTGATCCGCTGGGCGTTCTCGGCCAGCGCCTCCTGCTTCCAGCCGTAGGCGACGGCGCGCAGCAAGGCGATCAGCGTGGTCGGCGTGGCCAGGATGACCCGGCTGTCGACGCCCGCCTCGATCAGGCCCGGATCGGCCTCCAGCGCGGCGCTGTAGAAGGTCTCGCCCGGCAGGAAGAGCACCACGAAATCCGGCGAGGGCTGGAACTGTTCCCAGTAGGACTTGCGGCCGAGCTTGGTCAAATGGTCGCGCACCTGGCGGGCGTGGTCGGCGAACTTGCGCTTGCGCACGGCCTCGTCGTCGGTCTCCAGCGCGTCGAGATAGGCGGCCAGCGGCGCCTTGGCGTCGACGACGATGTTCTTGCCGCCCGGCAGGCGCACGATCAGGTCCGGCCGCAGCCGGCCGTCCTCGCCATCGGTACTCTGCTGCTCGTGGAAATCGCAATGGTCGAGCATGCCGGCCATTTCCACCACCCGCCGCAATTGCAGCTCGCCCCAGCGGCCGCGAGTATGCGGCGCGCGCAGCGCCTTGACCAGGTTGGCCGTCTCCTGCTTCAGCTGCCCCTGCGATTCGGCCAGGGCGCGCACCTGCGAGGTGAGCGTCGCGTAAGCATCGATGCGCGACTTCTCGATGCCGGCGACCTGCTGTTCGAACCGTTCCAGCGAGCTCTTCATCGGCGTCACCAGTTCGCCGATGGCCTGCTGGCGCTTTTCCAGTTCGCCGCGCGCAGCCTCCTGCTGCCGTTCCAGCGACAGCCGCGCCAGGTCGAGAAAGCGCTGGTTGTTGCGTTCCAGCGCGTCCGCCGACAGCGCCTTGAAGGCATCGACCAGCCCGTCCCGCGCCGCCGCCGCCTCGCGCGCCCGCGCGCGCAGCAGCCAGAACACGGCGGCACCGCCCAGCGCCAGCCCGGCGACGAAAGCCAGCAGGAGCTGCAGATCAGACGACATGGGAATAAAGGAAGAAGCGCATCGCCGCCAGTCTACCCGAGCGGCGCGACCCCCGCGGCCCCGGCGGCCAAACCAGCGCCTCGCCACCACCGACCCGCCGCCGACCCGCCATGATCCGGCGCCGCCGGTTGCCGCCCCGCGCCCCAGCGGGTAAGCTGTTGTCATCACGCGGCCACCACCGCCAACGGGAGGACAGCAATGCCGGACAAGATCGCCGGACCCAACAATGGCGCCGTAGTGCCCGGCGCAGCACCGGCCGGCAATGTCATCAAACGTCTGGCGCCCGGCGCCCCCGGCACCCGCCGCCTGCACGAGCGCTACCGCGACGCCCTGGTCTGCGTCCGCTACCGGGAAGACCCGACCCTCGGCCGCCGTTACACCACCGTCGAACTCGTCGTCGACCAGCGCCCCTTCGCCGTCAAGGAAGACCTCGTGCGCATCGGCTTCGGCGAACGCGAACTCCGCGAACAAGCCAAAGCCGCCGGCGGACGCTGGGACCCCCAACACAAGCTGTGGCGCCTACCCCGCCCCGCCACCCGCGCCCTCGGCCTCACCAAGCGCGTGGTAAAGAGAGTCGATTAGTGGAAACCACCATGTATCCACCTATCGACACAACCTTCCATCTATCGACACAAATGCCTATTAGTGGGCATTTGTGTGCGACGTCTACTTCACGTTGAACTAAACCGCTGACGCGGTGGTGGCGGGAGTCACCACCGCGTTTTGCATTTTTGGGTTGTGTCGTTTGATCCTCTCAGCCGGGAATGTTCCCAGCTTGATGAGGAGAGCG
>WBZL01004400.1_pt1 | contig 12220 bp, 11 predicted proteins | sample 5204291 | NCBI WGS metagenome assembly WBZL01 (sample SAMN12344345, study PRJNA552823) | activated sludge metagenome | biome: Activated sludge suspended growth; feature: Nitrification reactor; material: Wastewater; isolation source: activated sludge from nitrification reactor of wastewater...
CACCTCGCCCTGGTCGGGCAGCACGATGGGCCGGTTGGACAGCGTGTGCGGCGAGATCGGCACCAGCACGAGCCCGCCGATGCCCGGATGCAGGATCGGCCCGCCGGCTGACAGCGCATAGGCCGTAGACCCCGTCGGCGTGGCGATGATCAGGCCGTCGGCGCGCAGGTTGGCCACCAGCTCGTCGTCGACGTCGACCCGCAGCTCGACCATGCTGGCCGTCGCGCCGCGCGACACCACCACGTCGTTGAGCGAGAGCGCATCGAAGATGCGCTCGCCGTCGCGCCACACGGCACCTTCGAGCATGGTGCGGCGCTCCTCCTCGTAGTCGCCGGCGATCATCGAGGCCAGGGCCTCGCGGTACTGTCCGTGCGGGATGTCGGTGATGAAGCCCAGCCGGCCCTGGTTGATGCCGACCAGCGGCACGTTGTGGCGGGCCACCTCGCGGGCGATGCCGAGCATCGTGCCGTCGCCGCCGACCACCACCGCCAGGTCGCAGCAGCTGCCCAGTTCGGCGGGCGACACCGCGTCGAAATCGCTGACGCCGGTGGCCACGGCGGTCTCGCGCTCGAAGCTCACCTCCAGGCCCAGCCCGACCAGGAAATGCGCCAGCTCCTCCAGCACCGGGCGGATGCCGCGGGCCTGGAACTTGCCGACGATGGCCGCGTGACGAAACCGCAAGGGCATGCGCGGCATTACACCATAGGGCCCCCGATCGCCGGGGGTGCCGGATGCCCGCGCCGATGGCCCGCCCGCACCCGCGTCCCTACAATCCCGGCATGCTGGACGATCGCGCCAAGACCCTGCTGAAGACCTTGGTCGAGCGCTACATCGCCGACGGTCAGCCGGTCGGCTCGCGCACGCTGTCGCGCGCTTCCGGCCTCGACCTGTCGCCGGCGACCATCCGCAACGTGATGGCCGATCTGGAGGAGCTGGGACTCATCGCCAGCCCGCACACCAGCGCCGGCCGCGTGCCCACCGCGCGCGGCTACCGCCTGTTCGTCGACACCATGCTCACGGCGCGCCCGCTGGATCTGTCGCACGTGCCGCCCGACGTCGCCGCGGCACGCGAGCAGTTGCACCCCGACCAGCCGCAGCGCGTGATCGCTCAGGCCGCGCAGTTGTTGTCCAGCCTGTCGCAGTTCGTCGGCGTGGTTTCGGCACCGCGCAAGTCGACGGTGTTCCACCACATCGAGTTCCTGCGCCTGGGCGACCGGCGCGTGCTCGTGATCCTGGTGGCCCCCGACGGGGACGTGCAGAACCGCGTGATCTTCACCGCCCGCGACTACTCGCAGGCCGAGCTGCTCGAGGCCACCAACCACCTCAACACGCACTACGCAGGCCTGTCGATCGAAGGCGTGCGCGAACGTCTCAAGCACGAGATCGAGGCCTTGCGAGGCGAGATCGGCGCGCTGATGGAGGCCGCCGTCCAGGCCGGCACCGAGGCCATGGCCGAGAGCAGCGACAACGTCGTCGTCTCCGGCGAGCGCAACCTGCTGGGCGTGCAGGACTTCGGCAACGACATGCGCGGCCTGCGCCGGCTGTTCGACATGTTCGAGCAGAAGACCGAGCTGATGCGCCTGCTCGACGTCAGCAGCCGCGCCGAGGGCGTGCGCATCTACATCGGCGGCGAGAGCCAGGTGGTGCCGTTCGAGGCGCTGTCGGTGGTCACCGCCCCCTACGAGGTCGACGGCCGGGTCGTCGGCACGCTCGGCGTGATCGGCCCCACGCGCATGGCCTACGACCGCATGATCCAGATCGTCGACATCACCGCGCGCCTGGTCGGCAACGCGCTGTCGGCGAAGTGACCCTCACGGCGACAACGGCACGATCTGCGTGGCGCTGAAGCTGGTCGACACCGGCGGCCGGCCGCCCGAAAGGGTCTGGCCCGTCAGGGTGCCGGCACCGAAGGTCAGCCGCGAGGTCGTGCCGCTGCCGCTCAGCGACACCCCGGTGAAACTGCTGCCCACCAGCGCGCCGGTGTACACCGCCACGGTGTAGCTCATGTCGGCGCCGATCGACACGTCGATCTGCACCCCGAGCTTCGTGCCGCCGGCATTGAGCTGGCAGAACACGAGGTAGTCGTTGGACCCGGTGGACTTCTGCCACACGCCGGCGTACTCGGTGGCCACCCAGGCCAGGGCCAGATTGGCGGCAAACGACTGGCTGCGCCCGTCGATGTTCGTGCTGCCGCTGATCGCCGACGCCGTGGCACTGGCCCGCAACGTGTCCGTCGGGTCGGCCAGGCTGCGCAGGTCGAGCGCGGTCGCACTGCCCGAGCCCATCCAGACGCGCAGGCTGCTCAGGTCCGCGGGCACCTGGAACCCGAAGGTCGAGCCGCTCTGGGCATCCTGCATCAGCACCAGGTAGTCGCCCGTCGAGGTGACCCACAGGCCGTTGACCCCTTCCGCGTGGGCCGGCAGCGCAGTCAGACAGGCCAGCACGGCCAGCAGCCGCATGGTCCACGACCTCAGTGCATGCGCCGCGGCGGCAACGGGCCGGGCCGCCACGCCGCGGGAGGCGCCAGAACGGAGCGATGTCATCGGACTCTCCAACGGGTCGACGCAGGTGATGTGGACACGTTAGCGCCTGGCGGCGCCGCCGAAGCGTCGAATTGGAGCCGGTTCCGATCCCTACAATGCCGGCCGCGCGGGCCGTTAGCTCAGTCGGTTAGAGCAGAGGACTCATAATCCTTTGGTCGTTGGTTCGATCCCAACACGGCCTACCACGTTGCACACGCTCGCGCCCGTCTGGCTGGAGTTCGCCGCCTGCATGACGCTGATCGCCGTGGCCGGCACGCGCCTCGCGCGACACGGAGACGAGGTGGCCACCCATCTGGGCCTGTCGCGCAGCTGGGTCGGGCTGATCCTGCTGGCCACCGTCACGTCCTTGCCCGAACTGGCCACCGGCCTGGGCGCGGTCACCGTCGCCGGCACGCCCGACATCGCGCTCGGTGACGCCCTGGGCAGCTGCGTGTTCAACCTGGCCCTGCTGGCGATCGTGGAAGCGCTGTACCGCCAGGCCCCGCTGTTCGTGCGCGCCAACGCCGCGCACCGCGCCGCAGCCTGGTCGGGCACGGCCTTGCTGCTCGTCGTCGTGGCGTCGGTGATCGCCGGGCGGCTGATCCCGGGCCTGGCGATCGGCCCGGTCGCCGTGGGCAGCCTGGTGCTCGTCGCCGGCTATGTCGTCGCCATGCGGCGCGTGCACGCGGCGACCCTCAATCCGGTCGAGGGCTCCGCGTCGCCCCAGGACCGGACCGCGGGGCGGCGCGCGTTGCTCGCCTACGCGGTGGCGGCCGTGGTGATCGTCGGCGGCGGCATCTGGCTGCCGCTGGTCGGGGTGCGCCTGGCCGCGGCCATGGGCTGGACCGACTCGCTCGTCGGCACCTTGCTGGTCGCCCTGGCCACCTCGGTGCCGGAGATGGCCACCACGCTGGCGGCGATGCGCATGGGTGCGCTGGACATGGCGGTGGGCAACCTGCTGGGCAGCAACCTGTTCGACGTGCTGATCATCGCGCTCGACGATGTCGCCTTCTCCGCCGGCCCGATCTTCGAGCGGGCTGCTGCCGCGCACGCCTGGACGGCCGCCGTGGCGGCACTGATGAGCATGCTGGTGGCCGTCGGCCTGAAGCTGCGCCCGCATCGCCGCTGGTTCGGGCTGTGCAGCTGGGTGGGCGTGGCGCTGCTCGTGATGTATGTCGCGAGCGCGGCCATCCAGATCCGGCTCGGAAACTGAATGCTGGATAACCCCCTTGCCAAATACATTCAAACAAATATCATTGCTGCACCGTTCATCGACAGTCTCTGGCGATGGGCGGCCAGCAGTAGCGACTTTTCGGGGCCCCGCGTGGGCCCCGCTTTTATGGGCCGGTCCGCCCCACTCCCACGTGCGGCACCTAAAATGGTGCAAATGTTCCGACGCAGGGAGCCCCCGATGAGCAGGCGACGCGGCGTGTGGGCCTTGATCGTCCTGCTGGCCGCTGCCGACACCGTCGGCGCCGCCTGGCTGTGGCAGCTCTGGCGCGAACGCCCGGGCCGAGTGCCATCGGACCTGCACGCCTCCTTCGCATCGCCCGGCCCATCCGGTCCGTCGACCGCGCCGGCTCACGCGCAGCCGGCGCGCTGAGCCCCCGACACGGCCGGCCACATGCACCGAGGATCCGACCAACCAGCCTGGCATCGCAGGGTCCTGGACCGCCTGGTGGGCACGCTGCGCAACGCCTGGCGCAGCGGCATCACGGCGGTGCACGACGTCGAGCCCGACTTCTGGCGCAACTTGCGCGACGAGCTGATGGCCGGCCGGCAGTGGGTCGACCGCGCCGTGGTGCTGACTTATGCCGTGGTCACCGGGCTGATCGTCGTCGGCTTCACGCTGCTGGCCGAGGAGGCCAGCCGCGGCTTCCACGCCGTGCGCCAGCTGGGCCCGTTCGCGCAGTTCGCTCCCTTGCTGTGGACGCCGGCGCTCACCGTGGCGATCCTGTGGTGGACTCGTCGCTTCGCGCCGGGCGCGGTCGGCTCGGGCATTCCGCAGGTGATGCGCGCGCTCGACGAGCGCCTGAGCATCGGCCAGCGCGACTGGCTGGTGTCGTTGCGCAACTCGCTGCACAAGATCGGCCTGGTGTCCACCGGCCTGCTCGGTGGCCTGTCGATCGGCCGCGAAGGCCCGACGGTGCAGATCGGGGCCGGCGTGATGCTCAGCGCGCGGCGCCTGCTGTCGCGCCAGTCCGGCGTCGACGAGCACGACCTGATGGTGGCCGGTGCCGCTGCCGGCATCGCGGCGGCGTTCAACACGCCGCTGGGCGGCATCGTCTTCGCGTTCGAAAAGCTGTCGCGGCGGCACAGCATGTCGCACACCTCGCTGGTGATCTCCAGCATCGTGCTGTCCGGTCTGGTCGCGGTGGCCGTCTTCGGCAACGTCACCTACTTCGGCACCCTGCCGGTCCAGCAGCTGTCGTGGGACCTGCTGCTCCCGGGCCTGATGGTCGCCCTGGTCACGGGACTGGCCGGCGGCCTGTTCACCCGGCTGATCGTGGTGTCCCTGCGTGGCCTGCCCGACCGCTACAGCCGGTGGCGCGAGTCCCATCCGATCCGCTTCGCCGCGGGCTGCGCCTTCCTCGTCGGCGCCATCGCGGTGGTCACGGGCGGCGCCACGGCCGGCGCCGGCTACTCGACGACCCGGGCCCTGCTCGAAGGCCAGGCCGAACTGCCCGGCGTCTACACGCTGCTCAAGTTCTGCGCCACCTGGCTGTCGGCCTGGACCGGTGTGCCCGCGGGCGTCTTCGCGCCGTCGCTGGCCATCGGCGCGGGCATCGGCCACGACGTGGCCCTGGTCGCAGGGGTCAGCACCGAGGCCGCGATCCCGCTGATCGCCCTGGGCATGGTGGGCTTCCTGGCCGCCACGACGCAGGGGCCAATCACCGCCTTCATCATCGTGATGGAGATGATCTCGGGCCACGCAATGGTGCTCAGCCTGATGGCCTGTGCGCTCGTGGCCAGCGGCATCTCGCGCCTGATCACGCGCCCGCTGTACTCCGAACTCGCGGCGATGCTGGCGCTGCCGCCGGCCGAGCCCGACACGATTCCGGCCGCGCCCTCGCGTCCCCAACCAGCGCCCGGTTGACCGCAGGCCGTGCGGGACCCGTCCGAGGCCGGCACTCAGGGCGCCGGCCGGGCCTCTTCATCCTGCAGGTCGTGGCCGATCGCGTCGAGCATCAGGCGCGGCGCATCGAGCCAGGCACGCAGCCAGTACGCCGGCCCGTCGGCCGATGGGCCACCACCGAGCACCGGGGCCAGCGCCGCACCCGAGCCCCAGCGGCCGGTCCAGGGTTGCAGCCAGGCCGCCAGCGCCGTCTCGGCGTCCCGCGCCAGTCCCGCCTGCAGGTCCAGCCAGGCCGACAGCATCTGCGATCCGAGCTCGCCGGCGCGCATCCATTGCTCGGTCACCGCGTGGGACTGCAGGCTCAGCCAGTCCTGGGGCGACGACCGGCTGCGCAGTTCCTCGCGCTCGACCTCGACGTCGTGCGACCACGCCTGCAAGCTGCCGGTGGCGATGCGCTGCACCTGCTCGAGGTAGCGGGCGACATGCTGGCCCGGCTGCATGACGGCCTGAGGCTGCAGCCGGTCGCCTTCGGTCGCGGAGGCGGGGGGCGTGCCGGCAGGACGGCGTGTCCGACGGGTGGCGGGCTTGTTCATCGTGGATCCTCCCGCGATCGCTGCGCCAGCGATCACGCGGATGCACCTTAGCGTCCGGTCGGGACCCGCCGTTGACGGCCCTCAACGACCGGCCGCCGCGCCCAGGGGATCGGGCGGGCCGTGCCAGCGACGGCACGACGCCGAGAAAGTGCGGCAACCCACGCCGGACTTGATCCGAGGCAAGAACGCGACCGGGCCCTGGTGCGCCAATCGAAGGGCGCCGCAGTCCGGGTCCCGTCCCGTCGGCGGGCCGACCCGGCGCCCTTTGCATCGAGGAGCAATCGTGTCGGACTGGTGGATCAATGCAGCCATGGCGGTGACGGTGGTGCTGGCCAGCACCGGGGCCTTCTTCTTTGCCACGACCCGCGGGGCGCTGATCCTGCGTGGCCTGCAGCCCGGTGCGCGCAGCCCGGCGTCGCACGTCTACCCGATCTACTCGAACATGCGGCTGATCCGCCTGGTGGACTTCCAGCCCGTGATCGCGGCGATCCTGCTGTTCCAGTACGACCGCCTGGTCTCGATGATCACCGCCGGCATCCGGCGCATGGACCTGCGCGGCCGCAGTGCCCTGATCACCAGTTGCGCCTTCGGCAACGTCATGCCGCGGGTGACGCGCGCGTCGCTGAGTGCCGGTGCGCGCGACGTCAAGGTGGTCGACCTGATCGAGAACGAGCTGTTGCACGCCCAGGCCAAGATGGCCGACCTGGGGGGACACCTGAGCTTCCTGCAGCAGGACGCCACGGCCACGCAGCTGGCCGACGAGTCGGTGGCCGTCAACGTCGTGTTCTTCCTGTTGCACGAACTCCCGCACCACCTGAAGCAGCAGGCCCTTGCCGAGGCCTGCCGCGTGCTGATGCCCGGCGGCAAGCTCTTCCTGGCCGAGTTCCATCGCCCGCACCTGCGGGTGCTGCGCACGCTGAGCTGGACCTACTTCAAGGTCTTCGAGCCGCTGGGCCTGGCCTTGTGGGACACCCACGACCCGCTGGAACAGCTGCGCGCGATGCCCGGCATCGGCGCCGAGCGGCGCCTGGTGTTCTTCGGCAACTTCCAGGTGATCGTCGCGACCAAGCAGGCTGCCTGAGGCTCGCCGGCCCCGCCCTGCGGGCCGGTCGAGGCCGGCATCGCGGGCCGCCGGCTTGACAGGGGCCCGGTCGCGTCGCCGACACTCCGGCGTGCTCTGGAGACGGCCGCATGCTCGATACGATCCTCCGCCACTGCGGCCCGGCCGCGGTGCTGTCCCCCGACGAGACCGCGCAGCGCCCGGCCTCGCTGCTGCGCGGCGAGCGACTGCCTGCCGTGCCCCTGCTGCGACCGGCCGACACGGCCGAGCTGTCCTTCATGGTCCGCACCGCGCACGAGGCCGGGCGCGCCCTGGTACCGGTCGGCGGCGCCAGCGGCCTGGCCGGCGGCCTGAATCCGGCGACCGGGGCCGAGTGGTACCTGTCGCTCGAGCGCATGCGCCGCATCGAGGAACTCGATGCGGGCTCGCGCATCGCCGTCGTGCAGGCCGGCGTGGTGCTGCAGACGCTGCAGGACGCCGCCCGCGAGGGCGGGATGCTGTTCGCGGTCGACCTGGGCGCGCGCGGGTCGGCCACGGTCGGCGGCCTGATCGCCACCAACGCCGGTGGTGAACGCGTGCTGCGTTTCGGCATGATGCGCGAGCAGGTGCTGGGACTCGAGGTCGTGCTGCCCGACGGCACGGTGCTCGACCTGATGGACCGGGTGCTCAAGAACAACGCCGGCTTCGACCTCAAGCAGCTGTTCATCGGTTCGGAGGGCACGCTGGGCATCGTTGCGCGGGCCGTGCTGCGGCTGCGGCCGGCCTTCGCCGGCCACCACGCCGCGCTGCTGGCGCTGCCGACACTGGACCGGCTGCCGCAGGTGCTGCAGCAGCTGGAGGCGGGCCTCGGCGGCGGCTTGTCCGCGTTCGAGCTGATGTGGCCCGAGTTCCTGCAGATCATGTGCGAGGGTGCCGACGCGCCACACCGTCTGCCGGTGGGCGCCGGTGCGGCGGGCTACCTGCTCGTCGAGGCCGAGGGCGGCGACCCGTCGTCCGACCACGCGCGCTTCGTCGCCGTGCTCGAGAGCCTGCTCGAGCAGGGCCTGGTCGGCGACGCCGCGGTGGCGCAGTCCGAGTCCGAACGGCGCGCCTTGTGGGCCATCCGCAACGACATCCCGCGCATCCGCCAGTGCTGGGGCACGGTGGTGGCCTTCGACGTCAGCGTGCCGATCGCCCGCATGGTGGACTACGTCGACGAGCTGCGTGCCGCGCTGCGGGACCGCTGGCCGGGGGCGCGGCTGCTGGTCTTCGGTCATGTCGCCGACAACAACCTGCACGTCGGCGTGGCGCTCGGCGCTTCGACGCAGCAGGCCTACGACGAGATTGCCGGACTCGTCTACGCCGGCGTGCGCAGCCGCCAGGGCTCGATCTCCGCGGAGCATGGCATCGGCCTCGACAAGCGCGAGGCGCTCGCCGCGGCCCGCCCGGCCGCGGTGATGCAGCTGATGCGGCAGCTCAAGGGCTGGATCGATCCCCGCTCCACGCTCAACCCCGGCAAGGTGGTCTGACCGCGCAGCGCGGTCGCGCGCCACGGCGGCCTCAAGTTCGCCGGCCGGCATCCGATACCGAGACAGCGGGATGTGCCGCCTGCTCTGCCGTTCGGTGGAGCGGCCCGGCCATGCCCGGACGCCCCTGCAGGAGCCGACCCCATGCCCGCCTTCCTCACCCGCCGCACGTGGCTGGCCCGTGCTGCCGCGGCACCCACCGCGCTGACCTTGCCGGCCTGGGCCCAGCCCACCCGCTGGACGATGTCGATCGTGCCGCAGTTCGCCCCGGCCAAGCTGCACCGCGACTGGACGCCGGTGCTCGAACGCATCGAGGCCACCACCGGCATCCAGCTGGTGCTGAAGCTGGCGCCGACGATCCCCCGCTTCGAGTCGGACGTGCTCGGCGGCGAGGTGGACTTCGCCTACCTCAACCCCTACCACCAGGTGATGGCGCACCGCAGCCTCGGCTTCGTGCCGCTGGTGCGCGACAGCCAGCTGCTCAGCGGCATCCTGGTGGTGCGGCGCGACGATCCGATCCGCTCGCTCGGCGAACTCGACGGCAAGGCGCTGGCGTTTCCGGCGCCGAATGCCTTCGGCGCGTCGCTGTGGATGCGCGCGCTGCTGGCCGAACGCGAGAAGGTCCGCATCCAGCCGCAATACGTGCAGACCCACAGCAACGTCTATCGCCAGGTGGCCACCGGCCGTGCAGCGGCCGGCGGCGGCATCCGCCACACGCTGGCGCTGGAGCGCGACGAGGTCCGCGACGAACTGCGCGTGCTGTTCGAGACGCCCGGTGCGGCGCCGCATCCCGTCAGCGCCCATCCGCGCGTGCCGGCGGCGGTGCGCCGTGCCGTCGCCGAGGCCTTGATCGGCCTGTCTCGCGACGCGTCCGGGCAGGCCCTGCTCAAGGAGGTGCAGCTCGCCGCCCCGGTGGTGGCCGACCAGGCGCGCGACTACGCGCCGCTCGAGCGCTACCAACTCGAACGCTATGTCGTCGGGCCCGCGTGAAGCCGCCACCAGCGCGCCGGCCGGCGCGGTGACGTCGGGCGTGGACGCGCCGGCCGGCGCGGTGACGTCGGGCATGGACGCGACGGCCGGCGTGGCGACATCGGGCGTGGACGCGACGGCCTCGCGCTGGCTGGGTGGCCTGCGCCAGCAGCTCACCCTGCTGATGGCCGGGTCGATGCTGGTGACGCTGGCCTTGCTGGGCGTGTACATGGCCCGCGAGCAGTCCGACCTGGCGCGCCGCGCGATCGCCGGCCAGGCCGCCGCCGCAGCGCGCAGCATCGCGCTGGGCAGCGAGAACCCGTTGCTGACCGACCGGCTCGACCTGGTCGAGGAGCTGCTGCTGCGATCGGCCGACTTCCCCGGCGTCCGGCGCGCCTCGCTCGTGGCGCCCGATGGCTCGGCGATCTCCACCGTCGAGCGGCGACCTGACGGCGGCATGCGAACGGTCTTCGCCGGTCCCGGTCGGCACCTGGCGGTGCCGGCCGGTGGGCATGCGCGGGTCGACCCGGCCGCCGACGGCGAGAGCCTGACCGCCTGGCATCCGATCGAGGCCGGGCGCCTGCTGGCCTGGGTGCGCGTGGAGCACGGCACGGCGTCGCTGCGCGAGATCCGCAGCGGCATCTGGCGCGGCACGCTGGCGGCGTGCGCGCTGGCCCTGCTGGGCAGCCTGCTGCTGCTGCACGGCCTGCTGCGCCGCCCGATGCGGGCGGTGCACCGCGCGCGCGACTTCGCCGCCGAGCTGGCCCGCGCCGACGGTCGCCAGCTCGCCGACGATGTCGGCGCGCGCGAGGTCCGGGAACTGGTCGGCGCGATGAACCAGGCCTCGACGACGCTGCAGGCCCAGCGCCAGGCCATCGAGGAGCAGCTGCGCATGCTGCGACGGCAGGATGCCGAGCTGGCCGAGCGCAGCGAGCAGCTGGCGATGGTCTTCGCCCTCAGCCCCGACGGCGTGGTGCTGTTCGACGGCGCCGGATGCGTGCGCTTCGCCAACCCGGCCTTCGCCCGGCTGCTCGACCTGCTGCCGGACGACATCGTGGGCCGCAACGCGACCTGGCTGGACGCCGAGCTGGCCCGTCGCAGCGACGAGCCGCAGGGGCAGACGCTGGCGCGCATCTTCGACGGCGCGACGCAAGGCGAGCCGCGGCGCCGGTCCCTGAGCCTGCGGCGGCCCCGGCACCTCGAGCTGGCCCTGGTGGGTGTGCTCGGCCATGCGCCGACGGCCGTGCGCTTGCTGTACGTGCGCGACGTGACCCACGAGACCGAGGTCGACCGCCTGAAGAGCGAGTTCCTGTCCACCGCGGCGCACGAGCTGCGCACCCCGATGGTCAGCATCCACGGCTTCACCGAGCTGCTGATCCATCGTCCCTTCGACGCGCCCCGGCGGGCGTCGATGCTGGAGACGATTCACCGCCACAGCTCGGCGATGATCCACATCCTCAACGAGCTGCTCGACCTGGCCCGCATCGAGGCGCGGCGCGGCGCCGACTTCGACATCGAGCCGGCCGAACTGGGACGGATCGTGCAGCAGGCAGTCGCCGATTTCGCGTTGCCCGTCGGCCGCGAGGCACCCCGCGTCGAGCCGTCCGGTTGGCCGCTGCCGGTGCGCGTCGACCACGCGAAGATCGCGCAGGTGCTGCGCAACCTGCTGTCCAATGCCTACAAGTATTCGCCCGGCGGCGGTCCCGTCGCGGTTCGGCTGCGCCGCGACGGCGATGCCGCGGTCGTCGAGGTCGCCGACGCCGGCATCGGCATGACACCCGAGCAGCTGGCCCGCGTCTGCGAGCGCTTCTACCGGGCCGATGCGTCCGGCACGATCCTCGGCACCGGCCTGGGCATGGCCATCGTCAAGGAGATCGTCGAGTTGCACCGCGGCCGCCTGAGCCTGACCAGCCAGCCGGGCCAGGGCACCAAGGTCACGGTGACGCTGCCGGTCCATGTCCCGGCGGCCACGCCGACCGCGCCGGCCGAGCTGACGGCGGCCTGAGCCGCAGGCTGTTCAACGCAGCGCGTCCTCGAGCAGCTCGAGGGCGGCCGTCAGGCGCAGGTGGTCGACATGGTCGGCCAGCCGCCGGTAGGCCACCTCGCCCAGCCGGCCGTGCAGGGCCGGCCCAAGCTGCTCGAAGCAGGCGGCCGCCTTCATGCTGTTGCGCCGGAGCAGGCGCAGCAGTTCGTCGACCTGCTCGCCGGGCCAGCCCGCATCCGGCGCAGGCCCCACCGGCTCCGGGGTGCCCGCCTCCAGGACGGCGCGTGCGGCGATGCCCAGGCGCGCGAGTGACTCCTCCAGCGGCTGGACACGGGCCAGGGCCTGCTCGATCCGTTGCTCGCGCAGCGCCTCCTCGATCTCCGTGCTTGTATCTTGACTTCGGTATCTGTCTATCGATCATGGCCGAAGGCTGTGGAGCTTGTGGTCGAAGGCGGGCGCGGTGGGCAACGCGCAGCGTTGTCCACGGCAAGCCCGCCGGTGCGCCGCAGGC
>WBZL01004402.1_pt1 | contig 12215 bp, 12 predicted proteins | sample 5204291 | NCBI WGS metagenome assembly WBZL01 (sample SAMN12344345, study PRJNA552823) | activated sludge metagenome | biome: Activated sludge suspended growth; feature: Nitrification reactor; material: Wastewater; isolation source: activated sludge from nitrification reactor of wastewater...
AACTTCTTTGCCAAACTCAAGCAATATCGGGCCATCGCAACCCGATACGATAAACGCGCTCACAACTTCCTCGGCGCCATCCACCTCGCCGCCTCTGTCATCTGGCTCAACTGATGACACGCCCTAGATGTTCGGCATGTTGGCGTTCCTGTTCCGCTCGCTGGCGTTCCTGTTCGACCTCCCGCTATTCTCGCTCGACGGGCGTGGGTATCCATGCCTGCTCGGCGTCGTACCAGCGCAACCATTGGCGTTCTAATCCTTGGTAAACGCGATGTGCGACTTTTCTGATCAGGCGATGATCGAGCTCTCCAAACTGTAAAGATTCGCGCCCCTGTTGAAGCGGAGTTTCCCGGCGCGGGCAGTTTGGGCGGCAAAAGCATCCAAGGCCGCAATCATGGTCGCGGAGGTCACGGTGCCGGTCACAGTCTGAAAGTGGCTCTGGTGGGCTGGACTCATAAATCCCAAGATGTTCAGACGAGGGCTGGCGGCGCTGGGAATGGCCAGCGTCTGTCCCCAAGGTCGCCAAGCGTAGGGGATGGCGGGTGTCAGGCTGAAACGGCTTGGGTCGAAATATCAAGTAACTCGATGACGCCTTGCGCATGACCTCGCCGAAGTTTGTTCAAGCGCGCGTGCGCTGCGCGAAAGAACTCTTCATCACGCGAGCCTTTGACCCGTCACCGACACCGCCTCTAGCGGTAGGCTTTTTTTCGCGGTCCGATGCACCGTCCGCCGGCTGGCGCGTTTGCCGATCACCCGCGCCAATCGCGCTTGCACCCGTTTCAGTGGCCGGGGTTCCGCCTCCAGAAACCGGCACAGCTCCGCCGCTTCGGCGGGTGTGTCAATCGTCGGTCGTCCCGAGCGCGGCGCATCCCATAGCCCGCATCCCCCGGCCCGCTCCCAACCGTCCAGCCAGGCACTGATCGTGTCCACCTCCACCTCGAACAAACTCGCCACCGCGATCCGCCCATATCCCCGGTGCGCCAAGTACACCGCTGCGCCCGGTGCCAAACCCGCCCATTCGGCCCCTCTTTCCACGCCGCTCGCATCGTCTCGCATTCCGCTTCACTCAACGGTCGGATTCGTTTCATCGCCCTCTACCCCATCCTTCGCGACCAACATTCAACATCCACTATACCCCATCCGCTCACCTCATCTTTACCCGCTTTATTTTGGCAAGGTACTTACCGCGTGTGACAATGTTGAAAAAACAGCTTTTCGGCCTCCGCTTTCGAACCATGCTTCCGGGGAGCAAGCGACTTCGGATCAGCACGTTCAGCAACGACAGCAAGGCAACCTTGCATTTCAGGATCGTCATAGTCTTCAGCCATTTTGAAGAGGCGTGTGGCGATAAAAGCCAGAGTGTCGGCCTCGTTCGCGCCTGCTCGACGAGACCAACCGTCGAGATAGCGCGCCATCCCCTTAAGCCTTTCAGTCGTCAAAGGATGTGTCTGGCTTTCCTGTATATAACGTTGCCACTCTCTTTCCGACCTCTTTTTAGCAAGAAATTGTCCTCTGTTAGGAAAATAATTAACTTGCGCTGCAAAGAAGACGATGATTCCACCTGGAATGGTGTCGGCTCGCTCAAGAGTTCTCAGAGCAAATTGATCAGCCTCAGTTTCTTGCGCTCGTGCCTGCTCTGTCGATATTTGGCTGTAAGAACGATGTCTATAAAGAATATGTGCTAATTCATGTAGTATGATGAAGGCATACGCTGTATTGCGCAATCGCAATCCCAATATGTCAACCTGCTTGTCGGACAACGCATCTTGAGGAACGAACAGTGCTTCGAGTGGAGTTGGGTAGCGCTTTCCAGGAAACTCGGAAGCATCTTTATGCTTTAACATCGTGATGTATTCCTCAACGGTCTCACCACTGTAGCCATTGACATGAAGCCACGCGAAAGCGGTTGTCAAATCTTCAAGAAAAAGAAGAGAAGATACTGGAAGAATAACAGTTGCTTGACTGCCCTGCTGCTTAGCATAAAAATTCAAAAGATGTTCGCTAGTGAGCGGAAAATCTAGAGTGACTATTCCTGATAGTGTGGCCTGATCCCTCTTGTCTAATTGAGGCAATAAGACTTGCTGATAAAATTCATTAATTTTTCTTTGATAGCGGGTTTTTTCTTGTTGAAGTTTCGTAAAATCATACATCTCTCTTGCAGGAAAACCCGCATTTGCAGATGGATGTGCTATCAGCAAAGTAATCGCGATTATAATGATACGCTTCATCAATGCCTCTCCTGACCTGTACGAAAGTACTTTGCAGCATCAGACATTTGTTCAGGAACAGGATCTGCACCACCAGCCTCAGCCCATAGTCGGAAATCCTCAAAATGTCCCCAATCATCACCCCAAATCTGTTGTATCAATAGGAGTTTTGTTTCAAGCACCCCCGCTATGATCTCTCGTCGCTCGGACTCACTGATATCACCCCGAAGGATGGACGGGAGGCGATTCAATAACTCCACTTGATGGCGCAACTTGAGCCGTTCATCGGCTAATCTTGTAGGGGTATTTGGCTCTTTTTGTGGAGCAAACCCGGCGTAAACTACCTCCTTTTTATTGGGATCATCCGGATGGTTCTTCTGTGTAGTGACAATTATCCCTTGGTAGAACGAAATACCCACAACAATTGCTCCAAACAACGCAAAAAATACACCTGGCCCAACTCGCGCCACATACACGGACAAGTGGCCAGGAAATTCGATTTTTCCCTCACTCTCACGACGGCTGGGAATACGGGAAAATAGTAAAAACCCAAGATAGATAGCCATACCACCAATAAAAATAGCCAGAATACGCTCTAATGCCCTCAATATGACAGCTTCTTCCATCGTAATAACCTCAATTCGACCTTACAAAAGCATGATTGCCAAATACGGACGAACCCATTTAGCAAAGGAAAAAAACATTGAAGTAATATCTACGATTAGACCAAGATGAAATTATTCCCCCCTGCCCCCATACACCCGAAGTTTGGTACCCAGCATTCCTAAATTCCCTTGCAATACGTTGAGCCTGGGACATGAGCTCGTATGGCCCCATTGTTCGGCTGCAAGTAGCAGCACTCAACGAATTTGACAGTGCCAGCAGAACAAAAAGCATCAACAGTCGTAAGATATTTACCAGATATTGCATTTTCATATGAAGTCTCCTGATTCAACTCTGCTTAAAATCGTGCTGCTAATAGCTTCCAGCTCTTTGGCAGTTCCGTGGTTTGTCAATAGCTTACAACCTACTGATAATATGAGAATTTGTTATGACACCCGTGCAAATTAACTTTGGAAAAAAGCTTTCAGGGGAATATGCTGAGCGAGCGAGTTACGCTGCGCTAACCTACCTAAAGTTAACCTGCCTTAAGGCTTTTCTTGCTCGACATCGAAGTAAAAAAAGACGTCAGCACGTCTACCTTCAGCGTGGCGCTTGATAACAATCCGATTAAATGGATTCTCGTTGGGAGCGTCTTGGTGTTCCAGATCCTCTTCATTGTCTTGCTTGCAATACCAATCCAAGGTGTCCGCCACATACCCGAGCGGGATATCCTTGGTTTCTCCTTTGCAAACCGCTACATTCCCCGTAGCTGATTGGATCAGGATCAGGTCGCGCCCACACCGAATAATTTCGTGACCAAGATAAACTGTCGCCATTTTTATCTAATAATATCAATAAGTTATGACATTATAGCGAATAAGCTCCGCCACCCCGGAGGTCACCACTTCCAGCACGAGTCATTTTAGGAGCACGCGGCCTTGCTATCAGACGATCTTGAGCTAATTCTTAAAATCGAGTCACTTACAGATAGCTTACGGATTTGAGAAATTTCCACTGGAAAGCGGTGGAATCCGGGAAAAATCACGCCGTCTCGACGTTCGGTGGGCGGGTCCGCAACTTGTCGAGCAACTCCGCGCGGCTGTGAACTTCCAACTTGGCGTACAAACGGCGCACGTAGGTGATCACGGTCTGGACGCTGACGTTCAACCGCGCGGCGATGGCGGTCTGCGAGAGACCTTCGGCCAGCGCCAAGCCGACTTCCTGTTCCCGAGGCGACAGACGCCAGCCTTGCAGATTGCGATGGAGTTGTAGCCGCAGTGGTTCCTGATGCTCGATCAGCACGCCAATCAAGCCGTCATCGCTGGGAGGATGGGCCTGCGCATCCAGCCCCAGATGAATCGTGGGCGATTGCAGCCAGTAGGCACGGAAGACGAACCGACCGCTGCCGTTGGTGTGGGAAAAGCTCGGCGGGGGTGCCTCCCAACCCTGAAAAATGCCGTCAAGATTGGCGCAGAGTTGCCGCAATACCGGCGGCACCGTAACCGCAAGGCTGACATGTTCTTGTCCTACAGGGACTGCGCCATAGGTGGCCAGGAACAGCAAGTATCGAGCCGCATCGCTGAGATAGACCACGGAGCCATTGCGCGTCAGGATCACCAGACCGGTTTGGCCGCTGTCCACATAGTCCGTAACCGCTTCACCGCGCGCCTGCAAGCCATGCTCTATATAAGGCAGCAGACGCTTGAGCTGTTGGACTTCTTCGGCATCAAATGGACGCTGGTGCTGGGAGCGGGCCAGCGAGATCCCGCCGACCTTGAGGCCGTTACTCTTGAGCACCGCCTGTATCCTGTAGTGCTGGTTATAAGGTCGGAACACCACATGATAAAAATCGCTGTGGTAAAACCGTTCATCCAGAATGCGCACGTCCGGAATCACGCGATGGTGGTTGTACCAGTCAAGCACCCGCGCGTGAAATGGCTTGACATAAAGTCGATCCCACTCGTTTTGGAGTATTTCTATCACCTCCGGAATCACAACTTCCGGAATCACGAACGTCGGCAGCAAATGCTCATTGAGCCCATTGAATACATTGTTTTCCGAAGGAATGAACGCGTGCAAGGCGCGAAGCAATTCCGGAATCAGAATCTCCCGGTTGAGACCCAGGCAGCATAATTGACGAAGAGAAGCGAGAGCCTTGGCGCGTTTCATCGTCCGATCCTATATAGCCAATTTTGTATAATTTTAATTACATATTCTAAATGTCCCTCAAACAGGGGACAGTATTCCAAAATTTTTATAGTTAAGTTTTCAGTCAAACGCCCAGATTTTTCCGAGTGAGCCGGACAGCCGAGTAATGCTGCCCGTATCGCATCTGTCGAGGTTTGAGGCCATGGAGCATCGCGAAGCAAACCGATCCATACCCCCCGCCACGCTGGCCAAACTGAACCAACCCTGGCTGCCGGCGATTTTTCCCCGCGAACGGTTGTTCACGCGGCTAGACGAATTCGCTAACCGGCCCTGTACCTGGATCGGCGCGCCGGGAGGTTATGGTAAGACCACGCTGGCGGCGAGCTACGTGAAGGCACGCGGAATCCCCTGCTTGTGGTACCAGTTCGATGAAGACGATGCGGACCCGGCAACCTTCTTCTACTACCTCGGAATCGCGGTAACCGCGCACGCCGCCAATGCGGCTTTACCGCTGCTCACCCCGGAGTATCAAGACAACTTACCCACCTTTGCTCGCCGCTACGTACGGGCGCTGGGTCAGTGGCTCCGTGCTCCCTTCATCCTGCTGTTCGACAATTACCACCGTCTTCCGGTGGCGTCACCGCTGCATGCGGTCTGGGCGGAGGCATTGGATCATCTGCCTGCCGGGGTACGCTGCTTGATCACCAGCCGAGGAGAACCCCCGCTGGCACTGACGCGAGCCCGCTTGCACGGTCAATTGACAATCATCGCCGCCGAGGAATTGCGCCTCACCCCAGCGGAGGCCGAAGGAATTGCCGGGTTACACACCGAACACTGTTTGATCGCGACCGAAGTGCGGTCGTTGAATGAGCAGGTGCAAGGCTGGGCGGCCGGCTTGAATCTACTGCTGCGGCGTTCCCACCCAACCCGACCTCCGCCACCACTGGCGACGGTCGAATTGATCTTCGACTACTTCGCCGTCGAGGTGTGGAATCAACTTGATCTAGCGTTACAAACCTTTCTCCTCAAGACCGCCCTGTTTCCGAAGATGACCGCCGCCATGGCCAAGCAACTGACTGGTAACGATGGCGCGGAGACGCTACTGGATACGCTCGTGCGGCATCACTGTTTTACCTTCCGGGGTGAAACCGTCGAGTCCGATGCGGCGCTCCGAGTCACGACTTATCAGTATCACGACCTGTTTCGTAATTTCCTATTGAATCGTGGACGCGAGGCGTTCAGCGTCGCGGAACGCGCCCATGATCAGCGTCAGGTGGCGGTGCTGCTTGAAACAGCCGGCGAGATCAGCGCGGCGGTCGAACTCTGGCAGGCGCTGGGCGATTGGGAACAGCTCAGCCGACTGGTGATGCAACAGGCCGAACCGTTACTGCGACAAGGTCGCAGCCAACTGTTGGAATCCTGGCTGAGCCGGTTTCCATCGGCGGTTCGCAACGAATCGCCGTGGCTGCTGTTTTGGCTCGGGCAATGCCAGTTGCCCCGCGACCCGGTCGCCGCCCGCACCACCTTGGCCCGGGCCTACCGCCGCTTCAAGCACGCCGGCGACGTCGCCGGTCTGTGGCTGGCGTGGTCGTCCATCACCGACACCTATACCTTGGCTTGGGATAATTTTCGCGCCGCCGACGGCTGGCTGGTGGAATTCGAGCGACTGCGCGCCCGCTATCCGCGCTTTCCTTCCGTCGCCCTAGAAACGCGGGTGACCTGTGGGGCGTTTAACATCATGGTCTACGCTCGGCCGGAGTACCCGGAATTCGCCGACTGGGAGCGGCGCATCATTCAGTTATTGCAAACCGATTGCCCGCCGGATCTCTACCTGGTCTCGATCAATACCTTGCTGTTCCACTACATCTGGAACGTTGGCCATCGCGCCCGGGCCGCGTGGGCGCTGGACATCATGCGCGCCGCCCACGCGAATACCACCCCAGTAGAACAAGTGTTGCACTGCGCCCTGCAATGCTGGGAGTTTTGCTACCAGTACTACTTCGAAGGCGATCTGGAACGCTGTCTCGCCCTCGCCGACGCCGCTTGGACCACCGTCGTCGAACAGGGAATCAGTCTGTTTAATAGCCACGCATTGTCAAATTTTGTATGCATTCACCTATGCACTGGCCAGTTGGAGGCTGCACGAGCGGCATTAGCTCAGCATAAACCGGTGCTGCAATCCTTTCGGCCCCTCGAGCGCGCCTACTATATCCGCCTGCGAGGTTGGGAAGCCTGGCTGTCCGGGCGGTTACTCGAAGCAGCGGAAAAGCTAGAGCAGTCCTTGCGGATTTCGCGCCGTTGCTTTTATCAATCGGCAGGTCTTTCCCGGTTAGCCTTGGCGCAGGTGCACGCCAGTCTGGGCCATCGCTCGGAAGCTTTACGCTATTTGGCTGGTATGCGCTCCTGGATTCGGGTCACGGACAGCCAGCTTGGGGTCTTCTTGCGCACCTTGACCGCCGCGCAGTTCGCGCTGAGCTGGGAAAAGAAGTCCCGCAGCCTGAGGTTGTTGCGCCGGGCGCTCGCGGTGGGACGCGCGCAGGGCTATATCTTTTTTTCCTTTTTCAAACCGGACGATGTGGCTCGACTGTGCGCGGCGGCGCTGGAGGCCGACATCGAAGTCGAGTACGTCCAAACCCTCATCCGCAAGCGCGGGTTACTGCCCGACCTATCTGCCGCGATATCGGATCGCTGGCCGTGGCCGGTGAAACTGTACACTCTAGGCCGCTTCGGGTTGGTGGTAAATGATCAACCGGTGACATTTGGCCGCAAGGCGCAGCGCAAGCCGCTAGAACTGCTCAAGATGTTGATCGCCTGGGGTGGGCGCGATGTTCACCAGACCCAGATCGCCGACGCGTTGTGGCCGGACGCCGACGGCGATGCCGGCCAGCAAGCCCTTTCAACCACGCTCCATCGCCTGCGCCGGCTGCTGGGTTTCGAACAAGCCTTGTGCCTGCGGGACGGCCGCTTGTCCCTGGACCCGCGCTATTGTTGGGTCGATGCATGGTGCCTGGAGCGCCGCATCAACCAAGCTCTCTCGCAAGCTCGCGGGGCGGATGGACGAACCGAACCCACGGATTTGGCAACCACGACCGACGCCCTCCTACGCGCCTATCGCGGCCCGTTTCTGGGCCAGGCCCCGGAACCCTGGGCGATTCGGACCCGCGATCGCCTGCGCGACCGATATTTGCAGTGCATCGAAGAGATCGGCACCCACCTCGAGACGCTAGGGCACCGGGAGACAGCCCGCGCCTGCTACGAGCGAGGGTTGGAGGTAGCGCCTGCGTCGGAGCATTTCTCGCGCAGACTGATACGCTGTCGCAGTCAGTCAGAATAGCGCCGACACACTCACAACTGCGCAGTATTAAAGGTATCGCACTGCCGCAGATCGCCGCTGGCGATGCCAGCGCCGGTGCCGGTCGCACGAGATCGTACACCCCGTAGGAAATGGCTTTGCCTCGACTCAAGTTCGGAAAATCGTAGACGTTGACGGCCGACGCTTGGCCCGGCGGGTACCATTCTCGCCCGGCATTCTTGAAGTTACCGATCAACTCCCGTTTCTTGGCGTCCACCGAAATCGCCGGCTGGCCCTCGGCTTGGTAGCGGATGACCTCCGTATTAAGGTGCGCAAACCAGGCATCCCGATCAGGCTCGGCACCCCCTTCCCGAACCTTCCGATCCCCTTGCAGGCTATAGCCCAGCCCATGGAGCAGTTCCGCCACCACCGTGTGGCTGACCACATGGCCCTGTTGGCACAGCGCCGCCGTCAGGTGGCGGGTGCTCTTGCAGGTCCAGCGCGATGGCGAGTCCGGCGCGCTCCGACTGGCCGGCTCCACCAACCGCTCCAAATCCGCCTTCAGCGTCGGACCGCGCCGTGGGCCGTTTGTGACCCCCGCCGGGCCGGCAGACCCGCGCCCCCCGCGCGGCTCGTTCCGGCTGGACCAGTTCCCGACAGCCCGCCGCCACCACTCCCCGCGACGGGCCCGTCACCCGCGATACCTGACCGATACCGCCCCAGCCCAACACCCGCGCTTCGGTACCGGTCCACAACCGCCGCTGGCGTTCGTTCAAGTGGCCGGCAGTCAACTCATGCCGTTGCCTGATCAGATCCGGAGTCATGACGGCGCTCCCTTCGATTAACCACCTCTATCCTATTAGACAACATAGATTTTGTTATTTCCTGACGAGCCCTTATCACCAAGCAACTGCGTAACTCTTAGACTTAAATTTCTCTCTTTGGTCGGAAAGAAATCGGCATAGTTGCTATCTATCGACGTTGGGGCAAGCAGCTATAATGGGGAAACCAAGTTAAGCGAGCCCCAGCAAGAGACGACGTCGCTAAATACGCCACAGGTATGGAAGAGGTTGCTTGCGCTGACTTGGGCGAAGGTACCGGGCCGTGGGGTAGCTTGACCGTAGTTGTATGCTGGGTTGCCCCAGCAGGCCATGGTACCGTCGGTTTTTACCCCGCAGGTGTAAAATAGACCCGCACTGACCTGAGTGAAGGTACTGCCGGTCGGGGGGGTGGCCTCGCCGTAGCTGTTGGATCCCCAGCAGGTGACGGTACCGTCGCCCCTCAGCCCGCAGGCATGTCCCCTGCCCGCGCTAAGTTGGATGAAAGTCCCGGTCGGCGAGCCGATTGACCCCCAGCAGGCGATGGTGCCGTTGTCTCTCAGCCCGCAGGTGTGATAGTCGCCCGCGCTGATCTGGGTGAAAAGATTGAGGACGCCGTTTTGATAGACACTCGGCGCTTTGGCTTGACCGTAGTCATTCCTCCCCCAGCAGAAGGCAGTGCCGTTAAATCTTATTCCGCAGGTGTGCGAACCACCAGCGCTGATCTGAGTGTAGATGTTGTAATATGAATCGGCTTGGCCGAAACTGTTATTTCCCCAGCAGGCGACGGTGCCGTTGCTCTTCAGCCCGCAGGTGTGGCCGCCACCCGCGCTGAGCTGGGTGAAGGTATCGGTCGGTGGGGTAGCTTGTCCGTAGTTGTTACTTCCCCAGCAGGCGACGGTGCCATTGCTTCTGATTCCGCAGGCGTGGCCGCCACCCGCGCTGACCGTTGGGCGCTGGAAAGATCCGGGCGGTGGGGTAGTCTCGCCGCCGCTGTACCGCCCCCAGCATTCGACAGTGCCGTTGTCCCTCAGCCCGCAAGTGTACCGCTCGTAAGTGCTGAGCTGGGTAAAGGTGCCAGAAGGCGGGGTAATTGGGCGTAGAAAGTTATCCACTAAACTTCCCCAGCAGGCGACGGTGCCGTCGGTTTTCAATCCACAGGTGTAATTGGCGCCCGCGCTGACTTGGGTGAACGCGCCGGGTAGCGGATCGGCTTTGCCGAATGTGTTATCTCCCCAGCAGGCGACGAGGTTGCCGTTGGTCTGCACCCCGCAAGTGTGCCAGTGACCCGCACTGATCTGTCTATAGACGGAAAGCGTTGGGGTGATGGTCGAAGTAGGGGCACCATTTCCCCAGCAGGTGACGGTACCGTTGTTTCTCAGCCCGCAGGCGTGCCTGTTGCCCGTGCTGACCTGAGTGAAGATACCGCTTGGCGAGTTTCCAAGGCTGCTTCCCCAACAAGTGATGGTACCGTTCGTTCTTACTCCGCAAGTCGATGCGTAGCCCGCGCTGAGCTGGGTGAAGGTGCCGGTCTGCTGGTCGACCTGTTTAGAACTGTTATCTCCCCAGCAGGCGATGGTGCCGTTACTCCTCACTGCGCAGTTGTGCCTGAGGCCCGCGCTGAGGTGGGTGAAAGTGCCGGTCGGTGGGGTGATTTGGCCGGAACCGTTATCTCCCCAGCAGGCGATGGTGTCATTGCTTCTGATTCCGCAGGTGTGCTTGTAGCCCGCACCGATGGTATCAGGTCGAATTCCTGCCGGTAGAGTGTCCTCCGCCCAAACCGCCGGAGCGAGCCATGGCCCTAGCAGCAGGATCCACTTGAACACCATCCATACCGCGTGCTTTTCAGTTGTGGTCATTGAGTGTTTTCCTTACTAACATAATGTAGTGAAGGTTGCATCACCAAGCGTCGACATAATATTCGGGGCTATCCCCTGCCCATCCCACGGTATTCACTTTAACGTTACAGCCCTGTTGTCGGAGATTTCCTGCAACCTCGTATGCTCGGCGTTGTGTCGCGTATGGACCATGTCGCCCTGTTCGGCAACCAGATCTTCTGGGGCCTTCCGACCGGGCATCTCGGTAGATATTTCCAGTAGAACCCGCATCGGGATAATCCAGCTTGACCCAGTTTCCCGCACCATCAAGCAGATAGTGTCCGGGACTGACATGTCCATAAATCCTCGTGGCCATCCTACATAATTCCGCTGACATGGGACGGTTATTCACTATCGCATTACATGCTGCGTTAGCAACTCCACGACACATTATGGAGATGAACAATAGTCCTAGTAGCATCAATTTCATCTTTATCGATTCGCTTTTTGAGATTGTGTCGACACTAGGAGCTGTTGCCTGCTCGAATCGTGGCGATTCCTGAACGACCCGATTGTCGTGCTCCGCCAGAGACCCCATTGGTATAAATTTAAAAAGCAGCACCTTACAGATGGCTTACGGATTCGAATGTCCTGGCCGCCGAAATCGGCTGGACCACATGCGGCGCGTTTCCCGACCGCGAGGACGAGCAACGACCGTCGCGAGGAGTATCAGCATGAAACAACGCGCTCCGACCCTCTCCGACCACCCCGCCGCGCCGGCCAAGGTAATCCGGCCCTAGCTGCCGGCGATGCAGATCGGCCCGGCACCTGGATCGGGGCACCGGGGGGGCTACGGCAAGACCACACTGGCGGCGAGCTACGTGGAAGCGCGGGGGGACGCCCTGCCTGTGGTACCAGATCGACGAGGATGACGCCGACCCGGCGACCTTCTTCTACTACCTCGGCATGGCCACCGACCTTAGGCGCTCCAAAGGTCGCCACCACCGTAAGCGTCCGGTTTGACCGTCTTGACAGACGCAAACGGTCCAATCGGACGATGACCACGGTGAGAGGTGATCGACCGTTGATCGACTGAAAGCCCAGGTAGGGATGGCGACTTACTTTTTGGTGGGGAGGCGGTCGATGGTGGGGGTGAGGTCGCGCGGTTCCAGCGGACGAAGCCAGTGCGGCGAGACGTTCCACCGGTGCCCCGCATCCGTCAGCACGCTGACCGTTTTCCGGTGGTAACGCACCAACGTGCCGACCACGATCCAGCCCTCGTCCGTGGCGAACGTCACGCGGTCGCCGATGGAAAACGTCAGCAGGGTCG